>Ga0194129_10005149_pt1 | contig 16865 bp, 11 predicted proteins | sample TA2KigCa35mmetaG_FD_150862 | JGI IMG/M metagenome (GOLD analysis project Ga0194129, IMG submission 150862) | Freshwater microbial communities from Lake Tanganyika, Tanzania - TA2015038 Kigoma Deep Cast 35m | ecosystem: Environmental > Aquatic > Freshwater > Lake | place: Tanzania: Lake... | reverse complement strand
GGAGAATCCCCCGATATTCAACTTTCGAATACCTATTTCGATTGGAAAAGAGGGCTTAGACTCTTTATTGGATCGACATTATTTTTCTTTGTTATTGCTGCTATTTTTCTCGCTTGGTTTAAGCATTTTGGCTTTGTCGCGGCAACAGGAGAAGGATTACACATAGCCCTTATTATTGGGTTCTACATAACCATTATCTACTACCTTTTGCCCATCTTACGAATGTTCGCTTTTATGATTTTGCATAGACGACGGCCACCAAGAAGCCTATTGAGCCAATTTTCTTTGGATCAAAAAATAGCCTCTCTTCTGCTGATCGCTTACTGGATTTTTTATCTCTTTAATCATCTCTATCCCAGTGTTCAATGGAGTTTGCAACACGATCATTTACCCATTCATATATTTTCTTCTCATCCGTTCGTTTCCATTGGCTGGCACATCGCTGTCATTGTGATTGTTTTAGCGGGTTTGTTGGGTGTTATTTTTCCTCGTCTACTGCCGATAACGTCGAACGCTTTCCTAACTTCCACAAAACCTCAAAAGAATAACCAAAAAGAAAAAAATGAACCGCCTTTTGGTTTATGGGTGGGACGTTCAACGGGGCATTTAGAACGTCTTTGGCACGGGACGGGTATGTCAGCAAACATTGAAGTCACGCTAGAACTCAAAGACGCTGCTCAAAATATTCTTGTCCTCGGCGGCATTGGTGCTGGGAAAACAACGCAATTAATGCAACCACTTTTAGTTCAATTATTAGACCAATCCTGTGGTGGGCTGCTATTTGATGTGAAAGGCGATGTCAAAAAAGCGGTGCTAGCGCTGGGAGAAATAACCCATAGACCAGTCACCATGATTGGCCCGAATCATCATCACATGAACCTATTGGCAGGCTTAACGCCGGAGGTGGCGGCATCGTTTTTAAAATCAGCCTTTTTATTAAACGGTGGCGCGAAAATGGACGGCTTCTGGATTGATACGGCTACAGAACTTTGTCGTAACACCTTAGGAGTGCTCTCTTTTTTACCGGGGCATTATACGCTACAAGGGCTTTATGGTTACTTGTTTGATGATGAAGCCAGAGAGGCAGTTCAAGAAAGTATTAACGCCCTGCTCGCCACATTAGAGGAAAAAGAACAGCGATTATTGAAAACGTATCTACGCTACCATGACAGCATCTTTGGGGCTTTTGATGAAAAAGTTAAAAGTGGCGTCAATGCAACGATCGCGCAAGCGCTCTCCCCTTTTAACCATCCTGAGCTGATCGATGCGTTTTGTGAACACACGGACAATAACCTTGCGATGGAATCCGTCTTAGACGGCGCGGTTTATCTCGTGGATATGCCGTTATCTCGTTGGGGTCTGGGCGGTAAGGTAGCCTACACCTTCATCAAGCTACGTTTTTTCAATGTCATGCAAAGCCGCATCCACCATCCTGAATGGAACCAGGAAAAGCCCGTCTTTTTCATGTGTGATGAATACCAAGAATTGATTAGCGCCAGTAAAGACGGCCTGTCAGATTTAAACTTTTGGGATAAATCCAGGAGTAGCAAAACGATTGGGATTATTTCGGCGCAATCGGTTTCAAGCTTTTATGCAGCACTCGGCGATCACGATCTAGCCCATGCAATCTTACAAAACTTTCGGCAAAAACTCTGTTTTAGAACCGAAGACCAAGCGACCCTTACCATGATGGACAGACTCGCAGGACAAGCTAAAGTACAGAAAAAAACCACGAGCCAAACCACCGGTAGCGGCTCCAACAGTAACCCTAAATCTTTGTTGGACAGCACCTCAAGACACAGCTCAAGCACAGAAACGCTTGCTGAATCCCGAGAATCTGTGCTGGATGCTACCCTCTTTCGGCACCTATCACCGGATCAAGCCGTCGCCCTGCTCTCTCTGAATGGCCATAGCATGGATGATGTGCTAGAACTGAAAGCAGTGTATTTGTAGTGACCTCATTACGCTTAACGAAATGGTAATATTTTAACCGTGACTAACTTAGGCTTGGTTTCTCCTCGATAAAGCTACCTTTGCCCACAGCTTTACTAACAGAAATTGTGGGAAAACGATCTAACATCAAAAATTGTTTTTATTTTAAAAAATAATGTTAGACATTTTTGTATAAAAAGTTACAATAAACATCTAATTTTTTATTAAAGGAATAAATTAGGTGGAAAAACAATTTTGGTCTACCTCAGACATTCATAAGCTATTTAAGTTAGATATAAAAGTAAAAAGTCGGCAAACATTACTAAACGCCGAAGAACGTGGTGAAATACCAAAAGCACAGAGAGTATCGCGAGGTAGTACACAAGTTAGGCAATGGAGTTTAGGCCAATTACCAGAAATTGGGTCAAAATTTGGCTTTTTAGAAAAACCAATAACTCAAAAAGTGCTCTGCGTTTATACGGCAAAAGGAGGAGTGCTAAAAACAACGCTTGCTTACTCTATCGCAAGGATTCTTGCTTTAAATGGCATTAAAACGATCATCATCGGTTTAGATATACAATGTTCAATAACAGACATAGCATTACCACAAAAAGAAATTGAATCTCTAGACGATGCAAGTAACCAGCAACTTGGCTTATATCATTATCTATTTGAAAAAGTTCCTTTAGAACAAATCATAAAGCAAACTTCTTTGCCCACATTATCCATTATTCCAGAAACAACAGATTTAAATCTATTAGAAAAAAAGCTTCGCTTAGAACCAAGAAGAGAATATCTTCTAAAAGATAAATTACTTCCAGAATTAAACAATTATGAAGTTATAATTTTTGATAATGGTCCAAGTTGGAATCAATTAATTGAAAATGCCTTAACGGCATCAAACAGTATTATTTCTCCAATCGGGTGTGATATAGGCACATATCAAGCATTACAGACTAACTTAAATACTCTTTTTGAGTTTCAGACCGCTATGAAACTTGATTGGGATAATTTTCTACTTATCCCAACTTTATTGGAAAAAACCAAGCTAAGCCAGCAAATTTATGGTGCTTACCTTAATCAATACGCGGATAAAGTTATTCCTACTCCCCTTCGTCGAGGAGTAAAAGGACAAGAAGCTATTTTATTAAAACAAAGTGCAATTGAACATGATCCAACATCTTCGTTAGCTCAAGATTACTACGAGTTAACTCAAGAATTTTGGAATAGAGTCACAGAAAATAGGCAATAAAATGGCGTTAAAAGACAATATCCTTAAAGATTTTTTTGATAAAACAAAAAAACCATTAGAAACGAACCAAAACGTTAATAAACATCATCATCGAGTATTTGATGATCCTACAGATAATATTGAAAAATTTGACCCTACGCCATCAACTATATCAGAAACAAACTGGAGTCAAACTAGAGACAAACTAGAGTCAGAACTAGAGACAAACTGGAGTCAAACTAGAGACAAACTAGAGTCAAATTTAGGACATGAGAAAACAAAAAAACAAGAAACTAGAGTCAGAACTAGAGACAAAACTAGAGACAATTCAGAGACAAACTGGAGTCAAACTGGAGTCAAACTGGAGACAATCCAGAGACAAAATGAAAATAAATTAAACAGTAATATTAATATTGGAAAATTGACAGGATTACAGAGAGAAATACCGCTATTATTGTTTAAAGAATGTCAAAAAATTAGAGCTAAAATTAGCCCTCCTCTTTCAGTTGAATATCTAGGAAAGATACTTAAAAGTAATGTTTTATCGATAAAAAAGGCTATTCAAAGGTTAGAAAAAAAAGAGGTTTTAAAACGTTCTGAATGGAAAGAAGGAAGAGGCGGATGGACACGTTATGAGTTAGAAGATCGAATATATAACGACATTTTACACGATGAAAGGAATCTAAAACTAGAGACAATTCAGAGACAAACTGGAGTCAAACTGGAGTCAAACTGGAGTCAAACTGGAGACAAACTAGAGTCAGAACTAGAGTCAGAACTGGAGACAAGCCTCTCTAGTAGTAGTAGTATATATATAAATACTACTACTGAGTTGCCGGATGAATGGCAAAAAATAAACATATCTCCTTTGGAATCAATTGGCTTCACGATGGGACATCTAACTCAACTACAAAAGACAGGGATTAGCAGTGCTGAATTTGTCCAAGACTCTATTGACCATTTTGGGTATGATTTGGTGAATAACAATAAAGTCAAAGAAATAAAAACAAACCCTATTGCATATTTTATGGGAATTATGAAGAGGATAGGAGTATATACTGCCCCCGATAATTATGAATCTGAGAAAGATCGCTCATTACGTATTTACCTAGAAATCAAAAAACAACAAAAAGAAAAGAGAGCTATAATGGAAGCTGAATTGATAGATATTGCATACGATGAATGGGTTTCTGAAATCACTGAAGACGAAAAAAAATCATTGATTCCAGATCATATTCAAAATAGCAAAATTGAAGGCGCAAAAATTGCTGCTTTAAAAGCACATTTTAAAAAAAATGTTTGGCCAGAAAAGTCAAAAAAAATAATGTAACATTAAATTTAATAAGGGTTAAAAAATGCAAAAAAGTAGAACTGATGTTAAGAAATTACTGGCCAGTATCGAATTTAACAAAGATAGATATGTTTATTTGCAAGATAAGATTATCTCATTATCGACGCAAGACGAGTATGATCGTACTGTAAAACATTATGATGATTTGATTGAAAGATTAAAAAAAGAAATAAAAACACTTCCCATTGGCTATCGTTATACAGGCACCTATTTTATAAAAAAACCCTATCTTGTTCCTGCTGAATTTGAAGAGCATTCTGGATCGATTTTTATGAGAGAAAATTTAGTCTCTTGGCAGATTGAAAAAGAGTCTGGTATTTTAGATTACGGCTGCTATCGAGCTGTTTTTAAAAAACCTTATGGAGACTACGTAACGAGAGAAGATGCAGAGCCTGTATACGAGAAAGAAAAATAATTTTTTTATTAATATTTAGATATTGAACCTTTGGAGAATAATATGCCAATTGTGGGTCGTAAAATTGAAACTACCAGTGATAACTTTGGTGGTATGGTTCGTGATGGGTGTCTTCTTGTTGATAAAACATTGATGATTAAAGAGTTTTTCGAAGGCCAAAAAGTTTCTTTAATTACAAGACCACGACGATTTGGTAAAACGATAAATATGTCGATGTTACAACATTTTTTCGCATCAGAAGTAGAAGGGCAACCAACAGTTGGGTTATTTGATGCATTTTCCATTTCTAGAGAAGATAGCGGTCACTGGATAGAGCATCAAGGTCAATACCCTGTTATTTTTATTTCCTTTAAAGATGTTAAAGAGTCTTCTTATGGAAGAACTGTTGAGAAAATACGTGATTTAATAAAAAAATTATATAGAGAACATGTGGTTCTGTTGGAATTAGTAACAGAAGGCATATACAAGGATTTATTTAATCAATATTTAAACGGATCAACTAATGATGAATCATTAGAAACAGCTATTAGTTTTCTTAGTGAGTTTATTTTTAAAGCAACAAGAAAAAAAACTATTATTTTGATTGATGAGTATGACACACCTTTAACCCATGCTTATCAAAACAATTTTTTGAACGAAATAAGTTCCTTTCTTCGTAATATGTTTAGCGCATCACTCAAAAGTAATGGCTATTTAGAAAAAGGGTTAATGACAGGAATTCTACGTGTTTCCAAGAATGAATTATTGTCAGGATTAAATAATTTACAAGTATATACATTACTTGATGATGAATATAGTCGATATTTTGGTTTTAGAGAAGATGAAGTAACTGAATTAACAACACATCTGACCATAACGGAAAGCCTTGAAGAAATTAAATTATTTTATAATGGTTATGTTATGGGTATAGAACAAGTCATTTATAATCCATGGTCACTAATGAGTTATTTTAACAGAAAAAGATTAGTTCCTTATTGGGTATTAACATCAGGTGATGGATTATTGAAAAAATTATTTCTTGAAACAAGTTCAAATATAAAAGAACAATTAGCTCACTTAATGCAAGGTGAATTAGTTGTAGGGAAAATATCGTTAAAAACAAGCTATGAAGAATTAATGGAAAGTCCAGAAGCTTTGTGGACACTTTTGTTATTTTCTGGTTATTTAACCGTTACCAAAAAGACGTTCACTATGAATCATGTGACTTGTCAATTAAGGATACCGAATAACGAAATATTATCTCAGTATGAAGAAATTTTTAATACTTGGTTGAACCAAAATATGGGAGAAACTCGTTATCAAACTTTTATGACAAGCTTGTTGAGTGGAGATGTTTTAAAATTTACAGAATCCTTAGGTGAATATTTATTAGATGCATTGAGCTTTCGTGATGTCGTTGGTGATAAACAAGCTGAAAATTTTTATCATGGTTTTGTAGCCGCCTTGATTGCTAGTGTTCGTGAAACTCACTGGGTAGATTCTAAAAAAGAAAGCGGCCGTGGTTTGTATGATGTGTTGTTAATTCCCAAAACAGGCCATGGTGATTTAGGAATTATTCTTGAATTTAAACATGTAAAAAGAAGTCAATCTTTAGAGGAAGCTACTAAAACGGCATTGAGTCAAATTGATGAATCTGATTATGCTAAAGTGTTAGAACGTTCTTCACATGTTACACGTGTTTTGGAGATAGGTTTAGCTTTTTCTGGTAAAGAAGCTCGTTCCATTTACAGAGAAACTGATATGCTAACTCGCACACATGGTAATTTATATCAAATTAAACGTTATGATGATGAAGATTTTTCTGGAGATGAGATCATCGAAGATGAAGCAAAACTTTGATCATGATGAAATACAGCAGAAAAAAAAAGTAAAAGCTCGCTTCAACAATGTGGACTGTTAGGGCAACAAAGCTCAAGTTCAAGCAGTGCAGCAAATGCTTTCAGTTGTTCAAGCATACAAGAAATATCTAAATCGCATAAATAATTGAAATGCTTTTTAAAAATCTGATGTAGTCATTTAACTTGTAAACTTGTGCCATATAGTGGCGCGAGATTTGACGCAAGTTTGGCGTAAGTTTTTCGTTGAGGTTTCTAATGTCATTTTTGACTATAGTTTAAATTGACGTCAACTGATCAGCGAGAACTCGTCAATATAGAATTTAATTTTAAACTAGTTGACATATTAATTAATGCATTATAAACTTCAAATTGACATTATTGGATGTCACCGATTGTGATCCAATTTTTTTAGTATGTATCGGAAAATGTGAGAAATAATGGACAAGATTATTACTAAAAACGCGATAAATGAAAAAATATACTATGTGCGTGACGTTTATGTGATGTTAGATAGTGAACTTGCGCAAATATATGGCGTTGAAACCAAGGTGTTTAACCAAGCCATTAAAAGAAATATAGAGCGTTTTCCAGAAAAATTCAGATTTCAGCTTACAGAATTAGAGTACCAAAACTTGAGGTCACAAATTGTGACCTCAAGTTTGCATGGTGGAAGACGATATTTGCCACATGTTTTTACAGAGCAAGGTGTTGCTATGCTTTCTGCTATATTGAAAAGTAAGACAGCCATAGAAATCAGCCTTCAAGTGATGGATGCTTTTGTTAAAATGAGAGAAATTATTTCTTCAAATCGGGAGTTTATACATCGTTTATTTCAAATTGAGCGTCAACAAATTTCTTTTGAATTAAAAACAACAGAAAAATTTGAAGCTTTGTTCTCAGCTTTAGAAAATAAAACACTCACCAAGACACAGGGTATTTTTTTTGAAGGACAAATTTTTGATGCACATGTTTTTGTATCTGATTTAATAAAACAAGCTAAAAAATCAATAGTTCTTATTGATAATTACATCGATGAAACGGTTCTAACGCAGTTATCAAAAGCGAATCCTAAAATTAAAATATACTTATTAACAAAGAGTCTAAGCAACGCATTAAAACTCGATATAAAAAAATACAATGATCAATACGCCAATATTATATTGATTGAGTTCGGTCTTTCTCATGATCGTTTTTTAATTCTTGATCAAAAAGAAATTTATCATATTGGTGCATCGTTAAAAGACCTAGGCAAAAAATGGTTTGCTTTCTCCAAGTTTAAAATCAATAGTTTTGGGTTAATGGAAAAAATCAACACTGTAGTTGAAAAAAGTAATCAATCGAGAGGGTGATCCTATGTTAGGCCAGCGTATTGGTTATATTCGAGTAAGCACAGTTTATCAAAATACCGACAGACAACTGGAAGGGCTGAGCTTAGATAAAACGTTTACAGAAAAAGCATCCGCAAAAGATACTCATCGCCCTAAATTACAAGAACTGATTCAATTTGTGAGGGCAGGGGATACCGTTGTCGTTCATAGCATGGATAGACTGGCGAGAAATTTGGATGACTTGCGCAGTATTGTTAAAACACTAACTAGCAAGGGCATTGCTGTTGAGTTTTCAAAAGAACAGCTAACGTTTACGAGCGATGAATCTCCGATGGCAAATTTACTCTTATCCGTCATGGGAGCATTTGCAGAATTTGAACGGTCATTACTGCGAGAACGTCAGCGTGAAGGTATTGCACTAGCCAAAGATCGCGGTGCATATAAAGGCAGAAAACGTGAGCTTTCTCCTGAACAAGTTATTATCATCAAAAAAAGCATCGCAGAAGGGCAAAAAAAATCGGTTATTGCCAAAACAGTAGGCATCAGCAGAGAAACGCTTTATCGATATCTCGATGATAATTATCGCGCTGCTCGGCAATCTAAAAACACTTCCTAAGCGAGGATTCGTGTCTAGAGTTGCACGTCATGACGTTATCTTTGTCAAGGAATCTCCGACCAACCGCCACATGATTGTTTTTCTAGCACAGAAACAATCGTGCGTTTTACCGCCACTTGTCAGCTTATTGTACAAAGTACATAAATTCCAAGAATCTGTTTTTTAGCTAAGCATGTTCATTTTTTTATAACACTCACTCAATTGTCTAACAGCTTTTTCAAGTTCTTGATAGAGAACAGGCGTCAAGGCTTCGTCACTTTTAACGGCGTTTTGTACCGACAATAAAACTTGTCGTAACAAAGGTGCTTCAACATACGCGACGGAGCCTAATTGTTGATGTAATTGAAAACGCAATTGTTCGCGTGCATTTTTTTCAATATCCGTTTTAACGTTAGGTAAAAATTGAGTTTCAAGACTCTGCACAAAATCGGCAATCATTTGTCTGGCTATTTCTTTTGAACCCATGCGTTTTATGGTGATTTCAATGTCTAAAATATCATTCTCAGAAATAATGCTCTTATTGTTTTCTAAAATTGTTAATCCTGGAACAGAAACCTCTTGATGCTTTCCGTACGATTGCCATACTCTTTCGGCTTGTTCGCGTGATAATGGTTTGCTTAAAATTCCCTGCATGCCTGCATCACCACAAAACTTTTTCACGTCCACCGCACCATGTCCAGTCAGTGCAATGATCGGAATCTGTATCTCTGATTTTAATGATTTTTCTTTTTCACGAATCGCTTTTGTTGTTTCATAACCATTCATTTTTGGCAAACCGATATCCATGTAAACAAGCCCATATTTTCCAGGTTCAAACATCTCCACGGCTTCTTCGCCGCTTGACGCAATGTCAACATCAAAACCTGCTTCATGGAGTAACGTTTTTGTGACAAACTGAATGATATCCGTATCCTCAACAACTAACACACGCGCTAAAGTATCAGTACTTTTAGTTTCATTCGCTGAAAAATATTTTATATCGGAAAATCGTATGACTTTTTTATCAAATTTTTCTGTATTAACAGGTTGAGCACCAGTTTGTGGAAGAACCTCCATTTTTGACTGCTGGTCAGAGATTTTTAAAGGTATAGTCACAATAAAAGTACTGCCATCACCCACTTTGCTTTTTACTTCAATACTGCCGTTCATGCGTTTAACGTATTGATCAACAATATACAGACCGATGCCGCTGCCTTCAATTTTACTTTCATAAGATGGCGTTAAGCGGCGTAATTTTTCAAAAATGACCTTGTGCTTGTCTTCGGGGATACCGACACCCGTATCTTGTACTTCAAAAATGACATTAACGTTTTGACTATCGATTGGCTTACCAGGCAAAGTGCGCAATGTAATGCTGCCTTTTTCTGTAAATTTCAACGCATTGCCCACTAAATTTAATAACACGCGATAAAGACTATCACGATGACCTTCAACGGATTTAGGCAAGGTTTCATCATACGCAACTTGCAAGTCTAAATGACTCGACATAGCTTTAGGCTGGTAGATTGATCGCACGTCATCCAGCAGTTTTTTAATCGAAAAAACAGACGTTTGCGATGCCCACTCTTCCATTTCCATTTTAGAGAGATCAAGGCAACCGGTGAAGAAGGATTCTAATTGTTTACCGGAATCTGAAATGACCGTCGAAAAATATCTCGCTTTTTCGGGCATGTTCTGGTCATACGCAATAATATCTGCGCTGCTGACAATGCCGACCAAAGGTGTTTTCATATCATGGCTTATACTGCCAAGAAATTCTGTTTTAGCGCGACTGGCCGCTTCGGCTTTTTCTTTCGCAGCTAATAAATCTTGTTCCATTTTTTTACGTTGGGTTATATCGGTTGATATACCGACAACACCAATAACGTTTCCTTGAGAGTCAAAAAGAGGGACCCTTGTCGTTAAGAAATATATCATTTCTCCATTCGATCCAGGAATTGGCGGTTCTTCAACGTTTCTTTTTGCTGTTCCAGTGGTAAGGACATCAATAGTATCTTTCTTAAAGAATTCCGCCTGATTTTTGTCCCATTTGCCTATGTCAGCCATATCTTCGAATGATAGCCCGAAAAATTGTTCGATAGAGGTTAACCCAAACATGTCAAGAACGTTTTGATTGCATCCAATAGTCAAGCAATTATTGTCTAACCAATATACATTTCCAGGCATGTATAGTATAATTTCATTGTAATAGTTAATGACGTCAGTAAGGGTGCTATCCGTCTTGTTTTTTCCTGTTAATATATCTTTAATGTTTTGATGAATATTAAACAAGAGTCCGTTGTCAAAATTATATTGACTTGGAAATAAGTTAGATTGATTTTTTTCCATATGACGAGTATAAATAAGCATGTTAGTGGGTTCATAATAACCAACTTGATTAAGTTTATACAAGATATAACGTAAAATAATAAGAATAATTAACAAGGATGATCGGATGTGGTTTTGTAGGCTTGTATTGAACAAGGTTTGGCAAAACAATAAAAAAGGAGTTACTTTATAAATTTTTTATGAATCAGGCGAGAAACAAATGTTTAGCAGTAGATTAAGCGCATCAGAAGTTACAGAAAAAGCAGTAGATGTTAGCTTGCCGCTTGAAACAGAAATGAGTGCACACCAAAACGGTTTTCTTATTTTAAAAAACTCTAGTACAACCGAAGCTTTAGCTGATAGCTCAAATGTCGTTCTATTTCATGGAAATGAATTTTCTTTTGAACCACCAGGAAAAAAACATCAAAAAGAATATAGACAAAATGTGTCGAATATTAATGATTTTTTTTGTAAATTTGGATTAACTTTATCAGGAAGTGAAATACACAAGCCATTAAGAAGACATAGCGATACTATTTTTCTTCCAGTTAATTTAGGCGGTGCTTCGCCATTTTATATATATCCTTGGATTTCAGATAAAGCTTTGCTATCAACCACACCATTTCCTAAAATAAAACAATTTGTTATGGCTAACTGCCTATTTGGATCATCAATTTTAGGTGTTGATGATCAAGGAAACAAATACCCACTAATTGATCATAACCTGGAAGTTCAAGATATTATTACTAATATTGAAGTTAATGATCATGTTCATCCTTATGAGGATATGTCATTTTCTGCGTTACAAGGGTTATTTCCTTTGATGCGAACAATGGGAGATGAGGTTTTTTCAATTCGTTATCATTTACCAGTTCTTGACTATATGCTATACGGAGTATATTTATATATTAGCGGAAAAATAACCTTTGATGCTTTCGGAAATTTTATTGGACAAGTAGAAGAACGTGGTAGAAAACACAAAGAAATTATCCTGCATATAGCAGAAAGAGCAGGAGTAACCATTTATGTCGAGTCACCGTTTGATAACTTATTTTCAGTAGATATTAAACTAACTGCAAGTAAATTATTGGAACAGCTTTCTTTATCTACCGCTCAAGTCGATAGAATGAAGCAAGAACATCCTAAATTTTCACGTGCTTTAAGTCGAACCGCAAAAAGAAGCGGACATCGCGTAGAAGATTTTAAATCAATTATTGAAATATTAAACACCATTGATGAATTTATTACTGAGCCATCGCAAACCATTTCAGAAAGTAAAGCAGATAGTACGTTAAAATCACCAAGAATTTTATTCGAAGAATTATGTATTGAAAATATATTAGACCATTTGACTAATAATGATAGATATCTAGAATATCAACAAGTTTGGCGAGCAATCATTGCTGGCGGAGAGATAAATAGATTTAGTCCGTTACAACAATTGTTTAAAGTGGCCAATGTTGCATTTGTTGCTCGTGCTCGCGTTGGACACGATCATTTTGAAGTTTGTTCTTTGCTACCAATTGATGAAAAACCTATAGCACAAGCCTATAGAGATTTATTATCTTCACGTTTTGGCCACATTTTATGTTTATCATGGTTTCCACCGTTATTAAACTATGTTTTGCATGAAGAAAATCCGCATTTCAAACGTCACCAACACAATTTATTTAGGCTCAGAACCGATATACTTTCAGTGAATCAAGAAAGAATACGAACATACTTATCCGATTACTTCAAATTACCTTCATATTTTTGGTCGATTATTGATGAGTCTTTTTATGATCATGAGATTCAGAAAATAATTCAAGCATTCGTTCCTGTTATTCAGGTTGAAACAAAATCATCCGCTTATTCAAATGGCTCTTCTCATACCTTATGGAATCCAGTTGATCAAAAATTATCTATTACTCGTTCTGTTTCAGCGCCAACCTTTGTTTAGAAATTACAAAATTAAATATAATCATCATTTTTTATGCCAAACTTCTGCATAATAACCAGCGAGCGGCTGTCCGTCTTCGTAAAGATCAGCTGTTTTAGGCTCAGTAATACGAACATAATCTATTCCATCGATGCGCTTTAAAACAGGCTGATTTTTTAAAATATACTCTAACTCGTCAAACTCTTTCCTATCTTCCGCAAGATCATTTTTAAAGTTATGCGCCCACCACAGGGTTGCAGCAATGACTATTACGCTGCCAACAAGAGCACTCATAAAAATATTACGCGTGTATCTAGCATGTTGATCACAGTGTGCCATGTAATCCGCTATTTTTTCTGACGCTTCGTTGATTTTTTTTAAGCTTTCATTGACGCCGATCATTTTTTGAGAGATGTCTTTCGTCACCGCTTCATACACTTTGCGGTAGTGCTCGTTCATGTTTGCTAAACTTTTGATGTGTTCTTCTACTTTGTTTTCTAAAAAAAGTAACTCATCCACTCGTTCTTGAAAACGCTCATCATAATTTTGTGTCATTACAACCCACCATAGCTCATACCTCGACCACGCGAACGCTCGCGCACTTCTGGCTGGATAGCCTTGAATATCTCTTTATCGCGATATTTTTCTTGTTTTTCGATGACCATCATTTTGCCCTTTTCTCGTGAATCCATCAAATCAGCGCGGATGAGCTTAGCGTTCCCACGCTCTTGCTCCAAAATACCGTATTTTCGTCCGGCCACTTCGACAGTGCCGCGATAGATACCTTTATCACCTTCTTTAGGCGTCATGCTCATTTTAAGGCCAGTTTCTTTCTCAAGCGATGCCAGGTCTTTTTCAACCGTTTTTTGATACAAGCGAAGCGCTAGCCGTTTTTCAGCGTCCTTAGCGCGATCCTCTGTCAGAGGTGCTGCTTCACGTGTTTCCTTGAGTGCTGGCGTAGACATTTCAACTGAGCGGATTTTTTCTACAGCAGGCTGTTGTTCTTTCGTCAATGATGAGCTCTTTTCAACCGCTTCAAAACCACGCACTTTGCCATAATCCAAGGTAACGTCTTTGGTGCGCTCTTGGCTTAAGCCGCGCGTGAGCGCAGTGAAATCTTTAAATTCATCGCGGCTGGCATAAAGATCAGCCCCTTCGCGATGGCGGCTCATCGCCACGTAGGTGGTATGACGATCAAAGTGTTTCGAAGCTAGAACATGTGCACGATCAACCGTAACACCTTGCGCTTTGTAGACGGTCGCCGCATAGCCATGATCAATATCGTTGTACTGATTGACGTTAAACGTCACTGAGCGCGCCTCTTTTTGATCTTTCGCATCTAATCTTACGGTAAGCGTTTGGCCATTGATTTTTTCAATCGTGCCCAAAGAACCGTTTTTAACGCCTAGCTCGCGATTCTCATTGCGCAAAAAGTAAATGCGATCGTGTTCGGCAAAGGCTCTTTCACCTTTGGAGGTTTCAAATACCTGATCTTGGCCTAATTCGCCTTGCGCTTGACGTAAAGCTCTGGCTTGTTCATTTAAAGAACGCACATCGTCTCGGGTATAGACCAAGATGATTTGGGATTTATCCGGCGATTGACTTCTCACCTCATCCCACTGCTCAAGCATATGTTTCATCGCCACCGCTTTTGTGTCAAATAGATGCACATTGTCATGCTGATCGTAAGCAGATAACGCCTCTACCGTCTTTTGTGTAGCAAGATCACGCGTCGCTTGTTGCTGCCAAGGTTCTTGCTGGCGTCGAATCTCTGAAAGCTCCGCAAACCCTGTTTCTTCACTAATCGCTCTAAAAGCCGCTCCAGCCTCGATAGCTTGAAGCTGTTCTGAATCCCCTACCAAGACCACCTTAGCGCCAGATCGTCGCGCCTCATCGAAAATAGAAGCCATTTGACGCGACCCAAGCATGCCCGCCTCATCCACTACGACGACATCTTTCGATGTCAACTGCTCACGCCCCTGTTCCCAATGCCACAAACGATTAGCAACAGTATGACTACCAATACCAGAACCACCCTCTAAATTCTCTGCCGCAATGCCCGAAAGCGTCATGCCTTGGACACGATAGCCTTCTGCTTCCCAAGCTTCACGAGCAGCACCCAACAAATAACTCTTGCCCGTGCCAGCATACCCCACCACACAGGCAATCTCTTTGGGCTGAACAATATGGAAAAAAGCAGATCGTTGTTCGTCACTCAAAGAACGATTCGCCAATGCTTTCTTAATCGCATCAAAGTCTACCGCGTGACCAAACGCTGCTTGCTTCTCACGAGCGGCCACCAACATTCTCGTTTCTAACCGCAGCATATCTTTGGTCGAAAAACGTTCACGGTTTTGATCATCAACGCCAAGAGAGACAAGTTCAGGATGCGCCTTAATCTTGTCATAAACCGTTTGAAACTGTTCTGTGCCGACCGTATGACGATTCACAAATCGTGCCAAGTCATGATGCGTAAAGGTGGATTGCTGACGCGTTAACGCGGTCAGTGCAATACCAGGGTCAGCTAATAACCTTTCACCATTACGCGCCGCTAATTCCTGGTGTTCTGCAAAACGTGCCATCGACGACTGTACCGCCTTGGGACCGATTTTACTCTGCGGTTCAAGATTGATCCCTTGAACCTCTAGGGTTCGATGATCAATGCGAAGATCAAAGCCTTCTTTCGCTAAAGCTAAATTGCAATGCTCTGCCCAACGCTCGCGCCAATCGTTCAACAGCTCTCGGTTATTCCAGGCGCGTACCTTTCCACCAAAACCCTCAGGCGTGACTTCGCGTAATGTCAACATCACATGCGCATGAGGCTGATCCTCACCGCCTTTGTGCCCACGGTGAAAAGCCACATCAGCCACCATCCCTTGATCGACATATTCGCGTTGGACAAACTCTTTAATCAACTTCCAGTTTTGTTCATTATTAAACTCTCTAGGTAACGCAACATTGATTTCGCGCGCCACCTGAGCGTCTTTGCGTTTTTCAAAAGACTCGACTGCATTCCAGAGTTTTTCACGATCACGCATCCACTCAGGTGCATTGGTGGGTAAAAGAATTTCTTTCTCAAGTACATCGCTCTTATTCGTAAAGTCGTGTTCTTGACCTGTTCGTTCATCCAATAACTTTTCAGCAGAACGGTAGGCCGATGCGGCCAAAGAGGATCGTCCCTGGCTTCTGGAAATGACTTGTGCTGAAAAGTGATAGATAGCCATAGAATATAAAAATATGAAATTAAACAATTATCATGCCTATTTGGCATGATATCTGATGCGCACATTGCTTGCAATGTATAAGCGCGCATTCATTCGCCTTGGGGCTCGGCCTTGTGTCTTTTGACCTTCTATTGAAATCTTTGGATTTGTGCTTCCATTGTTTGTGGATTTTTAGGTAGAATATGGCCTATTTTATTAAGCAGGATTTTTCATCGTGGAAACTAAACCAAGCCGTCTTGAAAGTTTAAAAAAACAACAAGAGCAACTGAAAGCCAAAATACAGGCACTAGAAGCTTCGGAAAGTTCGCGCGAACGAAAACGCGAAACGCGTCGAAAAATTTTGGTGGGCGCCTACTACCTGGATAAGATGAGATCGGACAATAAATTTAACGAACTTGTTTCATTGATGGATGCCTACTTAAGCCGAGACTCTGATCGAGTTCTCTTTAATTTACCTCCTAGCGAAACGAATAAATCTAAAGCAACGACTGAGTAATTATTATGCCTTCTATCATTGAAGAACTTCGTTCTCTTAGAATTTACGGAAGCCGTCAGGCCTGGACTCGCGGAGAATCCCCCGATATTCAACTTTCGAATACCTATTTCGATTGGAAAAGAGGGCTTAGACTCTTTATTGGATCGACATTATTTTTCTTTGTTATTGCTGCTATTTTTCTCGCTTGGTTTAAGCATCAAAGATTG
>Ga0194129_10005148_pt1 | contig 16866 bp, 18 predicted proteins | sample TA2KigCa35mmetaG_FD_150862 | JGI IMG/M metagenome (GOLD analysis project Ga0194129, IMG submission 150862) | Freshwater microbial communities from Lake Tanganyika, Tanzania - TA2015038 Kigoma Deep Cast 35m | ecosystem: Environmental > Aquatic > Freshwater > Lake | place: Tanzania: Lake... | reverse complement strand
TGACTGGGTGTATGCCGATGCTGACGGCATTCTTGTCTCGAAGGCGGCGCTCATCTAAGCCGGGTGGTGCTGAGTGTATTTTCCTGACCCAATAGCGGCACCGCCGGCGGGATTTCCCTGGTAAATTTTCTGCCGACTCCGCGCCCCTTCACGTACCCATTCCCCCTCGATTGCCCCTGCCGGCCCTGTGGCCGGCTCGTCAGCCGCCTCGCTGTTGATTGCTTTCCAAATAGCGGCAATTATTTTTCATAATGCGGAAACTTAACGGTGCGAGGCAGCAGGGATCTCTTCCACTCTAAGAAATTATTTTCCGTATCGCGAAATAAAATTGATAACTTACTGATTTAAAACAGATATATTTTAATCTTCTGTCTTATATAAGACCTTGTTGCCACGCAAAAATAAGCCTAATATCTCTCCAACGGCGGAATTGTTTTTTCTGCTCACTTACGCTAACTCTCGGAGGGAACATCATGGCGACTCGTGAACAGCAGGCTCAAGCACTGGCCAAAGATTGGGCCAAAAACTCGCGCTGGAAGGGTATCAAGCGCAACTACACTGCAGAAGACGTGGTTCGTCTGCGCGGCTCGGTGATGGTTGAGCATACGCTCGCCAAGCGCGGCTCCGAAAAACTCTGGAACCTGATGCACACAGAGCCGTTTGTGAATGCGCTCGGCGCGCTCACCGGTAACCAGGCGATGCAGCAAGTGAAAGCAGGCCTGAAAGCAATTTACCTGTCCGGCTGGCAGGTGGCAGGTGACGCCAACGTGGCCGGTGAGATGTACCCTGATCAGTCGCTGTACCCAGCCAACTCAGTACCGATGGTGGTCAAGCGCATCAACAACACGCTGACCCGTGCCGATCAGATTCAATGGTCGGAAGGTAAAGACGATATCGATTTCTTCGCACCGATCGTGGCTGATGCAGAGGCAGGTTTCGGTGGCGTGCTGAACGCATTCGAGTTGATGAAGGCCATGATCGAAGCTGGCGCTTCGGGCGTTCACTTCGAAGATCAGCTGGCATCCGTCAAGAAATGCGGTCACATGGGCGGCAAGGTGTTGGTGCCAACGCGTGAAGCCGTTGAAAAGTTGAATGCCGCCCGTCTGGCAGCTGACGTGATGGGCACGCCTACTATTCTGGTTGCGCGTACCGATGCAGAGGCCGCTGATCTATTGACCTCCGATGTAGACGATAACGACAAGCCTTTCTGCACCGGTGAACGCACCGTTGAAGGCTTCTACAAGACCAAGCCGGGTATTGATCAAGCCATCTCACGTGGCCTGGCCTATGCGCCATACGCCGATCTGGTGTGGTGCGAGACCGGCAAGCCTGATCTGGCATTCGCCAAGAAATTCGCAGAAGCCATTCACGCTAAATTCCCAGGCAAGCTACTGTCGTATAACTGCTCGCCATCGTTCAACTGGAAGAAAAACCTGGACGATGCCACCATCGCCAAGTTCCAGAAAGAGCTGGGCGCGATGGGCTACAAGTTCCAGTTCATCACGCTGGCTGGCTTCCACGCACTGAACTATTCGATGTTCAATCTGGCCCACGGCTATGCACGTAACCAGATGTCTGCATTCGTCGAGTTGCAAGAGGCTGAGTTTGCCGCAGCTGATCGTGGCTTTACCGCAGTCAAGCACCAGCGCGAAGTCGGTACCGGTTACTTCGACGCGGTGACGCAGACGATTCAGCAGGGCCAGTCATCGACGACAGCGCTGCATGGCTCGACAGAGGATGAGCAGTTCTTCGAGCGTAAAGTCGCCTAGTAGCCTGTCACACTCGGCCGCTGGCATTGCTGGCGGCACTCCTATCACTGTATGGGTTGCCTCTCACAAGGACGCTTCCCAGTGACCGAAGACCAGTCGCACTGACTGGTCTTTTTTTTCGTGGGCATAAAATGAGAGTTGCGTTGCCTGTTCCGCTAAAATCTGGCCGTACCGACTGAGCTCTATAAGCGGGCCCACGCCGCGCTCCTCGAGTTTCATTGCCACTTGCGTTTAGTCCCAGGTTTAATCCAAGCTGACCGCCAGTGACCGCCACGCCTAACAAAGACTCCACGCATGTTCAGTTACCGTCATGGTTTTCACGCTGGTAATCACGCCGACGTGCTCAAGCACACGGTGCTGATACAGCTGCTGGCATATCTGAATCAGAAGCCAACGCCTTACATGGTGATTGATACCCACGCGGGTGCTGGCTTGTATCAACTGGATAGCGACTATGCCAGCAAGAGCGGGGAAGCAAGCGACGGCGTCGCCAAGCTGTGGGAGCGTAAAGATTTACCGCCCGCTATCGCTGAGTATGTCGCTCTGATACGTGCGATGAATCCGGCCGGTAAGCTGCGACATTATCTTGGTTCGCCGTTTATTGCAGAGAAATGTATGCGCAGCGAGGATAGGTTGCGCTTATTTGAGCTGCACAGCACGGACGCCAAGCTCTTGCTCGAGAACGTGCGCAAGCTGGAAGCACACGCGGCAGCCAATGGCATAAAACATCGCGGTAAGCGTATCTTGGCAGAGCGCACCGATGGCTTTGCAGCGCTCAAAGCCTTACTGCCACCGCCTTCACGGCGTGGCTTGGTGTTGATTGATCCGCCTTACGAAAATAAAGACGACTATCGCAAGGTGAAGCTGGCAATGGAAGACGCACAAAAGCGCTTCGCCTCCGGCACCTACGCGGTTTGGTATCCGGTGTTGTCGCGTTCGGAATCGCAACAACTACCCGAGCGCTTGAAACGCAGCGCGCAGTCGGAGTGGTTGAACATTACGCTTTCAGTGGGTGCCGCGACCAATGCAGATGGCCGCGGCTTGAATGCCAGCGGCATGTTCATACTTAACCCGCCCTGGACCTTGGAGGCAACGCTACGCGAATGCCTGCCTTGGCTAACGCAAACACTGGCGCGCGATCACACTGCGCAGTACACGATAACCAGCGGCAGCGCAGCCAGGGCACCTAAGGCGTCCAAGGCAAGTGAGTGAACTAGCACGCTTGCCACCAGAACCATCTGTTTTGCTCAAAAAATCAAAGCATGAACAAAGCTTTTGTAAAAGAATCCGACGCCGATGAAGATGACGACACGGGCGGTCTGCCGCCGATTCCACCCGGTGCCAAGAATTACATCACACCGCAAGGCTATCAGCGCATTCGTGAAGAGCTATTGCAGCTAATTGATGTCGAGCGGCCGGAGGTCGTGCGTGTCGTTCACTGGGCAGCGTCGAATGGTGACCGTTCTGAAAACGGCGACTACATCTACGGCAAGCGCCGTCTTCGTGAAATTGATCGCCGCATTCGTTTTCTGACTAAACGTCTTGATCTAGCCGAGGTGGTGGATCCAAGCGTGCATCACGGTAGTGATCAGGTGTTCTTTGGTGCCACGGTCACCTACCAAAATGTTGCGGGCGATGCGCATACTGTGCGCATCGTCGGCATCGACGAGCTGGACCCGCTGCATGGCAAGATTAGCTGGGTATCGCCCGTAGCACGTGCACTCACCAAAGCACGCGAAGGTGATGTGGTGACGCTTCTCACGCCCGCCGGTGAAGATGAGCTTGAGATCATTCGTGTTGAATATCCGTCACCCGGCTAACGTACAATTGGACGTATGACCATTGTCTTTTCTACGCTGAACCACCCGCAGCGCGTAGCACTGGCCGCTGAGATTCACTCACGGCCACCAGTGCGGCTGGAGGCGCCGGAGGCGATTACGCATCTCGCCGTTCACGGTCGCAACGAGCCACTGGTAGCGGCCGACAAGCTTGGCATGCAATCCGCGCTGCTGGCTGATTTTTGTGCGCGTTTCGGCGTGCCACCGCCCGCCGGCAATGCCAAGTATTTTTTTCATGACTTCGGGCGTTTTCGTCTGAAGTGGGAGTGCCACACCGAGTTTGCCAGCTTTACGGTCGCCACTGCCACTGCGGCTGCGACTGCGCCGGCGCTATCAGGTGCCGATCCGTTTGCGCGCATGCCGTCGAGCGAATTACCCGAAGACTGGCTGCTATCGCTGAAAGGTCGCTTGATTGTCGCTACGCATATCGTGCTTGATCAGGCCAGCGCAACCGCTGAAGAGATGGCGCCAAAAATGCGGCAGCTATTCGATACCAATGCCATTGTCGGGTGTGGTGCGTCGCAAGCAGCGCAGGTCTGGACAGATTTCCGGATTCACGCTGACGGCTTCGCGCGTTTTATCGTGCTTGATGCAGGGCTAAAGAGTTTACAAGCAGGGCGGCTAGTACAGCGGCTGCTTGAAATAGAAACCTACCGTGTGATGGCCTTGCTTGGGCTGCCGGTAGCGCAGCAGGCAGCACCTGTGCTGAACGATATTGAATCCGAGCTGGCCTCGGTGACGCGCGACATGGTGGCAAGTCAAAAGCTTGGTCGCAGCGAAGAACAAGGCATGCAAGACGAGCAGGACTTGCTACAACAAATCACTTTGCTGGCATCGCGCCTGGAGCAGCTGTCAGTGGACGACAGTTACCGTTTTTCTGCTTCGCAGGCGTACTTTGGTTTGGTCATGGCGCGGATTCACGAGCTGCGTGAGCGCCGTATTGAGGGCGTGCCGACGATTGAAGAGTTCATGCAGCGGCGGCTTACACCCGCGATGAACACCTGCACCTCAACCGCGCGGCGTCAGGAGGTGCTCGCCGAGCGCATTGCTAACACCAACTCGCTGCTTCGTACCCGCGTGGGCATTCGGCAGGAACGCCAGAATAGCCAGATACTTGAATCGATGAACACGCGCGCGGCGCAGCAGCTGCGCTTGCAGCAAGCGGTGGAGGGATTATCCGTTGCGGCTGTTTCTTACTACTTGGTGGGCTTGCTTGGCTATGTGCTCAAGGGTGCCAAGGCAGCAGGCTTGCCTGTGAATCCTGATATCGCCATCGGCGTTGCGGTGCCGCTGCTGGCGCTGGTTGTGTGGATGGGCTTACGCGCTTTGCGGCGCAAGTTTCAGAGCCCGGCGAAGTAGGGTGGTGGAAGCGTGCTCATGAGCTTAATGGGCATGCAAGCGCAATACCCACACATGCTCTAGCTCTTGTCGCGCAAAATCCTTGCAACCCCACGGACTTGCCGCACGTTGCGCATCAGACGCGCTAAATGCACACGGTCTTCAACCTGTACGGTAAAGCGCAGCTCAGTCAGCGGCCCCTCGCGTCGACCCTCATCCATACCCACCAGCACGATGTTCGAGTCAGATTCATTAATCTGTGCCGCCAATCTCGCAAGCAAACCTTTTTCATCATTGACGAGCACGCTAATGCGGCAATTGAATCGGCTCGCGTACTCTTGCGCCCACGAGACATCAATCCAGCGGCCAGGGTCTTTGGCGCGCGAGCGGCGTGCGAGTTCGCAATCGCTGGTGTGCACTACCAGCATCTGATCACGCCGCAAATTACCTGCCAGCATATCGCCGGGTATCGGCGAGCAGCAATGCGCAAACTGCACCGACGACGCTGGCTCTTTACCACTGATCGTGACTGGCTTTATTTTTTGCTCTGGTAGATGCACCGGCCCGCTGGGCGTGGCTGATGCCGCAATTGTCGCGTCCATCAGGCCTTGAATATGACGCGCTACCAGCGTCGCGAGGCGGCGTCCTGTACCAATGTCGGCATTAATATCCGCCATGGATTTAGCACCGGTGTCACCGACTAATTTATCTTGAATGGTGGGCGGCACACTGCCCGGCAGCTCCAGCGAGATCAGTGCCTGTTCCAGTAACAGCTCACCCACCTCAATGGCTTGCTCTCGGTTCATCGAGCGCAGGTGATGCCGGATCGCCGATCGGGCGCGGCCAGTGCGCACAAATGACAACCAATTAGGCGTCGGTTGTGCGTCGTCTGACACATCAATCGCGACGATGTCACCGTTGTGGAGTTCGGTCTTGAGCGGCGCCGGCTCATGATTGATCTTCGCAGACACTGCGTGGTCGCCGATATGCGTGTGAATCGTGTACGCGAAATCAAGCGCCGTAGCGCCGCGTGGGAGCGCGATGATGGTCGACTTGGGCGTGAACACATACACCGAATCCGGAAATAGATCGACCTTCACATGCTCAAGAAACTCGGAAGGGTCGCCGGTCTGATGCTGAATATCCAGCAGCGACTGCAACCACGCATGCGTACGTTGCTGCAGATCGGTCAGCGCGGCGTCTTGGTTCTTGTACAGCCAGTGTGCCGCCACGCCTGATTCAGCGACATGGTTCATTTCGGCAGTGCGAATCTGAAACTCAACTGGCGTGCCGTAGGGGCCAATCAAGGTGGTGTGCAATGACTGATAGCCATTCAGCTTAGGGATCGCAATATAGTCTTTGAATTTACCCGGCATCGGTTTAAACAGTGCGTGCAGCACGCCGAGGGCGACGTAACATTTCTCGAAGCTATCGACCACCACTCTGAAGCCGTACACATCCAGCACCTGAGAAAAACTCAGGTGCTTATTGCGCATCTTGCGGTAAATGCCGTAGAGGGTTTTCTCGCGGCCAGCGATGGATGCCTCAATGCCTGATTTCGCCAGCGCTGACTTCACTGATTCCAAAATCTTGCCGACCAGTTCGCGCCGGTTACCACGCGCTGCCCGAATGGCTTTGGCGATGGTGCGCTGACGCAAGGGGTACAGATGCGCGAACGACAGATCTTGTAATTCACGATAAAGATTATTCAAACCAAGGCGGTGCGCAATCGGCACATAGACTTCCATGGTCTCGCGCGCGATTCGTCTGCGCTTGTCCGAACTCATCGCACCCAGCGTGCGCATGTTATGCAAGCGGTCTGCCAGCTTGACCAGGATCACGCGCACATCGCGCGCCATCGCCAGTAGCATCTTGCGGAAATTTTCAGCCTGATGCTCTGCTTGGCTCTGGAACTCCAGTTTGTCGAGCTTGGAGAGCCCATCGACCAGTGAAGCAACAGGAGCACCAAAGCGCTGGATCAGTTCGTCTTTCAGAACATCCTGATCTTCCATCACGTCATGCAGCAGCGCGGCCATGATGGCTTGCGAGTCGAGTTTCCACTCAGCGCAGATCTCGGCAACTGCAATCGGGTGCGATATATATGGGTCACCCGAGCGCCTCACCTGACCGAGATGCATCTCGTCAGCGAAGCGGTAGGCGTCTTTGATAGTTTTCAGCTCGGCCGGCGTCATATACTCGGCCAGACGATTGTTCAGCTGGGTTACCGAGGCAACGCCAACGTGCAAAGGTACGTTGGCTTCAGCCGAAGCAGGTAATTCAGAGGGCGCGGCTAACGGTGCCTTGCGAGAAGGCGCCGCGCTGGGATCAACGGCGGTCGGAGGCATTGCTGTTTCCGCCCGTATCGGGTGCGCCGTGTTAGGTGGGGACTTTCTTCAGCATCTCCAGGCCGACGTGTCCTGCGGCGATCTCGCGCAGCGCAGTGACGGTGGCCTTGTCATCGCTGTCGACCTTCGGCGTATGGCCTTGGGCCAGCATACGCGCGCGGTAGGTGGCAGCAAGACAGAGCTGAAACCGGTTAGGAATTCTTTTCAGGCAGTCTTCGACGGTGATACGTGCCATAAGTTCTCCGGTGATGAAACAAAGTGTTCAGGGTTGGATCCCGAATCCGGCAAAGAGATCGCCGAATCGTGCGGCCTGCTGCCCAAATCGGCAGCGACTGGCGCGGGCGATGCCGACCAGTTGTGACAACGCGGCATCGAAATTCTCGTTGATAATAACATAGTCGAATTCATGCGCATGGGCGATCTCTCCCGCTGCATTATGTAATCGCCGTGCAATCACCTCGTCGCTGTCGTGGCCGCGTTGCTTCAGGCGCTGCTCAAGCGCTGCGATGGAGGGCGGCAAGATGAAAATACCCACCGCGTTTGGAAACTGCTGCCTGACCTGCTGTGCGCCCTGCCAGTCGATTTCCAGCAGCACATCACGGCCAGCGTCAATCTGCTCTTGAATCAGTCGCTTCGAGGTACCGTAGAAATTGCCATGTACCTGTGCTGATTCCAAAAACTCGTTATGTGATTGACGCTCTAAAAATTCAGCCTGGTCGATAAAAAAATACTCTTTGCCGTTCTGCTCGCCAGGGCGTGGCGCACGCGTTGTAAAAGATACAGACAGCAGAATATCGGTCTCTTGCTCGAGCAGCGCACTCACCAGAGACGATTTGCCGGCGCCTGACGGCGCGGCCACAATCAAGACACTACCGGCGCTGGGTTTGCTTGAGCTCATGCAAGTTACTCTAGATTTTGAACTTGCTCGCGCATTTGTTCGATCAGCAGTTTCATTTGCATCGACGCATCCGAGAGTGCTTTAACAGCCGCCTTGGAACCCAGCGTGTTAGCTTCACGGTTCAGTTCTTGCATCATGAAGTCCAGGCGCTTACCAACCTGGCCGCCTTTCTTCAGAATCTCGCGGGTCTCGGCAAGATGCCCAGACAAACGCGTCAGCTCTTCAGCGACATCAATTCGAATGCCGTACAAGGTCACCTCTTGCCGTACACGCTCGTGCATCTCTTCGGTCGAAAGCAACGGCTTGCCATCAGCCACCGCCAAACCGATCGCTTCGCGCAAACGATCAATCGCCTTTTGCTGAAACTGCTCGACCGCAGCCGGTACTAGCGGCGTAATGCGCTCGACAATCGCCTCGATCTCATCAATACGCGACAGCAGCATGCTTGTAAGTGCCGCACCTTCACGCTGACGCGACTCAATAAATGCCGCTAAAGCCGTTTTCAGTGTTGCCAACACATCGGCCTGCAACGTATCCTGGCTCAGCTGCGCCTCATGCAACACACCCGGCCAGCACAGCAGCTCTTTCACGCTCAGCGGTCGCGCATCAGGAAACGACGCAAGCACGGATTGCTGCGCGTTTTGCAGTGCTGACAGCAACTCGTCGTTAGCCGCCAGACCAGTGACGCGCTCTTTGCGCCCGAAAGAAAGCCGGCACTCGACCTTGCCGCGCGAGACACGGGCAGAGATCGTCTCGCGCAGCATCGGCTCGAGCATGCGCAAATCATCATTGATGCGAAACTGCAGATCCAGGAAGCGGGAGTTCACGCTTCTGATTTCCAGCGTGATGCTGCCGGCCTCGCTGTCACGGTTGCTGACCGCGTAACCGGTCATACTGCTAATTGTCAAATCCAACCCCTGTCTTTACAAAAAGGCAATTCATCCACACAATCGCGCCCCGGGATATAGCGCACAGTTAATACATCGGATGGCCACTCAGAACAACGCAGCTCTGCCCGAGGGTTTGGAACTTGGCGGATACAGGATTGTAAAGAAGATTGCCGTCGGTGGCTTCAGCATTGTGTATCACGCCACTGATCAAAACGGTCAGGACGTTGCCATCAAAGAGTACCTGCCAATAGCGCTCGCCAAGCGCGGCGAGGGTCAGCTGATGCCGACAGTCATGCCCGAGCATACCGAGCTGTTTCGGCTCGGTATGAAATTCTTTTTCGATGAGGGCCGCGCGCTCGCTGCCCTGACACATCCCAACGTGGTACGGGTTCTGAATTTCTTTCGGGCGAATGAGACGGTGTACATGGTGATGGGCTACGAGCGCGGCCGATCACTACAAGAGCATATCGAGCGTCGCAAGCACAAGGGCGTAAAGCCATTGGTGTCCGAGCGCTCGATTCGCATCGCCTTCGCGCAAGTCATGGATGCGTTACGCGAGGTTCATACCCACAAGCTGCTTCATCTTGATCTCAAACCGGCCAACATTTATTTGCGCGGCGATGGCACACCGATCTTGCTGGATTTCGGTGCAGCGCGGCAAACCTTGCACACCGACCTCTCCACACTGCACCCGATGTACACACCAGGCTATGCCGCGCCTGAGCTGCACGCCAAGCGTGAGCTAGGTCCATGGACCGATGTGTACAGCATCGGCGCGTCGATCTTTTGCTGCATGCTTGGGCTACCGCCGCAGTCTGCTATCGAGCGCAAGCGTGATGATCATATGGAAACCTATTTTCACGAGCTGGAGCGTTTGTATTCAAAAGAGCTGATCGCTCTCGTACGCTGGAGTCTGACGCTAGACCCATTGAAGCGGCCGCAAAGTGTCTACGCATTACAAAAGATGATGCGACCCACCGAACTATCTGCCGCTACCAGCACCCAAATAGCTAACGACTCAAGCGTGCCGCAGGCAAAAGACACCAGCAACCCATCGAGTTTGTTGTCTCGCTTTCGCCGGCAGGGGCGCTAGCCATGCGTTTTGCGGTGTACCAAGATAGCCATGTCGGTGGCAGAGCAAGTAACCAAGACCGTATGGGTTACTGCTTCACGCGCGAGGCGCTGCTGTTGCTGCTGGCGGATGGCATGGGCGGTCATCAAAACGGCGAGATTGCCGCCGCGCTTTCACTGCAGACCATGGGCGCGCTATTCAAAGAACGCGCAACGCCCACTATCAACGATCCCTCAAGCCTGCTTGACGAGCTGATTTATGCCGCGCATCAGTCCTTGCTTCGCTACCGCGCAATGCACCGGCTAGCCGACACACCGCGTACCACCATCGTGGCCTGCGTGGTGCAGCAGGGAAGAGCGTGGTGGGCGCATTGCGGTGACTCTCGCCTGTATTGGTTGCGCGGTGGGCGCATACTGTCTCGCACCGTCGATCACTCGCATATCGAGCGCCTGATCGCGCTTGGCAGAGTCTCGCCACACATGCGCGCCAATCATCCAGAGCGCAACAAGCTCTACAACTGCGTTGGCGCGCTAACCCTGCCACAGATCGACAAAGCCGCTCCAGTCAACCTGCAGTCGGGCGATCAGCTGCTGCTGTGCTCGGATGGCTTGTGGTCGAGTATTCGTGAGCATGAGCTGGCCTACCGCTTGTCGGTGGCGCCGCTTGAGCAATCGGTACCCGAGCTAGTCAGTCAGGCCGCGCAGACGGGCGGCAAAAACGGCGATAATGTCACCGCGCTGGCCGTGACCTGGTTAGACAATCTGCACGATCCCAGCGAAAACCCGCTAATGACCGACGCGCTACCGCATGACAGGGTGATCACCAGCATCCACCCATCGGCGATGTAGCTTTTGTTTCTGTAGCCAGCTTCAGTATTGCCGAGGAACCCGTGCCAACACCCCCAATGACGCGTCCCAGTGGGCGCGCTCCGAACGCACTGCGCGAGGTGACCATCACCCGCCACTACACCCGTCACGCCGAGGGCTCGGTATTGGTGGCATTCGGCGACACGCGGGTGCTATGCACCGCCAGCATCGATGAAAAAGTACCGCCGTTCTTGCGCGGGCAGGGCAAGGGCTGGCTGACCGCTGAGTACGGCATGCTGCCACGCTCAACCCACACCCGCATGGATCGCGAGGCCGCCAAGGGCAAGCAGTCGGGCCGCACGCAAGAGATACAGCGCCTGATTGGTCGTTCGCTACGCGCCGCGTTTAACTTGGAAGCCTTTGGCGAGCGTACCCTGCAACTTGATTGTGATGTTATTCAAGCCGATGGTGGCACACGCACGGCAGCAATAACCGGTGCAATGGTCGCCGCCTATGATGCTTTTAGTACGCTGCAGCAGCGTGGCGCGATCAGTGCCATTCCGCTTAAGCACTTTGTTGCTGCGATATCGGTCGGGGTGTACCAAGGCTTGCCCGTGCTGGATCTGGATTACGTCGAAGACTCAGGCTGCGACACTGACATGAACGTGGTGATGAACGACGCCGGTCATTACATCGAACTGCAAGGTACAGCTGAGGGCGACGCCTTCGATCGCACCACCATGAACCAGCTGCTCGATTTAGCCGAGTCTGGAATACACACGCTGATTGCCCAGCAAAAATCCGCACTCGGTATCGCCTAATCGAATGTTAACTACATGCTTGACGCTGGAACTGCTCTTCGTACGATACCCAGGTGACTAATCGTATGACGCAAACACTGGTGCTCGCATCAAACAATGCAGGCAAACTCGCCGAGTTTGGGCAGCTATTAGCGCCGCTGGGTTTTGACCTCAAGTCGCAAGGTGATTTACATATTCCTGAAGCCGAGGAGCCGTTCGGTACTTTTGTCGAGAACGCGCTGGCCAAGGCGCGTCATGCATCGCTAATATCGGGTTTACCGGCGCTGGCCGATGATTCAGGTATCTGCGTACCCGCGCTGGGTGGAGCGCCTGGAGTGCAATCCGCGCGCTACGCGGGCGAGCCACGCTTGGACGCCGCTAATAACGCCAGGCTTGTGCATGACATCGCTCGGTACACCGACAAATCAGCCTACTACTACTGCGTACTGGTGATGGTTCGACACGCAGCCGATCCCCAACCCATCATCGCCGATGGTACTTGGCACGGCAGCTTAATCGAGCAACCGCGCGGGCAGGGCGGCTTTGGCTACGACCCACATTTCCTTTTAACGCGTCTTGGTAAAACCGCTGCTGAGTTATCTGCAGAAGAAAAAAATACGCTATCTCATCGTGGACAAGCGCTGCGGGCCTTATTAAACAAGCTCGCATGATCCCGATTCAAACTGAGCCACTTCAGAGCGTGCCGCGTCGTGTGGTTGACACCTACCTCAAGCCCGGCATTCTGAATCTCGCTGCGTTACCACCTCTGTCTTTGTATGTCCATTTTCCGTGGTGCGTTCGCAAGTGCCCGTACTGCGACTTCAACTCGCACGAAGCAAAAGGTGATATACCCGAGCGCGAGTATCTTGACGCGCTCCGTACCGATTTAGAGCAATCACTGCCGCTCATTTGGGGCAGAAAAATCGTCAGCGTTTTTATCGGAGGTGGCACGCCAAGTCTGCTTAGTGAGCAAGGGTTAGATCGCTTGCTTTCCGATATTCGTAGTTTGCTACCGCTGGATGCGGCTGCAGAGATAACGATGGAGGCTAACCCCGGCACGGTAGAGGCCACACGCTTCAAGCAGTATGTTGCTAGCGGAGTTAACCGATTTTCTTTAGGCATACAAAGCTTCAATACTAAACATCTTCAAGCGCTGGGGCGTATTCATGATGCCAACGAGGCAATGCGCGCAGTAGAGATTGCGCTCGCCTGCACTGATAACGTCAACCTTGATCTGATGTATGCGCTGCCTGATCAGTCTGTCGAGCAAGCGCTGGATGATATCGAGGCGGCTTTGCGTTTTGAGGTTAGCCATTTATCGCTCTACCACTTGACGCTCGAGCCGAATACGGTATTTGCCAAATACCCGCCTGCGCTGCCAGATGATGATGCAAGCGCGATCATGCAGCAGCAATTACAGCAGCGCATACGCGAGGTTGGGTTTCAGCACTACGAGGTATCCGCCTACGCAAAGCCGGCACACCAGTCGCGACATAATCGTAACTACTGGGAGTTTGGTGATTACCTGGGTATTGGGGCAGGTGCTCATTCGAAGATTTCTTTCCCCCACCGTATCATCCGACAGGCGCGGTTCAAGCAGCCTGCGAGTTATCTGCAAAACGCCAGCAATGGCAGCGTGATTCAGGAAGAGCACGAGGTAGAGCGCGCATCGCTCGGCTTCGAGTTCATGTTGAATGCCCTGCGCTTGACCGAAGGCGTGCCGACTCGGCTGTTTGTTGAGCGAACAGGCCAGTCAACCCAGAGCATCGAGGCAGCGCTGCAGCGCGCCGAGGCAAAGGGGCTGCTCGTGGCCGATCACCAAAGCATTAAGCCCACCGCACTGGGGCAGCGTTTTTTGAACGACCTGCAGCAGATGTTTTTGCCCGATTAAGCTGCGCGGCAGAAAAACTGGGCTGCCGGGCAGGGGGCTTGGGTATAATGCGCGGCGTTGTTTCCGGGGAAGCGTGGCCGAGTGGTTTAAGGCACCGGTCTTGAAAACCGGCGAGGGTTTACGCCCTCCGTGAGTTCGAATCTCACCGCTTCCGCCAAGATGTCAAGCACCTCTTGGGCTTTCTTGAAATTTCTCAGAAAGTTCCCGCAAAAGTTCCCTCACCTGTTTATTGATGTAGCAGCGTGGTCGCTTAGCCGTTGCTGATGGTTTACTTCCAGCGCTGGTGGTAATGCTATCGGGGCAGAGGCACCCGAACTGGCGTACCCCATTCCGCCCCCCGCCCCAAGGAAAAATCAATCTTCTGATTCAACTTCACTCAGGAATTCTGAAGGTTTCATTCCGAACACTTTTGCAAGCTTGACGATAGTCGTCAGCGTTGGCTGTTGCTGACCCAGTTCAAGAACGCTGACAAAGGTACGCCTCAAGTCAGCCTCGAACCCTAGCTCCTCTTGAGTTAATCCCCGCTCTTTTCTTAGCCGCCTTAGTGCACGCCCAAAGGCGACGGCAGGCTCTATAGATTCCCCCTACCGAGGGAATTTTTCCGGTGGACGCTGAGCGCGTCTTCCCACAATAATAGGGATTATTAGTTAGTTATTAAAAAATTAATACTTAGAGACAGGAGGCGATATGTCGGTGCTCAGAAGAAGGCTGGCAGCGATGACGTTTTTAATTATTAGCCCGCTAGTGATTGCCGACACTTGGGTCAATGGTTACGTCAGGCGAGATGGCACCTATGTCCAAGGTCATTACAGACAAGAGCCTAACTCAACAAATTTGGACAACTATTCAACGCAAGGAAACGTCAATCCTTACTCAGGAGAGCAAGGTACTCGGGCTCGAGACTACAGTTCGGAGGCACTGAATTACGGAGATGGCCGAGCCATTTATACCGGTCCACGGGGCGGACAGTACTACTACAACGATTCTGGGAGAAAAGTGTATGTACCTAAACGCTAGCGCTAGATCTCAAACAGCAAGATCGGAAGAAAATGAATTTACGACACATTAGATGCATATCCCTGATGCTAATTGTTTTGCTTCCAATATCCGCCTTGGCTGATGAGAGGGAGTGTGCAAAGCTTTTCAATTCCGCCAAACCAAAGCATTGGAATGAAAAAGTAAGTCACCTTGTAGATGATTTGGGACGAGCAGCATCGGAGACCAGTGACCGAAAAAGCTATTATGAAAGTGAGATTGGACTCTTGCTTTTAGCAAATATTTCCTCTTCCCAACTACAATGCTTTGCTATCTCAAGCATCAATAAATACAGTAAGCCACTGGACAGGAGCAGCACCACGTTCATAAGCGACATGACAAAATTGGCTTATAAACAATGCTATGGCACGGTCAGGTTATCAAAAAAAGGCTTTACGACTGCGTATCCAACTCGTCAGACCGAAGGGTAAACGAGATACTCCTAAGAACATTAGAGTTTGTTAGCGATGTCCAGTATGAATTAAAGGTTTGCGACGGGCTGTAAGTCAATCTGATTTCTAAGTAAAAATTAGGTGTGTTTTTCTGAGGTGAGAATAATGAGTACGAGTGCTAATCTCTGAGAAATAAGGAGAGTAATGAATGCAAAAGCCTAGGCAACTGAAGGACGAAATCGTAAATTCAATAAAGGTTGTTTTGCTGACGATTTTTGTTTCTTCTGTCCTATCATCATGTGCTCATATACCTGCTAGTTCAAGCCCGGAAATCAACGAAGATTTGAAGCAAATTTTGAAGTCAGAGCAGATTCAAGATGGATATAAGAGGGTATACGTATGTATGGGAGAGGCCAGCATATACATGCCTGAAAACTTAGTTCTAAAAAATATAGAGCAACCGGTTAAAAATACAAAAATAAGCTTTTTTTTGAAGAAAAAATAATTTCATCAATTAACTCGAACGAAACGGCAGTGTTCGATTACAAAGAGACGAGTTTAATAAAATTTGAATGGTCAATGCAGGTTGTAGTAGTTGGAGATGGATTGGTTGCAAAAGATGATTTATGGCTCAAATATGAAGCTCCAGTAAATCATGTTGTTATGAATACTGTACAAACTAGGTACCGGGGAACCAGGTTCTCATTTCCTATCTTCGATTCGAAAGGTAATGTGACCTCATATGGATATTCAGAATTTGGCGGAACTCAAACACAACGTACTGAAGGTGTATTAAAGGATAAGGGTTGTGCAGATAGGAGAATTGTCACTTATAAACGTTTGGATTAATGGACGATATACCTTTTTGTATTAGAGAACTTCGTAAGGCACTTCTAGGTCATCAAAAGAGATTGAGGGCCGGAGACAATTTACCGAGTCTGACTGAGCTTGCGGATATTGCAGGCATTCACCGTGACACGCTCTATGCATTGATGGTTGGTGATCGAATCAATCAGCGAAGCCAGTATGCAATTTCAAAAGCACTCACAGAAATGATGGAATCTCATTGGAATCAGCCCTCCCGCTTGCTGTCCATAGATTTGGGCAGTGATGGTCCAAGGCTAAAATTCGGCTTTGCTAACAAAAACATACTTTCACGGCGCTAGGTTGGCTTTACCGAGACTAGAAGCCAACTATGCGAAGACTTGCTTATCTAATCCTGTTAATCTTTTTTTGTCCAGCGCGGGCTGATTGGGTGAGCATTGAAAAAAATGAACAACTTGAAATGTTCCTTGACCTAGATACCCTTCAGAAAGAAGCGAGCAATCGCAAAATTTGGACACTTATCAACCTGTTTCAGAAAGACAGGGATGGCGTTTCTTCATTAAAGGGCTATGTCGAGTATGACTGTGCTGGCTTCAGAAGCCGAACTATAGAAGAAACATGGTGGTCTGAGCATTTCGGACAAGGGTCAGACCTTACCCCGTCTGGAAGAAACGAGAAAGCTGACCGTTGGACCTACATTCGACCCGGTACTACTGGGGGAGCGAAGCTTCAAATCGTCTGCGGAGTAAGAGATTGGGCAGAATAAAATTGGCAAAAACTTCGGGAATATCTAATGGGTATGCTTGAGTTTGGTGACAATGTACTGTGGCATTGACCTGCGTTTAAAAACTAATCCATGAGCTTGCCCCCGGAAAGTGGATCCCATAACGAGATGCATAATCTTGTGTATGGGAGGTGTTATGGGAAAGACAAACCGGGCGCGGTACACGCTGGAATTTAAGCTTGA
>Ga0194129_10005146_pt1 | contig 16876 bp, 16 predicted proteins | sample TA2KigCa35mmetaG_FD_150862 | JGI IMG/M metagenome (GOLD analysis project Ga0194129, IMG submission 150862) | Freshwater microbial communities from Lake Tanganyika, Tanzania - TA2015038 Kigoma Deep Cast 35m | ecosystem: Environmental > Aquatic > Freshwater > Lake | place: Tanzania: Lake... | reverse complement strand
AACATTGATTCTGACGCTGAACGATTTCCGAATGCTTGTTCATAAATACTTGGACCAGGATTTTCGGGATACCTACTTGATTCTTCATTTTTCGCTACGGATTCTCCTTGATACACAAAGCAGGGGAACCTACGGTTCCCCCTGCGACCCCCTCCCTATATGATATTAGTTACATCACATAGAAAAATGGTGGTTGATGAATTATCAAAACAAATTAATATAAAAACAAATTATCATATACTAATAGAATATGCCAAATGACAACCGAGATTGAAAGATATTTGAATTCTTTACCTGAAGATATATCAACTATTAATATTAGTTTTAAAAGTTTTAATTCTTTGCCGGATTTAAATAGATTTAAAAATCTAAAAAAATTATATTGTAGTGATAATCAATTAACTTATTTGCCTGCTTTACCAGAAAATCTAGATAGTTTGTATTGTTATAATAATCGATTGACTTTGTTACCAACTTTACCGCAAAAATTAAAAATATTAAATTGTGTTAATAATAAATTAACTTCGTTGCCGACTTTACCGCAAAATCTAGAAGTATTAGGTTGTTCTAATAATCAATTAACTTCGTTGCCAACTTTACCACCAAATCTAAAAGAATTATATTGTTCTAATAATCAATTGACTTCGTTGCCAACTTTACCGCAAAATCTAGAAACATTATATTGTTGTAATAATCAATTGACTTCGTTGCCAACTTTACCGCAAAAATTAAAAATATTAGATTGTTTTAATAATCAATTGACTTCGTTGCCAACTTTACCGCAGAATCTAGAAACATTAAATTGTTGTAATAATCAATTGACTTCGTTGCCAGCTTTACCGCAAAAATTAAAAAAGTTAGATTGTTTTAATAATTCTATTTACGAAATAGTTAATAAAAATAGTTTAATAAAAATAAAACAAAATATACAAACATTAAATAATTTTTGTTATTTATATTCTTCTTTAAAATTGCGTAATTGGTTATGGGAAAAGGTATTAAAATATATAATTGAGAAAAAATATCATCCAAGTTATTTAATAGAAAATTTAGGTGACGATGATGATTTAGACGAAGTGTTAAATAATTGGAAATAATCGGCGTTTGAAATGTATAAAGGTGTAAAACATTAAATAATCCTATTTACGAAATAGTAAATAATAATAAATTATTATTATTTATTCATTTAATTTATTAAAATATTTTGTATATTTTTTATCATTTCTAACATCATACATCATGTAACTAAAATACAAACTGGAAGTTTAACAAGTGGTGAAGGTTGGACACATTATATGAGAGGTATTTATGTTGAAATTGTAAATTTTAGCGAAGGACAATTTTTTTGTAAAGATGAAAATGGTTTGTTTCAAATTTAATTCATTAAAAATTTGGGGAATTACAAAAAGCAAATTGATGGGCGAATTAAGAACAAATAAAATTGTTACCGCACAAGGAAATAAACAAATACAAACTGACCAAGGATGGTGGACAGAAAAATCTAAAATATGTGAATACTTAACCGAAATAACAACACTGGAAGATTTACATAATTTCATAAGGTAATAATCTAGCACTCTAAATCTATTCTTTCCATTTCTTCTCTCGTTAATTCCGGCAATAAAGCGTGTGCTTCCCAAAAGTATTTGCTATACGTCCATTGAAATTTTAATTCCGACATATCCACATAATAGTTAGACAATTTCTCCGCATATATCTTCGCTTTTTTCGGCAGCAATGAATGATTCCATCTTGGAACTACATATAATAGTTGAGTGTTCGCTTTGAATGGGTGGTTCAGCGGGTCCGAACTCGCATTGATGAATTCCCTTTCCGAATCCGGCATATATTTCATCAAATCCATAAATAGTGGCGGATATTCAGAGTTATATTTCCATTTCCAATCAGCACATCCTGCAGTATAATATTTCAATACCCATTCCAATCCTTCAAAATAGTTTATACACGCACTACGAATCGTATCGTTATTCATTTTCCGGTGAAATGTGGTTTCATAGTATCTTTCTTCCCATCCGCGCTCATAAGGACATATATAGTGTTCTTCTCCACGATATATTGTCGGAATATTATTGAATGCATCCTCTCGTTCTTTCGCGGTTTTCACTGGATAATATTTTTTCTCCAATTTATTGCGCGATTCATATTCATTCATTATATGATGGTGTTCTTTTTCTGCAATTTCTCGCACAAACATCTTTACCCATCGCCATTGAATATTGCCATTTTCCATATTTATGAACCGCCGGTCTTCACTAATTGCAATGACTCTCTTATATATTTCCATCAATGTGTAAATTCCGTGTGTACGAATATTCAATGCCGGAAAATGTGGCAAAAAATCATTCCCTAATAAGAAGCACATAAATATGTAATCGTATATGCGGCTTCTCATTTGTTGAGGCGCAACTGCATTGATGCCAATTTCATTTAATATCGCCTTTGCGAGTCCGCGACAATCGAGCAGTAGATGGTCTAGTTCTCCATTTCCAGTTGTCCTACTATCCATAAATAGCGATTTAGCGAACTCCGGCTGTTCTCTGAAGATATAGATGTTTTCGTATGAAAATACGTGGAAAAGAGAAAGCATAATTAAATCCGCGTCTAGGCCATAGACCACAATATTCTCGTCAGGAGTAGCAGTTTGTCGCATATGTTCAAACATCTTATGTTCTCCTTCGCCGGCTTCGTCCGATGCAGACACAATGATGGATTCGCATCCAATACGCGAATTTGAATTATCGAATTCGCGTCTAACCCGCATAGACAATAATCGCATAAAATCGGTTCCGGGTGTTATTGCGGTTGTATTCCATTTTTTGGAAGAAGCAGATTGTGGAGTTTCCGAACTAAAATCAATTGAAGCCATATATCCGGTTTTATATCTGCGAACCCTCTGTTGGGCCATTTTCGCAAAAGGCGCAACACCATCAAATGCAATATAAACCGTTTTCGTTGGACGAATGAGTTCTATATAATGCCAAATGTTCTGAATAACTGCTGTTATAATTCGGTCTTCTACTGTTTTGGATTTATGTTGAGCGCCAGTATCCGACTCAACCATCCGAACGGCATCGTATATGATTGAATTGCAGTCCAAATAAATGCTCGAAAATTGAGTTTTGGCCCGATTGCGATGATGTTGCAAATTACGTATAATATTAGCGTGATTTTTAATAATATACGAAAAATAACTAGGAATTCCCATTTTTTTCGTTCAAAATGATTTAGAAGAATGCAAAAACTGTGTAAAATCGCCAAAAAAATGTAAAAAAGTTCGAAATCCGGCAGAGTATATTAAAATCTGGTTTTGTCTTTATGTTGTGTCTATATATATTCCGCCATTTATAAATATGAGTGCTTTCAAGAAGAAGGCCTCCGATGGAGCAAAGAGCGCAAATAAGTTGTCTATAGATGTGAATCAAGGAACAATTTTAGAATTGAAACTCCTTATTCACGACAAACTTATACGAATACAATGTATTCTGCAAAGAACGTTAGGTCAACTTAATGTTTATAGGGGATTTAATATTATAAGTGGCAGTGATGTTATTGTATGTACTACTACCCTGATAGAGTGTTATGAAAAGTCCGTTTCTATGTTAGCAGATTTAGAGCCGGAATGTAGTGTGGAGAAGATAAACGCTATGATAGACCAATTGCAGCAGATTATAGACAAATTATCCATCATTATGTGCGGTTATGGAACTCAGAATTTGGAGGATATATTCTTTATCAGTTTTGGGGCGGATATATGTGCATCTTCGATTGAACATCCAATATGGAGAGGTAAATATGATTTGATTGCAAAATATATGCGTCCAATTGGATACAAAACAGTTCACTGGAAACAGAGCCGCAATAAACCGCGCATTATAAGCGAACAGGGATTCAACCTCTCACTTACCTCACCAATATGTACAAATAAAATAGTGGAAGAGGTATTGCAAGTAGAATTATCCAACCAATACGAGTGTTTTGATATTGATTTTTCCGGGAAACCGACCTACGTTAAAATCTACGGAATCCGCGTAGTATTTCACAATGAGAAAACGCAGAAAACGCTCATTGTTCAAGGTGTAATAGACAATATTCCTCTCGAATGTTCTACAAATGAATATGTTGTCTGGAGAAAGCAGGAAATACTCGCAAATATTCCGTCAAGTGATACGTTTCAAACGGATATTATGCGAAATATAATAGACTCAATGACAATAAAAGACGCTCTCATCTATGGAAATGAAGATATGTATAAAAAACATATCGCCATTTTATCTGAGGTGAATTACGTCAAGTTCAACAAGTTGAATACGACAATTAAAAAGTTTTTAGATTTGGATGTGTATGGTCAACGCGCAATGTTAATGAATCTGCTGATTTATAATCGGGAGGAAGATATTCAGTATATAACCTATCTGTTATATGATTTAATTTCAGCCAAAACTGCAGGTATGTCGTCGGATTCTGCTGAGCAGCAATTGATGTATGACAGTTTTCCCTGGCGAGTAAAGTTGTATTTCAAGGAAACAATGAAGAATACAATCAAATATACCAAAGACGTTATGAGTAAATATGATATTAACCGTGTCTCTCTTGAACAGCAGATTTATGTATTGAAAGCGCCAGATAATGTGCGCGACAAAGCAATGAATAAATTGAAAGAAATTAAGGGCAAGACAGACGATTCCGGTTCGAAAGCGAAACAATACTTGGAAGGTCTTCTCAAGATTCCATTCGGAGTTTATCGAGAGGAGCCGATTCTGAAGAAAACCAAGGTTATGAATGCAATGTTTCGTTCTGCAATAGATAAATTAAATCTGGAATGGGGATTCAACCCCGGTATGAAGTTGAAATCTCACTATACTGTGTTAGAAATATCCAAAGTCAGCGAGAGGTTCAACTCTTGGATGAATAACGATTTGCCTCTCGTATTAAGAAATAAGATTGACAATGCAACACTAAGACAAATCGGTTCTATTTTTTCGCATATTGCAGAAGAATTGAAGGTTCCGGTTAAGAAGACTTCTACTCCGAAAAACGAGAAGATTGCATTTATTCAGGAAAATTTGGCGAATTGTAGAGAGGATGCAATTGCATATACACACGATATTATTACTGGTTCATCAGAGGGTTCCCTATTGAAAACATTTCAAGATATTAAGCAAGTGGACGCAATGACGCACGAATTTGACCCGGAAATGCAGAATATAATGAACGTACTGGATGAATCTATTTATGGCCACGAACACGCAAAACGCCAAATTTTGAAAATAATTAGTCAATGGATGAATGGCGAGCAAACCGGATATTGTTTTGGATTTGAAGGGTCTCCGGGTATTGGTAAAACCTCCCTCGCAAAACGTGGATTGTCGCAGTGTTTAAAGGATGAGAATGGAGAGTCGCGACCATTTGCATTCATTGCACTCGGCGGGTCGTGCAATGGTTCCACATTGGAAGGCCACAGTTATACTTATGTAAATTCCACTTGGGGGCGCATCGTGGATGTGTTGATGGATGCAAAGTGTATGAATCCAATTATCTATATTGATGAGTTGGACAAAGTGAGTAAGACAGAACACGGCAAAGAAATAATCGGAATTCTGATGCATTTGATAGATACAACACAAAATTCGGGATTTCAAGACAAATATTTCAGTGGCATTGATGTGGATTTATCGAAAGCGCTATTCATTTTTTCGTATAATGACCCTTCACAGATTGATAATATTCTGTTGGACCGTATTCACCGAATCCGGTTTGAAAATATTTCATTGGACGAAAAACTGGTTATTGTGCGAAGTTATATTTTGCCAGAAATAACCAAAAAAATGGGGTTGGAAGGCGCCATTGAATTATCGGACGATGTCATTGAACATATTATTGATACCTATACTCTCGAGTCGGGTGTCCGCAAATTAAAGGAAGTATTATTCGATTTGCACGGCGAAATTAATGTGGAGTTATTGAAGCGCAACACCGATATATCATTACCAATATGCGTATCCATTGCCGATTTGGATACCAAATATCTGACCAAATACGACAAAATAATGGAGAAAAAAATCCACGATGAAGCGGAAGTGGGCGTTATAAATGGATTATGGGCGAATGCGTTAGGTCGCGGCGGCATTATTCCAATTCAAACAATGTTTTATCCGAGTCAGACATTTTTGGAATTGAAATTAACGGGTATGCAGGGCGACGTTATGAAAGAGAGTATGACAGTTGCAAAAAGTCTAGCGTGGAGTTTATTGACGGATGAAGAGCGTTCAAAATGTCTGGCGTCCTTTGAAAAAACAAAGGAGCAGGGATTGCACATACATTGTCCAGATGGCGCGGTTTCAAAAGACGGGCCATCGGCGGGAGCAGCAATAACAGTTGCTATATACAGTTTAATGAGCGGGCGCCCAATTAATCATACAGTGGCAATGACTGGTGAGATTAATCTGCAGGGTAAAATAACTGCGATTGGCGGATTAGAACATAAAATAACGGGAGGTATTCGTGCCGGAATTCGCAAATTCTTGTATCCTCTCGAAAACAAATCCGATTTTGAAAAGTTTATGAAAAAATCGGCGGGTAAATCGTATATGGATGGCGTAGAGTTCATCGCGGTGTCTTCAATCAGAGAGACATTTGCCCACTTTTTGTAGTGCGTGATAATATAGCACAATAATGCCGGATGCATTGAATATTTCGTCAATCGGTCATTTAGCAAACCGCATAGGGCCATTTATTTTAATTTCTTTTTTCGTATTGTCCTCTCTCTTTAATGCGGATATAAAGGGAATTATTTTCCTAGGATTGTTGGTAATTAATTGTTTTATAGCAATGGCGGCCGGTAATTCGTTGCCATATGCGGGAACGGCAAATTCAGTATGTTATGGATTCAATCTAACCCGCAATGGCCCCCTTTCTCGGCTGCCTTTAAGTATCAATGTCTACACATTTACCTTCTTTTATTTGGTCTATATAATCGGAAAATACGGTCTAGCAGAATCGAATGTTCCTATTTTAGTGTTGTTTCCTCTCGTTATTTTGTACCACACTTGGTGGATTGTATCCCAGACGTGTAGTCCATTGATGTATGTTCTTTTATCTGGAGGAATTGGTGCAGTGTTGGGAGTTTTATTTTCATATGCGATTGACTCATCGGGAATAGTGGAATTGCAATATTTCAATGGCATAAAACACCAAGATGTGTGTTCGCGTCCATCAAAACAGCAATTTAAATGCACCTCTCGTAAAAACGTATAAATAGAATAAATTGCAGTTATATAAATGGGTATTTATTATTCCGACAAATTTTATGGGGTCAGATGGTTGCAAAAATCATCTGACGGCGATGTATATCATCCAATATACATAAGAATATGGGAAACCCCAATGGGACCGAAAGAATGGGAGGAAGTAGTTGCGGCCTATTATGCGATTCCTGAAGTAGACCGGAACTCATTGCAGTATTTGTATTATACAGAAATAAGCAGTTCTCTTGATGTGTTATATACGAATTCTATTATATGGCGCCCGATTTCAAAGAAGGAATTCGAAAGGGCGATTGCAATTCATTATCCAGAACAATAAGCGATGTGCGAAAAAAAGTTCGCAACTCCGTTGCGACTTGGGCGCGCTCTATATATTGCAAACAAACATTAAGAAATTTGCAATATATACTATAACCGAGTCGTAAACCTCTCATTATAGGAAAATTTATTTGAATAAAAATGGTAAAAAACGCGAATGGTGGAAATCGTTCCAAGGCAATGGGACGTAAATATGCAACTGCCAAATCTTCCCGTGAATTAAGAATGTCTTCTTGCGAATTAGAGCAATATGGAACAATTTCAAAAGTGCTAGGACACGGTATGTTTTATGTAGCAACAACACATTTTCCGCAACTATTAGGCCATATTCGCAATAAATTCAAGGGACGATTTAAGCGCGATAATCAGGTATCTGTCGGTGCGCTTGTGTTGGTGGGATTACGTGAATGGGAAGCGCCGAATTTTAAAGAATGTGATTTATTGGAAGTGTATGACGCAAGCGAAACCCGACAATTATTGAAAAATACGAGTATTGATTTGGAATCGCTGCATATTAATCAGGGGGCCGTTGATGCGGATACGTCTGCAGCGGCAACGGCAGATACTGTTATTGAATTTGACGATAGAGATGATTATGCGGAAGATGCGGCGGCAATGGAATCGGATTTGAAAGAAATGGAGGCAACCGAGGAAGAGAGTTATATGAAAGATATTGTTTCTATGGATGATATTTAACCTCTATCCAACCAGAAAAAAACAAATATATTTATGATTTACAGATTACAAAGTGTATGAATTACAATAGTTATGAAATTGATGCAATTATAGAATTGTATCAATAATACTTACTCTTCGGATGGTGCATCTTGAACAGGTTCCGATATTTGATTTGGGACGGGTTCTTCTTCTCCATCGCTTTCAGGATGCTCATTATCGTATTCTTCTTGTAGTTGTTCATCCATTTCGTCCAAGTCTCTTTGTAGTTTCGCCAAATCCTCCATTTCATCTGCGGTGTATCTTCCAAATATAAGTTTCAAAGCGTCTTTAAGTGTGTATCCTTTTTGTTCAAACGCATCGCACAAACGTTCAATGGAATAGGTTTCTGGCTCGTTGTAGACACTGTCGTCGTCCGAATCATTAAAGTCCTCTGAGTCGTCATCTTCTTCGCCGCTATTTTCGGGTTCAATCAAATCTGCACGACAATATGGGCAAGTGGTATTCACGCCGCGAATAACCTTTGCAATGCAAGTGAAACATCCGGTGTGTCCGCACGGCATTCTGGAAATATTTGAACTTGCATCATATGATTCCAAGCAAATTCCACATTCATATGAGCATTCAGAACCAGAGCGTGATTGAGAAGACATTGTTTGTTAATTCAATTTGCAAATAATTAATTCAATTGGGATATAGTTAATTACTTTTATTCAATAAAATCATTTCAATTTTAAAGGGGGCGGAGCCCCCTCTTACACCCCCCACTCTGGTGGGCTCGCTTTGCTCGCCCATATAAAAATCTATTCCGTATGGGCGAGCGAAGCGAGCCCACCAGAGTGGGGGGTGTAAGAGGGGGCTCCGCCCCCTTTACACCTTTGAACATTTAATACGCCGAATATTTAAAAAAAATTGAAAGTAAATTAATACTTAAATCATAATTATAAAACACCTAATAAAATGACAGAGATTATTCGTATTCCTAATATTGAAAAATATACACAAGAAATTATAAATGGTGAATTAATACTGGTATCTGACCACAAAAAATCAAAATGGAACATTTTGATTCTTCGTTGGTTTAAATGTCCAAAGGTGTAAAATTGAAAAACAAAAATGAATTAAATCCCCTGAATCAAATCAAATCCCAAGTTGTTTAAGAAACTCTGAATTCCGAACCGAAGATGAACTCCATTATCGCCGCCGATATTTCTGCAATCTTAGTTATTGCATTGTATGTGCTTACTGCTGCAATGGTTTATTTGTGCATACTCTTCAGCCGTCATATTGATAATCGTCTCAATGAAGAACGCGAGTATTATGCGACTCAATTTGACCAGTGCGACAAAGAATTAAATTTGTGTTCGGCGAATTTGCACAAATATGTGTCCCAGTTGTTTAAAAATTATATGGAGCGTTTGGACGATATATACACCGATATTGAGTATGACACCGAAGAGAAGATGAATAAATTGTCTGAAGCAATCAAATTGCGTATGGATGCAAATTGGGATTATGCTGTCGGGTTGGACAGACGTATGGCAAAATTGGCAAAACGAATGCGTTCCGATTATAAAAAACTGGACAGACTAGTTAGCGACACGGAATTTAAATTGGGAAGTGAGATTGATGAAATGTACAGAGAGAATTGTATGGACGGATATTTTATGAATCTGTTGTCGGATAAACTAACTGCGTTTATTGACAAGACAATTACGCACAATGATATGGCGGAGGACCGTTTTAAACAAACTGAAGAAAGAATTCGCGATTTGACTCTGCGAACGAAAACGGATGTAGACCTGATGGATTCTCGTGCAGAAAAATTGGAAAAAACTCAGACTGAATTTGCAGAGAAAATCAGGGGATTGATTGAAGATTTGGACGATGCTGAATCAGATTCCGAAGATGAAGAATCTGAACCAGTTATTACGAATAAAATATTTTACGAGGGAAAGATATACTTGAAATGCAAGGTAAGCGGAACAATTTACAGTTATGAAGAATATATCAATAATAAAAAAGTCATTGTTCTCGGCAAATGGAATGCAGACACAATGAAGATTGATTTTAAGCAATAATTTGTTGTTATTATTGGTGTTGTTATATTCTTTTTTTGCAAAAGAATATATCATAATTTTTATCCAACTATTTCCAAACTGCGTTATCCTCCTGCACAATGACCTAGACCTTAACATAACTGGCTTGCATCAACACGCCACATTGTCCCTTTCCACTATTATATTGACTGCCGCGTCCAATGCGAATATATCCGCCCTCACCCCACGAAGATGACCAACTATTTTTAATCTTGTAGTAATCTTGGCCGGCCTCGGTTCCATATCCGACAACCAACACTCCGTGGTCCAAATTGGTTCCACACGCCGAAGTAAAAACACCCGACTTGTACAATTGGAACTCGCGTTGGTCTGCCTCAATGGCAACCGACACAGGTTGCAAAGCAATTGCATTCATCATCGCAACATCCGAATTGGGCGAAACATCCACAAATCCAGTTGCACGCGAACCATCCACATTGGAGCAACTGGTTTGGCAAGTTCCGGACGTCTTAGTGGTTCCAGACACATAAGGATACGCGGATTCTGTGCAAAGACCGCCATTCTTCATAATCCAACTAAACGCATTATCCATGAGACCTCCATTGCATCCATGGTCCTTGCCTCCGTGGCTCAAATTGTCGCAATCCACCAGTTGTTGTTCGGAGAAACTAACCAACTTTCCATACTTGTTGTAATAGGCTCCTTCTAAGGCGCCAGTGGTGGAGAAACTCCAGCACGAACCACATTGGCCTTGGTCCTTAACCGGCGTTACAGCGCCCTTAGCAACCCAATCAACTGAGTCGGGAAAAGACTCGCTGGTAAGGCTAAAGTACGACCCACGAAGTTGTTGTTCCATAAAAGATGACTCAATTGGGATAGGAACCCCGCGCTTGACCCACGAAGAGAACTCGGCAGAATCCATACCCGAAAATTGGTTATGTCCTAAAGTATAAGTCAAATTCTGCGAATTAACAAATTGAATAAACTTATGATTACTAATCCACTTTTGCAGAACAGTTTCGCGGTGCATATCATTTTGGAACGTCATTCTAAAATCTTTCACCCACTCACTAAACTTAAGTTCATAATTGGGGTCCACAAAGGCGGAAGTCGCTGCAGAGGCAGAAACAAGCAAAACAGTCAAAATTCTCAAAAAAAACATTGTGCTTAGCAAACGGGGTTTGGTTATTATAACCTATACAGAGATAGTCTTTATGTTCATTCTGTGAAACCCCAATTACGGTTTTCATTATTTTACTAAGAAATCAATTAAAGTATGAATACGATTATTTGTATCAGAACAAATATTCAATGGATATTGAACAGATTTTCTTTTTCTTTACACCTTTTTACATTTACTACGAAGTGAAACGCCGATTCTTTTTATAAAAAAATTGATTCATTTTTACAAGTTGTAAAATTACTTAAAACTACTAAATCATATACCAAAATGACAACCGAGATTGAAAGATATTTGAATTCTTTGCCTGAATATATATCAATCCTTGATTTTAGTTTTAAAAGTTTAAAATCTTTGCCGGATTTAACTAGATTTAAAAATCTAAAAGAATTATATTGTTCTAATAATGAATTGACTTTGTTACCAACTTTACCGCAAAATCTAGAAGTATTAGGTTGTTCTAATAATCAATTAACTTCGTTGCCAACTTTACCGCAGAAACTAAAAGAATTATATTGTTCTAATAATCAATTGACTTCATTGCCAACTTTACCGCAAAATCTAGAAACATTATATTGTAATAATAATTATTTTGTAATAATAATCAATGATGATGACTTAGATAAAGTGTTAAATAATTGGAAGTAATCGGCGTTTGAAATGTATAAAGGTGTAAAAATACATTGTGAATTTCAGTGTGGAAAAAATCATTGTATGATTCGATGTGGTGATTGACCAAGTGTTTTGGGTTGTCAGTGAAGTACCTTTATATCAAAGTGGCCAATAATTAGTTCCGCACCTAAAATTGAATAATATGTTTAAACTATATGGATAGTTTATAACAATACCATAAAATGACAACACAAACAACCGGTCTATTACGCAACACAATTGATAAATACTATACTCGCAGCGAGGTAGTAAAAATCTGCATTAATGCATTTCGCGAACACATAAATCTAGATATAAGCAATTCTCTATATATAGAACCAAGTGCAGGAAATGGCGCATTTATAGAAGATATATCTTCACTTCCTGGAACCCACCTGTTTTATGATATTATGCCTGAACATCCAAAAATTACGCAGCAGGATTATTTGACACTTAATGTAAGAGCGTTATCTGCAGAGAAAATACACGTAATTGGAAATCCTCCATTTGGACGACAGTCATCACTCGCAAAACAATTTATTCAAAAGTCTGCTTCTTATTGTGATACGATTGCATTTATATTACCGAGGAGTTTCAAAAAACCCAGTATGCAAAACGCATTTCCGCCCAATTTCCATTTGGTTTATTGCGTAGATTTGCAGGACAACTCATTTTGTGTGGACAGTAAATATTATAATGTTCCCTGTGTATTTCAAATATGGGAAAAACGTAGTTATCCGCGACCAGCAGAAGTAAATATGAATCCGGAACATTTTGAATTTGTAAAAAAAACAGAAGACCCACACATTTCGGTTCGGCGGGTTGGTGTATATGCGGGTAAAATAGACAGCATAAATATTGCAGAAAAAAGCGAACAATCACATTACTTTATTCGTTTTACAAACACAACCCAAAATAGTGAAATTGAACAATACATTAAAAACTTACAAAATATAACATTTGAATTTAATAATACGGTTGGTCCCAAATCTATATCTAAACAAGAACTTATTCGGAAATATAATGAGGTAATTTGTTGAGTAAGAAGAAATCCTGCACAATGAAATATAGTCCTCCTGGATAGCACAATGTATTATTTTCAAATCCCAATTTAAATAACTCGTAAGTTTTGTTGTTTGTGTGTTTGATTGTAATGAAATTGCATACAACAGACACCACTTTACTGGTGTCTGTAAATGGCATATTCACATATTTGTTTCCTCTATTACATTGATGTCCTCCTGACCATAGGTCAAGTTGATTCATGCCAATCAATGTCTTATTTGTTGTTTTTTCACAAATATACCAATCGGGCCGTTCGCCGGTTGGAACAGTAGGACAGCGCTTTTCAAAACAAACATCGTATTTTTCGGGGTCTAATGCAAACCCCATAATTTGTTCCTTTATGAGTTCATTGAAACGATTTCCGCGTATGACTCCCTTTGTTCCCGCTTGAATAATTTCATTCATAAACCAGTCAGATTGTGTGAATGTTTTAATATTATCAGAAGACATATATGGTGAAAGTGATTGTTCCCATTTAAACCTGGCAGATTTAAAGGATGGGCTTTGAATATATCTTGGCAAAAGTTTGCTTTCTTGCAATTCATTACACATTGATTCATTAAATTCTGCGCGAATGCGCGAATTTATTTGTTCGACTTCGCTTGATATTGCCACTTCTGCTGCGCCTGGAGTTGCTTTGGGAGTTCGAGTGTATTTACGCTTGGACTTTTCTGCTCCTTCGGAAGGAGACTTTTCTGATAACCCAGATAATATTTGAATCAGTTCTTTTTTGTTTTTTTTTGCTATACGCAATTCCATTGTTGCGACAAATTGTATGAAGGTCTTTTATTGTTTTATCTGAATAATTCATATTGAGATTGAATATGCATTATCATAAAATAACTTTTTTATATTCAATTTTATTATTTCATAAATTTCTCTATGATTATAACAAATTCATTTTTAATTGCAGTTTATTTGCCGGAAGGCATAACGCGGATTTTTCTCTGAAGTCTATCTTCATCACCGAAGACAAACATTCGAAACATTCCTAACCGATTTTCTTCAATGCACGTTGGCGATAAAAATCGACTCAGCAGATTTAAATCCACCAAATGCACCATATACGAATACAACCCGTCAGTCCGTTTAATTCTATCAAAAACTACACCCCGGTGTTCTTTTTCCATCCATTCAGGATGAATTGTGCATTTCTGCAACATATTGCAATCCACTTGGACTTTTCGTATAGACCGCATTGCAGTATTAATATAATCCAGTCGTCCAATCCAATTTTTAACAAAATCTATTGCGACTATACTGACATCGGCAGTGTTATATGTGGAGATGAATAATATCTGATTCAATAAATCCACCAGTCGCCGGATTGGACTAGTTATATGCACATAAAACGACTTGCCCATAATAGCGTGGCCGGCCTCCATTCCGTCATAATATGCAACATATTGACCGGTTGTGTGTTTCCAGTTGGTTATTAATTGCCTAGTTGTGTTCGGCAAATCTTCGGGTAAATCCGCGCTAGGTTCAATTCCAGCAAACCCCGAATTCCGAGTATTTGGATGGAAAGTTGCCTCCCGAAAAATACCGACCCCCCTTTCGCGCAATAATTCTCCGCAGATTGTATTCATTTGGACCATCCAGAAAGAAACTACATCCTGACTATCGACAACCGCTGAATCGATTGCTCTGGTAGTTTTTAATAGCATTTGGTATTCTCTCGAAAAAAGTAATTCTGCAGATTGATACGCATAATTTCGGGCAACAATAATACATTTATTATTGAATGTTGCGGTTTCTTTGCATAATGTTCCGGTCTCCAAATCCACGTCAATTTCCATACAAAATGAAACGCCCGGATTTCCGGCAACCAGACTACATATTTTTTCTGACAGAATAGTTGGGAGCATAGGTCGTTTGCAATCGGGCAAATAGATGGTTGATACGCGATTGCTGAATGAATTCCACAAATTGAGATATTCTAACCATAAATATACGTTGGAAATATAGACAGATACTCTCGCGCGTTTCTCTGAAATGGGAACGATTGAAAATGCATCGTCGTGGTCAGTTGCTCCTTCGGGGTCAATTGTAAATATGCGCGTTTCTTCTTGAGTCATATCTTCAATTTGATATTCTGGAATTTTACACATATTGGAACAAGTTGCATCATTCTGTTTGCATTTCATTCCAGCGGATTTATTGAATTGACTAATGCTGTCGTGAATACTTCTGCAGAATAATTGATACTCGCAAAACGCGCTCAAATCATTGACTGGACCCAAATTTTCCGTTAGTTTCCCGGTGGGGTGTTGTTTATCCCACGACACGAATTCAAATACGACAAAGCGATTCTGAAGAGTCTTGGAGAATCCGATTTCGGGGTCATATGGAATAAGGAATGCGGGTAAGTATCGGTCATTCGGAATACATTTATAAAAAAGCCGTTTTAAATTATCCGTGCGACCATATGTTTTATTTCCTTCCAGAATAAGTACTCCCGGAATCTGTATGCATCGGGTGGGAGAATGCACAATTCGTGGGGTTCCGTCGGTTTCGGAAATAGTTATAATATCGCGGGAAAACAACTTGTATTTTGCTGCATCAGAAAAGGCGAGTTCAGGAGTAGAAGTTGGAACATACGTATCGTCTTCCGCCAAATGCCAGGCAGAATAATCGCGTGAAGTTATTAATATTCTGTATTGTTTTTCCATATTAACGAGAGGGGATGGTTAATATTATTTGACAAAATACGTTTATGTGGTTCTGCTTGATGAATCCACATAAACCAATATAGAAACATATAACAGAAAAGACACATAATCTCCCCAAAATGAATAACAAAAGACTGAATGTGGTATTCTTCGTGAGACATTTTACGGAACGCGGGACGGAAGTATCTGTGTATAATTACGCAAAATACAACGAAATCATTTTGGGCAATAAGAGTTTTATTGTGTGTTTTACTCCCCAAAAACAACAAAGCATCGGTTTTCCAATGGAACGGTTTTCATACAACAAGTTTAAGTCGCGGTTTCCCATTATTGAAATCAGCGATATTGCGGAAATGCGCGGCGTTATCGCCGAGTTCGGCATTCATGTATTTTACACGCAAACCGCGGGTGGAGGAGGCGATGTGTATCGGTTTGAAGACAAAAGTATTTGGGAAAATTGTAAGACTGTCAAACACTGTATATTCAGTACCAAATATCCCGAGAGCGATTTCTATATTAGTATTGGACAATGTCTTAATAACCGGTTCCACACAAATATTCCAGTTATAAACTATATTGCCGAAAACGTGGAATATTCGCGCGACGATTTGCGAGAAGAGTTGGGAATACCGAAAGACGCGGTAGTGTTGGGGAGACACGGCGGAATGGATGAGTTTAATATACCGATGGCGCACGAGGCCATATACCTATTTCTCAATAATTATATAAATGATAATGTGTATTTTGTGTTTATGAATACCAAACGCTTTTACGACCATCCCCGAATAAAATACTTGGATATGACGGTAGATTTGGCACGCAAAGACAAGTTCATCAATACTTGCAATGCGATGATACACGCGCGACAAATGGGCGAAACTTTCGGCGCGGCCATAGCCGAGTTTTCAATGAAAAACAAACCGGTAATTACGAGCGAAAGCGGCGACAACGAACATTTATTGATATTGGGGG
>Ga0194129_10005145_pt1 | contig 16877 bp, 18 predicted proteins | sample TA2KigCa35mmetaG_FD_150862 | JGI IMG/M metagenome (GOLD analysis project Ga0194129, IMG submission 150862) | Freshwater microbial communities from Lake Tanganyika, Tanzania - TA2015038 Kigoma Deep Cast 35m | ecosystem: Environmental > Aquatic > Freshwater > Lake | place: Tanzania: Lake... | reverse complement strand
GCACCGCCGGCACGCGCGACGCCAGCGGGACGCCGAGGTTCCAGGTCGCGTGGAAGAGCTCCGGGCGCAGCCGCGCCAGGACGCGGCGCAGCGCGCCCTGCTCCCAGGCGAGCGGCAGCGTCCGCGGATCGTCCCGCGACCACGCGATCGCGACGGACGCCGGGACCATCGCGAGCGTCGCGAGCCCCGCGAGGGCGACGAGGAGGCCGGTCGCGCGGCGCGTGTCGCGGCGAGGCGCGTTCGCTCGGATCACGAGGGAGGACGGCGCCACCACGACGAGCGCGCCGAGGAAGGTGACCGGCGCCATGCACAGCGCGAAGAGACCGTATTCGGAGGGCCCGAGGATGCGCACGACCACGAGCGTCGCGGCGAGGGAGAGCGCCTGCGCGCCCAGCCTGCCGAGCGCGGTCCAGCGCAGCGCGGGCAGCACGGCCTCGCGCATCACCGGCCCCGCGCGGGGATCGCCGCCGCGGCGAGCGCCCCGCAGGCATGCACGCGCAGCGCCGTCGCCAGCGCCGCGAGGTACCACCAGCCGTCGTAGAAGGCGAAGGAGATGAAGAAGCTGCCGACGCAATAGGCGAGCAGCGAGGCCTGCAACATGCCCGCGAGGTCGTGCGCCCATCGCCAGCCCGCGACGCCCGCCGTGGCGCGGCGCGCGCGGCGCAGGTCGAGCGCCGCGGCGAGGATCATCAGGAGATGGCACGCGAGCGCGAGCGCGCCGGCCTCCGCGAAGGCCTCGAGGTAGGAGTTGTGGACCGCGCGCGGCGTCACCGCCGGGCCGACCTGCGCGACGACATGGGGCAGCGCCGTCGCCTGGAAGCCGAAGCCGTCAGCGGGTTGCGCAGCCCGAGCTCCAGCGCCACGCGCCAGATCGCGATCCGGCCCATGGCGGACGGGTCGCTTCCGTAGTCGTCGATCGAGCCGAGGCGCTTGAGCAGCGCATCGGGCGCGAAGGCGAGCTCGCCGAGCCCGAGCAGCGCGATCGGCGCGAGCATGGCCAGGCGATGGCGGGTGCGCAGCCAGGCCAGAGCCACCATCGCGCCGAGCGCGAGCGCGCCGCCGCGCCAATAGGTGAAGAGCGCGCCGAGCGCCACCAGCGGCACCGAGGCCCAGCATGCGAGGCGAAGGATGCGGCTCTCGCTGTGCATCGCCAAGTAGGCGACGAGCGGCAGGACCATCGCGAGGGCGACCGCGAGGTGGTTGTTGTCGCCGATGATGGATCCGTCGGCGCCGACGACGCGGTAGAGCCGCCGGTCAGCAGCGTGAACAGCCCGCCCTTCAGCCCGAAATAGCCGATCGAGCGCGCGACGATCCAGACGAAGGCGTGGATGCGCAGCTGCGTGCGCAGCATCGCGAGCGTCGCCTGCGCGAGCAGCAGGCCCTTCCAGATCGTGTCCCAGCGCACCGCGCCGATCTCGCGGTCGATCGCGGTCGCATGGGCGATGCCGCAGGCGAGGACCATCCCGGCCATCGCCCAGGACACCGCCGCGCCCGGCGGCAGCGCGCGCTCCCGCGACAGCAGGAAGGTGGCGAGCGTCAGCGCCGCGACGGGCGCCGCGAAGCCGAAGGAGAAATAGCCGTAGGTCTGGCTCTGCGGCTACATCAGCGACAGCCACGCCCAGGCCATCGCGCCCGCGAAGGGCGAGAGCAGCGCGAGCGGCAGCATGCCCGCGTAGATCAGCACGAAGAGATAGGCGCGCATCGCCGGGCCCCTGCCCGGGCCGGCGCGGCGTTCAGCCCCCCGGCGCCCCGCGCGCGCGCCGCGCCGCGGCCGGCTCCTCGCGGCGGATCGCGAGCGGCCCGCGGCCGCGGCCGTGCTCGCCCAGCCGCTCGTTCAGCATCGTCCAGGCGGCCACGTAGAAGGCCGCGAGGCAGAAGAGCAGGAAGGCGAGCGTGTCCATCGGCATCGATCCCCGTGTCCGGCGCCCGCCATCGGCATGGCGGGCGCGGGGATCATGCCACCGCGATCAGCGGCCGGACATCGACGCCGGCCCGTTCAAGCGTGGTACGCACTTCGGACGCCATCGCCACCGCGGCGGGGTTGTCGCCATGCACGCAGATCGTGTCGACGGAGACCGGCACGCGCTTGCCGGTGACGGAGATCACCGCGCCCTCCTCCACCATGCGAAGCACGTTGCGCGCGGCGAGCTGGGCGTCATGGATCACGGCGCCCGCGACCTTGCGGCTGACCAGCATGCCGCGGTCGTCGTAGGCGCGGTCGGCGAAGACCTCCCGCGCGATGCGCAGACCGGCCTTCTCGCCGGCGCGCTCGAGGCTGCCGCCGGGCATCACCATCAGGACGAGGCCGGAATCGATCGCACGCACGGTGCGCGCGATCGCGTCGGCGAGCGCGTCGTCCTCCTGCGCGGCGTTGCCGAGCGTGCCGTGCGGCTTCACGTGCGCGATGCGATGGCCGACATGGCGCGCCATCTGCGCGATCGCGCCGACCTGGTAGACGATCATCTTCTCGATGTCGGCGGGATCCTCGCCGACGAAGCGGCGGCGGCCGAAGCCCCAGGGATCAAGGTAGCTCGGGTGCGCGCCGACATTGACGCCCTTGGCGCGCGCGAGCGCGAGCGTCCGGTGCATGACCAGCGGGTCGCCGCCATGGAAGCCGCATGCGACGTTGGCGGAGGTGACGATGTCCAGCATCGCCGCGTCGTCGCCCATCGTGTAGGCGCCCCAGCTCTCGCCCATGTCGCAGTTCAGGTCCACGCGCGCCATGTCGCCTCTCCCGGTTGATGACCGGCGCGAGCCTAGCCAAGTATCGGCGCCGCGCGCCATCGATCGCTTCGCGACACCGGGCGAGCGGCCGCGCTAGGATCGCGGCGCCGAGGCAGGAGGCTGGAATGGCAGGCATGCGCGAGATCACGGACGGGCTGCGCTTCCCCGAGGGGCCGATCGCGATGCCCGACGGCTCCGTCGTCCTGGTCGAGATCGCCGGCGAGCGCCTGACGCGCGTCATGCCCGATGGCAGGAAGCTGCTCGTCGCGCGCATGCCCGGCGGGCCCAATGGCGCGGCCATGGGCCCCGACGGCATGATCTACGTCTGCAACAACGGCGGCTTCGAGTGGATCGACGATCCCGACCACGGGTTGCGCCCGCGCTTCCAGGCGGCGGACTACTCGGGCGGGCGCATCGAGCGCGTCGATCCGGAGACCGGGCGCGTCGAGACGCTCTATACGTCCACCGACATGGGTCCCCTGCGCGGCCCCAACGACATCGTCTTCGACGGCGAGGGCGGGTTCTGGTTCACCGACCTCGGCAAGGCCCGCGCGCGCGACCGCGACCAGGGCGGGGTATACTACGCGCGCGCCGACGGCAGCCTGGTGCGCGAGGTCGTGCATCCCATTCTGACGCCCAACGGCATCGGCCTGTCGCCCGACGACCGCACCCTCTACGTCGCCGAGACGGAGGGCGGCCGCCTCTGGGCCTTCGACATCGTCGGCCCCGGAGAGATCGGCCGCGCGCCCTGGCCGAGCCCGCATGGCGGGCGCTTCGTCGCCGGCATGCACCGCTACCAGCGCTTCGACTCCCTCGCGGTCGAGGCCTGCGGCAATGTCTGCGTCGCGACGCTCGCGACGCCATGCATCACCGTCATCGCGCCCGACGGGCGCGTGGTCGAGCAGGTCGAGACCGACGACCTGCACACCACGAACATCTGCTTCGGCGGGCCGGCGCTGGGCACCGCATTCGTGACGCTTTCCAATTCCGGCCGCCTCGTCGCGATGGACTGGCCGCGGCCCGGCCTGCCGCTGCACTGGCTCAACCTACGCGCGTGACCGCCGGGTTCCGCATCAGGGCCGCCGGCGACAGCGGCCTCGTCGTCGAGTTCGAGGACCGCATCGACCCGGCGGTCAGCGCGCGCGTGCTCGATCTCGACCGCGCGGTGGTCGCGGCGCGGATCGACGGCGTGCTGGAGACGCTGCCGACCTACCGCACGCTCTTCGTGCGCTTCGACCCGCTCCACGCCGACGCGGCGGGGCTCGAGGACAGGCTGCGCGCCATGGCAGCTGCGGCGAGCGGCGAGGCGAAGCCCGGCAGGCTCTGGCGCATCCCCGTCGCCTATGGCGGCGCGCATGGCGAGGACCTGGAGCACGTGGCGCGCGAGAAGGGCATGACGGCCGCGGAGGTCGTGAAGCTCCACAGCGGCACGACGTACCACGTCTACATGATCGGCTTCGTGCCGGGTTACGCCTATCTCGGCGGCCTCGACCCGAGGCTGCACATCTCGCGCCGCACGAACCCGCGGCTGCGCACGCCGGCGGGCATGGTCGCGATCGGCGGCCAGCAGGCGGCGGTGCAGTCGATCGCCGCGCCCTCGGGCTGGCACATGCTGGGCCGCACGCCGGTGCGCCTCTTCGACATGCGGCGCGCCGAGCCGTTCCTCGTCCAGCCCGGCGAGCGCGTCGCCTTCGAGCCGATCGACGCCGCACGCTTCGAGCGCCTAGACGCGCTTGCCGAGCGCGGCGAGACGATCCTGGAGCCCGAGGGATGAGCGCGCTGGTGGTCGCCGCCCCCGGCCCGCTCTCGACGCTCCAGGATTCCGGGCGCTGGGGGCACCTGCGCAACGGCGTCACGCCGGCCGGCGCGATGGACATGATCGCGCTCGCGGCGGCGAACCTGCTCGTCGGCAACCCGCCGGGCGAGGCGGCGATCGAGTTCACGCTGGCGGGCGACACGCTCGAGCTCGACGCCGATGGCGCGCGCATCGCGGTGGCCGGCGACGTCCCGCTGACGGTCGCGGGCGCGGCGGTCGCGTCCTGGCGCAGCTTCGTCCTCCGGCGCGGCGAGAAGCTGCAGGTCGGCGCGCTCAGGCGCGGCGCGCGCGGCTACCTCGCCGTCGCGGGCGGCTTCGCGACGCCCCTCGAGCTCGGCAGCCGCTCGACCCATGTGCGCTCCGGCCTCGGCGGCGGGCCGCTGCGCGCCGGCGACCGCCTGCCCCTCGCGCGGGACAAGGCGCCGGCCGGCGCCGACGTGGCGCTCGACCCGGCCGCGCTTCCCTATCTCGATGGCGCGATCCGCGTCGTGCTCGGGCCGCAGGACGACCGCTTCACCGCCGAGGGCATCGCGACCTTCCTCGCGGGCGAATACGCCGTGACCGCCGAGGCCGACCGCATGGGCTACCGGCTCGACGGGCCCGAGATCGAGCATCGCGACGGCTTCAACACGATCTCGGACACGGTCCTCACCGGATCGATACAGGTCCCCGGCACGCGCAAGCCGATCGTGCTGATGGCGGACCGGCAGACGACCGGCGGCTACCCGAAGATCGCGACCACCGCGACCGCCTCGCTGCCGAGCCTCGCGCAGATGAAGCCCGGCGACAGGCTGCGCTTCGCGGCGGTCGGAGTGGCGGAGGCCCGCGCGCTGCTCGCGCGCCAGGTCGAGGCGATGCGCGCCTTGCCCGCGGCTCTGCGACCGGTGCTGCGCGACTCCAACAGCCTCACGAGCGAGGCGCTGCTCTCGGCCAACCTGATCGACGGAGTCGTGGGGCCCGACGCCTGACGGCGCCGGCGGTCACTGCGCGGCTTCGGCGTAGTCCGCGGACCCGGCCGCGCGCGCGGCGCCGCCGCGGCTGAAGCTGAGCGTCACCTCGCCGATCGCGATGCCGAACTTCGACACGCGCGCGCGGTTGAGCATCACGCCACCCGGCTGCAGGAACATCCAGTCGTCGAAGTCGACGTTCCAGGTCGACTCGCCGACCTTGAGCGCCAGCACGTAGCGCCAGTTGAGCGCGTTGCCGGCGACGCGGCCCTGCGCCACGCCGACGACGTCGTCCGCGCGCCCCTCGTAGGCGCCCGGCGCCGTGCGGCGCAGGCGCCAGACCCGGCGCTCGCGCTCGCCATCGGAGTAGACGAAGTCCTCCTCGAGCACGAAGCCGTCCGCGCCCTCGCGCCGCCCCGCGATGTCGACGGTGAATTCGCGCCGCACGCGGCCGAACCTGTCCTCGAACATCCCCCAGGCGCGGGTGCGCCCGTCGAAATACTCGTAGAGGTCGAGCCTGGGCTCCCGGCCCACGAAATCCTCGATGCGCATGTCCTGGCACCCACCGATGGCGAGGGCGGCCAGCAGGAACGCGGCCGCGCGTAGCGTCTTCATGACCCTTGTTCGTCCGCCGCGCGCGATCGGATCACCTCGCGCAGCCGCGCCTGTCGCGCCGCGTCGATCGGGAAGCGCCACATCGCCGCGATCGCCGCGAGCTTCAGCGCGACCGGGAACCAGGCGTAGAGCGCGGCCAGCGCGAAGGCGCCCGTCGCGGCGCCTCCCCCGCCCGCCCCGCCGGGCACGAAGCCCGCGAGGTCGAGCAGCGGGAAGGCGATGCCGACCGCGAGCGCCAGCGCCAGCTTCGTCGCCATGCCCCAGAGCGCGAAATAGAGCCCGGCCCGGCCCTCGCCGCCCGCGGCGCTGTCCTCGTCGACGACATCGGCCTGGATCGCCGGCGGCAGCGCGAGGTCGGCGCCGAGGCAGAGGCCGGTCGCCACGCAGATCGCGGCGAAGCTCCAGGTAGCGCCGGGCTCAAGCAGCGGCGCCGGGGCGAAGGCGACGCAGTTGGCGATCATCGCCACGCACCAGGCGCGGTGCTTGCCGAGGCGCCGGGCAAGCGCCAGCGCCAGCGGCACCCCGGCGAGGCCGGCGAGGAAATAGGCGAGCAGGAACGGGCCCTGCAGCGCCGCGAGGTCCAGCCGGTGGGCGACGAAGAGCAGGAACAGCGTCGAGGGCAGGCCGTTGGCGATGCCGTTGAGGAACCACGCGCCGAGCAGGCGCCGGAACGGGCGGTTGGCGGCCAGCAGCGCCCAGCCCGCGCGCCAGCCCTGGGCGGCCGCGCGCAGCGGCGGCGGCTCGGGCACCAGCGCGAGCATGGCGATGCCGGCGGGCGGCAGGAGGAGGCAGGTCAGCACCGCCAGCATGGCGAGCGCGGCAGCCGCGCCGTCCCGCGCGCCGGCGAGGCCGAGCGCGGGCAGCAGCGCCGGGAGCGACGCGGCGAGGATGACGCCGCAGAGCGCGAACCCCTCGCGCCACGCCGCGACGCGCGCGCGTTCCGCGTAGTCCTCGCTGAGTTCCGCACCCCAGGCCTGGTGCGGCACCTGCATCATCGTCCAGCCGAGATAGAGGACGAAGCTCCAGCCCAGCAGGTGCGCCGCGCCCGCGCCTTCCGGTGGCCGGAAGAGCATCCAGGCGCCCGCCAGCACCAGCGGCAGCGAGGCCGCGAGCCAGGGCTTGCGCCGGCCGAGGCGGCCGCGGGTGCGGTCGCTGAGATGCCCGACCACGGGATCGGTGACGCCGTCCCAGAGCCGCGCGAGCAGCAGCATCGCGCCAGTCGCGGTCAGGCCGAGCCCCATCGTCTCGGCCCAGAAGCCGGGCAGGTAGACGAGCATCGGCAGGCCGAGCATCGCTGCGGGCAGCGCCGGGGCGCCATAGGCGAGGAGGATGCGCGCGGGAACCGGCGCCCGGGGCGTGGAGGTCACGCTCCTTGTTCGCGCCGCGCGGCGCGGCGGATCAGCGCGGGCCGCCGGGCTAGCGGCGCACCAGCGCGGCCTGAAGGACGTCGGTCGAGCCGGTGCGGAAGCCCGCCTCGCAATAGGCGAGGTAGAACTCCCACATGCGCTTGAAGCGGCGGTCGAAGCCCATCGGCTCGAGCTCGTGCCACGTGGCCTGGAAGCGCCGGTTCCACTCCGCGAGCGTGCGCGCGTAGTGCTGGCCATGGAATTCCGCGCGGTCGAGAGCGAGGCCGGCGCGGTCCCACTGCCGGTGCAGCGCCTCCATCGAGGGCAGCATGCCGCCGGGGAAGATGTAGCGCTGGATGTAGTCGACGCCGCGGCGATAGCCCTCGAACCAGCGGTCGGCGATGGTGATGATCTGCAGCGCGGCGCGCCCGCCGGGCTCGAGCACGTCGCGCACCTTGCCGAAATAGACGGGCCAGTGGCGCTCGCCCACGGCCTCGAACATCTCGATCGAGGCGACGCGGTCGAACCTGCCCTCGACGTCGCGATAGTCGATGAAGCGCGCCTCGACGCGCTCGCCCAGCCCCTCGCGCTGGATGCGCCGCCGCGCGAAGTCGAGCTGCTCGCGCGAGACGGTGATCGCGGTGACGCGCGCGCCGAACTCCTTGGCCGCGACCTCCGCGAAGCCGCCCCAGCCGCAGCCGATCTCGAGCACGCGCTGCCCCGGCGCCAGCTCCATCATCCGCGCGAGGCGGCGGTACTTCGCCTCCTGCGCGGCGCGGAGGTCGTCGTCCTCGCGCTCGAAGACCGCGGAGGAATAGGTCATCGAGGGATCGAGCCAGCGCTCGTAGAACGCGTTCCCGAGGTCGTAGTGGTGCGCGATGTTGCGCCGCGAACCGCGGCGCGTGTTGTCGTTGAGGCGGTGCCAGAGCCGGCGCAGCGCGGTGACGGCGCGCGCGCCCATGTGCAGGCCGGAGAAGGCGTCGGCGTTCGCGGCCGCCAGCGTGAGAAGCGCGGCGAGGTCTGGCGTGTCCCAGTCGCCGTCGATGTAGGACGCGCCGAGCCCGACCGACCCGCCGAGGACGAGGCGCGCGACCATGCGCGGGCGCTGCACGACGATCTCCGCGTCGGGGCCGGGCCGCGGCCCGGCGACGCGATAGGCGCGCCCGTCGCCGATGCGGACGACGAGGCTTCCCGTGTCGATGCGCGCGGCGAGGCCGAGAAGGATCCGCAGGCTGCGCGGCAGGCCCTTCGTCGCCCCCGGAACGCGCGGGTCCAGCATGTTCATGCGCTCACTCCTGCGCCAGGCGGCTGAGGTCTGGAGTGGAATTGAGCGCCCTTCAGCCAGAGTTTCAAGGCCTGCCAGTGGATGCCCCCAAGGACCTTGAGGGTAAGGAAGGGATACGCGAGGAAGCAGCGCAGCAGCCGCGCGTCGTCGAGCGGCATGCGGCGGCCGCGATGCGTGGCCACGAGGAGGGGCCCGTCGGGCCCGCTCTCGTTGATCGCGATGAAGAGCTCCTCCTCCGGCACCCGCACGCGGAACGCGTAGCGCGCCGCCATGCCGATGAAGGGCGAGACGTGGAAGACCTTGTCGCGCGCGTGGCGCAGCGTGGCGCCCGGCGCGGGCGCGGCGGCGATCGGCACGAGGTAGCCGTGCTGGTCGCCGAAGGTGTTCTTCACCTCGTAGAGGATCGCGCGCAGCTCGCCGCCCGGCCCGTGGCACCAGTAGGTGGAGAGCGGATCGAAGCCGATGCCCAGCACGCGCGGGAAGCAGTGCAGGAAGATCCGGCCGCCCGCGACGTCGACGCCGGCGTCGGCGCAGGCCTTCTCCACCCAGGGCCGCAGCGCAGAGCCGTCGCGCGGCCCGTGGTCGCGGTCGCGCAGCGAGAAGACGCCGCGGCCGTTATGCGCGAAGAGGCGCAGGCGACGACCGAGCTCCGGCAGCTCGTCGATGTCCACCATGATCGAGAAGACGCTGTAGACGAAGCGGTGGCCGAACGGGCGCAGCCTCCGGTGCATCACCTCGCCCGCGTAGAGGCAGCTCGCCGGCATCGCCCCCTCAGCGCGGCAGGGCGGCGGCGCGCTCGGGCAGGAACTCCGCGGCGCCGGCGCGTTCGCCCGCCGCCGCCCACGGCCTGCGCACGCCGAAATTCTCCGCCACCTCGAGGCCCGCGCGCAGCCCGTCCTCGTGGAAGCCGTGGCCGCACCACGCGCCGCAATACCAGATGCCGCGCGTGCCCTGGATCGTCGGCAGGGCGAGCTGCGCGGCATGCGCCCCGGCGTCGAAGCAGGGATGGTCGTAGTCGAAGCTCGCCACCACCGCCTCGTCGCGCGGCGCGCGCAGCGGGTTGAGCGTGACGAAGAGCGGCCAGGCCGGGTCCAGCCCCTGCAGCCGGTTCATCCAGTAGGTGACCGACAGCGACATGTCGCGCGCGTCGCCGGAATTGCGCTCGGCGAGGTAGTTCCACGCGGCCCAGGCGCCGCGGCGGCGCGGCATCAGCGCGGGGTCGCGGTGCAGGATCGCGACGTTGCGCTGGAAGCGGAACGCGCCGAGCACGCGGCGCTCGGCCTCGCTTGGCTCCGCGAGCAGCGCCAGGGCCTCGTCGGCATGGGTGGCGACCACGACATGGTCGAAGCGGCGCGACCCGCCGCGCGCATCGACGACGCGCACGCCGCCGGACTCCGTCGCGAGCGACGCCGCGGCGCAGGCGATGCGCAGCGCGGGCGACGAATCGGCGACGAGGCGGCGCAGGTATTCGCGGCTGCCGCCGGCGACGGTGCGCCAGGCCGGCCGGCCCCAGACGCCGAGCAGCCCGTGGTTCTCGAAGAAGCGCACGAAGCTCTGCGCCGGGAAGGCGAGCATCTCGCTCACCGGCACCGACCAGATGGCGGCGCCGATCGGCAGCAGGTGGTCCTCGACGAAGCCGCGCCCGTAGCCCTCGCGCGCGAGCCATTCGCCCAGCGTCAGCGCGGGATCCTCTCCGTCCAGCACGGCGCGCGCGGAGCGGAAGAAGCGCAGGATGTCGCCGAGCATGCCCCAGTAGCGCGCGCGCAGCAGGTTGGAAGGCTGGGCCGCGAGCCCCGCCCAGGCGCCCGCGTTGTACTCGAGCCTGCCGCCGTCGATCGACACGCCGAAGGACATGTCGCTCGCCAGCGTGGGCACGCCGAGATGGGCGAAGAGCGCGGTGAGGTTCGGGTAGTTGCGCTCGTTGTAGACGATGAAGCCGGTGTCGACGGGCACCGGGCGTCCGCCGCATTCCGCCTCGACCGTGTTGGAATGCCCGCCGAGCCGCGCCTCGCGCTCGTAGACGGTGACGCGGTGGCGGCTGGAGAGCAGCCAGGCCGCGGACATGCCGGAGATGCCGGAGCCGATCACCGCGATGTCGAGCGGAGCGGGGCCCGCGGGGCGCGGGAAGAGGGAACCGTCGGCGCTCAAATGGGATTCTCCGTGGCGCTCACGCCGGCTTCCTGAGTTTCGAGAAGGCGGCCAGCGCGCGGTCGCGCGCGACGCCATGGTCGACGATGCGCCTGGGGTAGCCGCGCCCGAGTTCCACGCCCGCGGCGCGCAGCGTGGCGTCGTCGGCCTCCCAGGGGCGATGGATGAACTTCGCGGGGAGCCTCGCGAGCTCGGGCACGAAGCGGCGGACGTAGTCGCCCGCGGGATCGAACTTCTCGCCCTGCAGCACGGGGTTGAACACGCGGAAATACGGGGCCGCGTCGGCGCCGCAGCCCGCGACCCATTGCCAGGACGCGGCGTTGTTCGCGAGGTCGGCGTCGACCAGCGTGTCCCAGAACCAGTCCTCGCCCTGGCGCCAGTGCACCAGCAGGTCCTTCACGAGGAAGGAGGCGGCGATCATGCGCACGCGGTTGTGCATCCAGCCCGTGGTCCAGAGCTCGCGCATGCCGGCGTCGACGATCGGGTAGCCGGTGCGCCCGCGTCGCCACGCCGCCAGCCCGGCCTTGTCCTCGGCCCAGGGGAAGGCGTCGAAGTCGTCCCGCCAGTTGCGCTCCGGCAGGTGCGGGAAATGATGGAGCAGGTGGTACGCGAATTCGCGCCAGAGGATCTCGCTGACGAAGTGGTCGGGGCCGCCGCCCTCGCGCAGCTTCGCCGCGTGCCAGAGCTGGCGCGGCGAGATCTCGCCGAAATGCAGGTGCGGGCTGAGGCGCGACGTGGCCTCGATGTCCGGGCGGTTGCGCTCCTCCTTGTAGCCGGCGATCGGGCCCGCGAGGAACGTCGCGAGGCGCGCCTGCGCGCCCGCCTCGCCCGGCGTCCACGACGCGCGCAGCCCGCCTGCCCAGTCGGGGGCCACGGGAAGAAGCGCCAGGGCCTCGAGCGGCAGGCTGGCCGGCATCGCCGCGGGGCGCGCGAGGCTGGCGGGCGCGGCCAGCGGCGCGGCGGGCGCCGGCGCCGCGCGGCAGGCGCGCGCGAAGGGCGAGTAGACCTTGAACGGCCCGCCGGTCTGCGTGGCGATGGTCCAGGGTTCGAAGAGCAGGCTGGCGTTGAAGCTGCGCGCCTCGATGCCGCGCGCCTGCAGGGACCACTTGATCGCCTCGTCGCGCGCACGCGTCGCCGGCTCGTAGCAGCGGTTCCAGTAGACGGCGCGCGCGCCGGTCTCCTCCAGCAGCGCGTCGAGCTCGCGCGCCGCCGGGCCGATGCGCAGCACCAGGCTCGCGCCGAGCGCCGCGAGGTCGCGCTGCAGCGACGCGAGCGAGTGGTGGAGCCACCAGCGCGATGCGCCGCCGCGCTTCCACGCGCCCGCGCCATCGTCGTCGAGCACGTAGGCCGCGACCACCGGCGCGCCGCCTTCCGCGGCGGCGCGCAGCGCCGGGTTGTCGGCGAGGCGCAGGTCCTGCCGCAACCAGACGAGGACGGGAGGCTTCGACATGCGTGCGCGGGCCGCTTCGGTGTTCGAGGGACGGGGACCCGCGGCCGGGGCTGCGGAGGAAGCAGCATTACCACAGTCCTTCGCATTAGTACGGAAGGCCTCTAGGGCCGGATCACCCCGGCGCGGGAAGCCGCCGCGCCAGCTGCGCCTTCGCGACGAGGTGCAGCCTCTCGCGCCCGAGCATCAGCACCCTGAACCCCGCGCGGCCGAACAGCCCGCTGACCGCCTGGTCCATGCAGTCGAGGCCGCCGGCATAGGCCCCGAAGGCGGGCATCACCATGCGGCTGCCGTCGGTCACGAAGCATGGCGCGGTGATGCGGCCGCCGCGCGTGTCGACGCTGGCCTTGGGATGGAGATGGCCGCAGACCTCGCCCGGCGCCGGCGCCGGCGCCGTCGTGGGCAGGTGCCGCAGCCGCAGCGCGCCGAGGGAAAGCTCGCCCGCGACCTCGCCGCCAAGGCCCGCGGGGACCTCCGGGTCGTGGTTGCCAGCGATCCATGTCCAGGGCTGCGCGGCCACCATGCGCTGCAGCTGCTCGCGATCCGCCTGGTCGAGGCGCGCGCCGGCCTCCGCGTCGTGGAAGCTGTCGCCGAGGCAGGCGACGCACCGCGGCCGGAAGCGGCGCAGCGCGCGCGCGAGCCTGTCGAGGGTCGCGCGCGTGTCGTAGGGCGGCAGGAACTGGCCGCGCCGCGCGAAATGCGAGCCCTTCTCGAGATGCAGGTCGGCGACGACGAGCGTCGCGCTCTCCGGGTGGAAGAGCGCGCCGGAGACGTCGGCGAGCAGCGCGGTGTCCGCGAGCGTGATGCGTGCGGTCATCGCGCGAGCCTAGCAGGAGTCGCCGCGCGCGCGGCCGGTCCTCACAGCAGGCGCGGCTGCGCGCCCGCGCCGCCCGTCGCCTCGTCGACCAGCGCCTGCGCCACCTCGTCGAGCAGGTCGTCGCGCGCCGCGCCGGAGACGTTCTCGCGCCCGATCTCCAGCAGGACGGGCACGGCGAGCGGCGAGACGCGGTCGAGCCGGCGCACCTCGATGCGGCCACGGATGCGCGCGAGGAAGTCGCCGAGCCGGCGGATGTCGGCCATGCCCGACGCCGCCTCCGCGCGCGTCGCGCGCAGCAGCACGTGGTCGGGCTCGTGGCTGCGCAGCACGTCGTAGACGAGGTCGGCGCTGAACGTCACCTGCCGCCCGCTCTTCTCCATGCCCGGATGCCGCCGCTCGATGAGGCCGGCGACGATCGCGACGTTGCGGAAGGTCCGGCGCAGCATCGACGATTCCGCGAGCCATTCCTCGAGGTCGTCGCCCAGCATGTCCTCGTCGAGGAGCGCGGCGACGTCGCGCGCCGGCGACAGGCTCCAGGCCGCGACGACGTAGTCGGTCGCGACGAAGCCGAGCGGCCGCAGCCCCGCGCGCTCCATCCGCCTCGTCAGCAGCATGCCCAGCGTCTGGTGCGCGTGGCGCCCCTCGAAGCAGTAGGCGACGAGGAAGGACTTGCCGCCGCGCGGGAAGATCTCGACCAGCAGCCCGTCGGCGCGCGGCACGACCGAGAAGACGCGCTGCAGCCGCAGCCATTCGCGCACCTCGCCGGGCAGCTCCTGCCAGCGCGCGGGATCGGCGAGCAGCGCGCGCACCCGCGCGGCGAGCTCGGTCGTGAGCGGCAGCCTGCCGCCCTCGTAGACCGGCACCTTCGGGTCCTCGCCCGCGGCGGGGGAGACCTCGAGCAGGCCGCCGCGGATGCGCTCGAAGCGCAGCAACCGGCCCGCGAAGGCGAAGCTGTCGCCGGGCTTGAGCCCCTGCGCGAACCACTCCTCGACCTCCCCCAGCGCGCGGCCGCGGCCGAGCACGACCTTGAGCATCGGCGCCTCGACGATCGTGCCGACATTGAGCCTGTATTGCCGCGCGACATGCGGGCCGACGACGCGCCACGTGCCGTCGCTGGCGCGGAACAGGCGCCTGAAGCGATCGTAGCCGCGCAGCGCGTAGCCGCCCGTCGCGACGAAGGAGACGACGTCGTCGAAGTCGCGCCGCTCGAGCGCCGCGTAGGGCGCCGCGCGGCGCACCTCGTCGTAGAGCGCATCGGCGGCGAAGGGCCCGTGGCAGGCGCAGCCAAGGACGTGCTGCGCCAGCACGTCGAGCCCGCCCGGCCGCGGCCGCGGCGCGTCGATCTCGCCCGCGTCGATCGCCTCGATCGCGGCCTCGCATTCCAGCAGCTCGAAGCGGTTGGCGGGCACGAGCAGCGCGCGGCTCGGCGCGTCGAGGCGGTGGTTCGAGCGGCCGATGCGCTGCAGCAGCCGCGCCGCGCCCTTGGGCGCGCCGACCTGCACCACGAGGTCGACGTCGCCCCAGTCGATGCCGAGGTCGAGCGACGAGGTCGCGACCACCGCGCGCAGCCGCCCCTCCGCCATCGCCGCCTCGACCTTGCGGCGCTGCTCGACCGAGAGGCTGCCATGGTGGAGCGCGATCGCAAGCCCGTCCTCGTTGAGGCGCCACAGCGCCTGGAAGCAGAGCTCGGCCTGCGCGCGCGTGTTGACGAACACGATCGCGCTGCGCGCCTCGCGCAGCGCGGCGTAGACGTCGGGCATCGCCTGCAGCGCCATGTGCCCGCCCCAGGGCATGCGCGCGGAGGGCACGAGGACGCGGATGTCGGCCCGCGCGCCGCCGCGCCCGCGCAGCACGAGCGGCGGCTCGGCAAGGCCGGCGCCGAGCCAGCGCGCGAGGCGCGCGGGATCCGCCACCGTCGCCGACAGGCCGACGCGCCGCGCCGCCGGCGCCAGCACGGCGAGGCGCGCGAGGCCCAGCGCGAGCAGGTCGCCGCGCTTTCCCGCCTCGAGCGCGTGGATCTCGTCCACCACCACGGCGCGCAGCGAGGCGAAGCTCGCGCGCGCCGCCGGGTCGGCGAGCATCAGCGCGAGGGATTCCGGCGTCGTCATCAGGAAATGCGGCGGCCGCTCGCGCTGCCGGGCGCGGCGCGCCTGCGGCGTGTCGCCGGTGCGCGCCTCGGCGCGCAGCCCGGGCGCCAGCTCGGCGAGCGGCACGTCGAGATTGCGGTGCACGTCGACCGCCAGCGCCTTGAGCGGCGAGACATAGAGCGTGTGCAGCCCCTCCTCCGGCCGCGCCGCGAGCTCCACGAGGCTGGGCAGGAAGCCGGCCAGCGTCTTGCCACCGCCGGTCGGCGCGACGAGCAGCGCCGAGCGGCCGTCCCGCGCGGCCTGCAGCAGCGCGAGCTGGTGCGCGTGCGGCGTCCATCCGCGCGCCGCGAACCAGCGCGCGAAGGCCTCCGGAAGCAGGTCGTGGACGGTGGTCTGCGCCATGCGCCGCCAACATAGGACGCGCGCCGGCGCTTGCATCGACCCGCGCGCGGCCCATCCTCTGTGCCTTCCCTCCGAGGACCAGCATGCGCGCGGAAGACTGGATCCGCCCGACGCCGCAGGGCCTGCATGTCGGCCCGGGCGATTTCTACATCGACCCCGTGCGCCCGGTTGCGCGCGCGGTGGTCACGCATGGCCATGGCGACCACGCACGCCCCGGCAACGACGACGTGCTGGCGACCGCGGGGACGCTCGCGATCATGCGCGCGCGCTTCGGCGACGCCGCGGGGAAGCGGCTGCAGGCCGCCGCCCTCGGCGAGGAGATCCGCGTCGGCGACGTGCGCGTCCGGCTGGCGCCCGCCGGCCATGTCCTCGGCTCGGCGCAGGTCGTGCTCGAGCATGCCGGCACGTGCGTCGTGGTCTCCGGCGACTACAAGCGCCGCCGCGACCCGACCTGCCCGCCCTTCGAGCCGCAGCGCTGCGACGTCTTCGTGACCGAGGCGACCTTCGGCCTGCCCGTCTTCGTCCATCCGCCCGACGACGGCGAGGTCGCGCGGCTGCTCGCCTCGGTCGCGCGCAACCCGGAGCGCGCGCATCTCGTCGGCGTCTACGCGCTCGGCAAGTGCCAGCGCGTCATCCGCCTGCTGCGCGAGGCGGGATGGGACGCGCCGCTCTTCCTGCATGGCGCGCTGCAGCCGCTCTGCGCGCTCTACGAGGAGCTCGGCGTCCCGCTCGGCGCGCTGCGCCCCGTCGCCGGCGCGCGGCGCGAGGAGCTGGCGGGCGCGATCGTGCTCGCCCCGCCCTCGGCCCTCGCCGATCGCTGGTCGCGCCGCCTGCCCGACCCCGTCGCGGTCGCCGCCTCGGGCTGGATGCGCATCCGCCAGCGCGCGCGCCAGCGCGGCGTCGAGCTGCCGCTCGTCGTCTCCGACCATGCCGACTGGCCGGAGCTGCTGCGGACCTTCGAGGAGGTCGACGCGCCCGAGATCTGGGTCACGCACGGGCAGGAGGACGCGCTCGTCCACGCCGCGGCGCTGAAGGGACGCCGCGCGCGCGCGCTGCGCCTGGTCGGCCTCGGCGAGGAGGACGCGTGAACCGCTTCGCGCGCCTGCTCGACGACCTGCTGCTCTCGCCGTCGCGCGGCGGGAAGCTGCGCCTGCTCGCCACGCATTTCCGCGAGGTGCCCGACCCCGATCGCGGCTGGGCGCTGGCCGCGCTCACCGGCGCGCTCGACTTCCGCCACGCCACG
>Ga0194129_10005142_pt1 | contig 16882 bp, 15 predicted proteins | sample TA2KigCa35mmetaG_FD_150862 | JGI IMG/M metagenome (GOLD analysis project Ga0194129, IMG submission 150862) | Freshwater microbial communities from Lake Tanganyika, Tanzania - TA2015038 Kigoma Deep Cast 35m | ecosystem: Environmental > Aquatic > Freshwater > Lake | place: Tanzania: Lake... | reverse complement strand
CAGTGTATCACAGTCTTGTTCGCCAATAACATACTTGCCGCGCGACCGCTGATACACACCGGCACGAATACCGTTCTGAATTATCTGCATATTTTCTTTACTAAAGAATGCGTTCGAAAGAGGCGTGTTTTCCCAGATTCCGTTAAGCGCATCACGATAGGTGACACATTGATGAACCGGGTTTTTATCATAGAGCGCAAACTGGTCTTGAATGGGGGGAGTGAGGATATCCAGACGTCCATTTTTAGGTTGGCCGATAAATGTTTCTTCGGGGAAAGCTCGATATTCAAAACGATTCATGAACGAATATTAAATATGGTTAAGTGAATATACGCTAAATAACGTTGTTGTATAATGTATAGATATTATATCACTACTATTTATATAACGAATTCGTTGAGTATTTGATTCTGTAATAGTAGTATGGATTTTATTTCAAGTTCAAAAAACGTAGGTTCGTCGGCATTTGGAAGTTCAAGTAACGCCAACGCCAGCACATCGAGCGATGGTCTCTTTAGCAACTTTTTCAATCTTTCAATACAAAAAATGGTGTTATTGCTCGCAATCATCGCGTTTATAATATCGATTGGCACTGTCGCAATATTACTATTGAAGTCAAAGAGCTCTCAAAAGTGGCCTCCTGAAATCGCCAAATGTCCGGATCGTATGGATTTCGATGGAACAAACTGTGTCGATACATATGAATTAGGATACTCACTAGCAGCCCCAGACCAAAACGATAACTGTAAAAATTTTACCAAAGTGAATGGGGCAAAATATACCGGAAAAGGCTTTAATGGAGTCGATGGTGGGTATGTTCCATGGGAAGGTATTATAGACGGTGAAAAGTCACGCGCTAGTTCTTTAAAGTGTTTGACGTAATACACTTGCCTGAACACGTCACACACATACTCACTATTAACTATGACAAAATATATTGTGTATTATGTCATACTGTGACAGACTTTCGCCGATTGTGACCAAGGTATTTACATACGGTAAGCACCGGGTGCGGCACCAGACGCTTGCTTAGCCACCGCAGGCAAAGAGTCAGAAGGAGCGCCCATACCATACGTGCCAGCCTTCATGTTACTAGTCACGCACATCGAATAGAACAAACGTGTCTGGAAATACATAAGGGCATAGACCAAAATCATCAAAAATGAATAAACACCACTCATTAAGGTGATTTTTCCCCTAAATAGAAGAACCAGCGATGAAACAAATCCCAACGCAGCAACCGCTAAGAAAATAAAATTAACGACGGTAAGCCAGTAAAACAGCAGACAATAATCCTTGTCAAGAGGAGCGAATAAATCTTGGATCGCGTTCATTCTCTGAATAATACTCGTTATAACATATAAACATAAAAAATATATTCACATATCACACATGGATAACTATACCGCGTTTTTGGGTCGAGAAACCATTTATAATAATATACGCGATTTCTTAGCGTCATTCCAGAAAAACAAATCCGATCTTACATTCAAGCGAGGCATCTATATCTATGGCGAACCCGGATCAGGTAAAACAGAATTCATCGTGCGGTTATTAAAAGAACTCAATTATGATATGGTGAAATATGACGCGGGAGATATTCGAAACAAATCCATCATCGAATCGATTACACAACATAATATATCGGATAAAAATATCATGTCGATCTTTCATCGCAAAGTCCAGAAAATCGTCGTAGTGATGGACGAACTCGATGGAATGAATAACGGAGATAAGGGTGGCATTACATCTCTAATCAAATTAATTCGCCCTAAAAAGACGAAAAAACAGAAACAGGAAGAAATCACGATGAATCCAATCATATGTATCGGAAATTATCATATTGACAAGAAAATCAAAGAACTCATGAAGGTATGTTATGTTTATGAACTGAAAACACCTACTCCTGCGCAAATGTCGCATATCATCGACTTGAAGATGCCAACCATCGACGCTGTAATGCGGAAAAATATCATAACATTCGTCCAAGGCAATCTACGTAAGCTTAATGCGGTGATAGATATGAGCAAAAAATCAAACTCGATACTCGCAAATAATATTCTACATGCGATATTTCAGCCGAAAACTTATAATGAAGATATCAAAAAGGTGACCGAAAAGTTGATGAATACGGAATACCCGATATCGGATCATAATGTTTTAATTAATGAAACGGACCGCACGACAATCGGGCTGCTTTGGCATGAAAATATCATCGATTTGTTTGAAAAGATGCCCATACCCGTTTCAGCGCCTTTTTATAAGCTTGTATTGGATAACATATGTCAAGCAGACTACTTTGACCGCATTACATTTCAAAACCAAATTTGGTTATTTAACGAACTATCGTCTCTTATCAAAACATTCTACAATCATCATTTGTTTCATAAATCATTCCCAAAAAAGGCACGGTTTCATCCGACCGAAGTCAGATTTACGAAGGTTTTAACAAAATACAGCACCGAATATAACAATCAGCTATTTATACAAAATCTATGTATTCAACTTTCGATGGATCAAAACGATTTATTCACATTTTTCATGACTCTCAAAAAACAGTATGCGGAAGAGGATATTCCGCGGATATTAGAAATGTATGAAATCACGAAATTGGATATCAATCGTATTTATCGATATTTAGACAAATATATGGAAAAGTCGGTCGTTGGTAAAGATGATATATATGGTGAAGTTGATAACAATTATGACTCCGTACTATTAGAATAAATCATCGGCAATTATGCGTTTGAATAACACCTAAAAGATATAATCAGTATTTAGAAATAACTAATATGGGTGCGTCTATTTCATTTGATACGAAATATCGTTTAGTTTTAGATACAGAGGTTGAGTGTATTTCGGTAAATCCTCCTGGAACAAAAGCTGAAAAGACTAGTTCGGTAAGCGACAAACACACCAAGCGACACAGCGAAAGTGGAAGCGAAGACGAAAGTGGGAGCGATAGCGAGACCGGAAGCACAAGCGACAGTGACAGCGACAGTGACAGCGACAGAGAAAACAAAATATATACCGTAAAGATTACTCCTGAAATTGTAAGCTATATCCGTAGTTATCTTCGAAAGAATGAATTCCTGGATGAGTTTGATTTGATTACCGAAATTGATCTGGATAATTATGATCATGCTCCGGGTTCAGCACTTGTATTTAATTCAGATTCGATCGTCTATATCACAAATAACCAGACAATCGAGGCTGTGGGTGAATGGGAGTACCTTCCACCAGAGAAGGAAGAGGTCAAACAAAAATCGTCAAAATCGTCAAAATCGTCGAAGTCATCGAAGTCATCGAAATCGAAGAATAATCGTGATGAGGACGACGACGATGACGACTATGATGTTCATAATGAGTCGCGCAGAGCATATAAAACAAAAGATGATGAACTTCCTGTAAGTGAAATCGAGAACATTCTTAAGGACAAGTTCGACGACTATAATAAGGGACACGAATTTGTAATCCATGAATCCAAGAATAGTTTTCTTTGTTTAAAAATTAATTCAGTTGAAATCGTGAAAGCTTAGAACGATAGACACAAAATAATATCATAATAAATCGCAGTCGATTATGATATTGAAGATATTTTTATTACACATAAATGGTTTCAGGCTCTTGGGTATTTGTATCCTCAGCGGACGCTTCTGTAACTGTGGTTGTGGGTGTTGATGCGGGTGCCGTCACAGTCATCGATCCGCCAACCGCCGACGCCGCCGAAGCCGCCGCCGCCGCAACTGCTTCCGCTTGAAGCTTTTGTAATGATTGATACTTTTCGTAAAGAACTTGATATTCGCGATTCAAACGTGCTATTTCTTGATCACGTGACGCAACATCGTTTTGTAATGCTTGAAGAATATCAACAACTTGTTTATTGTTCAACGTAACTGGTGGTTGGCCTGGTTGCTGTAGCACAATATTACCACCTGCAGCAGCCGCCGCATCTTCTGCCATCTTTGCGCGTTCTTTCTCAAGTTGTAAGGTTTGTGCGATCACATCGGGCTTCATTTCCGGACGACCTGGTTCATATTTCGCCAACAATCCCTCCAACTCGCTCATATAAAACCGACGAAGGTTGTTGTCTTTAATAAAGTCCATGACCTTCTTGGGCGAATCTCTCACTACATCTGGATTGGCATTTACAAGCAACTTTCGTTTGTCGAATGTGTTATGCTCATGCGAAAATACGAGAATCACTTTCATCGGATCGAGTTGGACAAAAGGAACCGTATAATCCTTCAAAAACGCGCGTTCTTCCGCCAAACACGCATCGTCATTATAACGGTTGTTTTTTATCAGCTTTCGCTTAAACGCGAAGGTGCCCGCTGTTGCGTGATTCGGTCCATAAGGTCCAAAACGCTTCATTTCCTTGATATGCTTAAAATAGATGTAGATCTCACTCGAGCCAGCGCATAATGCATCTGGATGAGATACCAACATTTCAACTGCGTGAGATACACGTTTGGGTGGGTAATAATCATCGTCATCCATATACACCAATATTTCGCCACGCGACTTTTCATGAAGTAAATTTCGCTTCTTACCCAACGTCATTTTAACGTCATATTTAAAATACTTCACACGTGGATGCGAAGTGACGAGGTCTTCTATCGGGTCGGTTCCATCATCGATAATAATCCATTCCATGCGATCTTGCGGATAATCTTGTGCGTTAAAACACGCAATCATCGCATTAATAAATGGCCGACGATTAAATGTCGGAGTGCAGACACTTACGAATGGATATTTCTTGAAATATTCGGGTGTCGATTTTTCGATGCCAGACGATGCTGTTACGGTGGTTGTTGTCGTTGTCGCTGTTGCTCTTTTATTCTTTCCACCCATATCGTATAAATATACTAGTTCTTATACGATATTATTTATGTTGTTTATAGAAGCAATCATACAATAAAGAATCAGTTGATTCATCCGCCCCAGTTCTTAATCGAATTGAAAAAATTCATAATTCCTTGCCAGTAATGAGTAAGGTACAATACCAATAACATTAAAATGACAATCGCCGCAACATTAATATCCAAATACTCAAACGCATAAAACATCAATGTCAGGTTAAAGAAGAAGAATATGATTGGAACATAACGAGCATACAACTCTCGATATTGGTCCCAGTGAAGAAGTGGGTATATTATTAGAGTCCCAATAAACTGAATAAGTTGCACAAAATATGAAATTACCGGGAATATTCCCATACCGAAACCGGTAAATAACGACCATAATGAACCACCAATAAACTCTTTACGATTGTCTGTCTGATTCACAATCATTCCTATCACTGTTGTAAAAAATGGACCACCCATCAGCATAAATCCAACCATTAGTAAAAATACAAACGGAATCAAAATAATCAATAACGGTGATACAGCATCATATAACTCTATGGGGATCGCATTCGAAATACGGGTAATTTTTTCAAAAATATAAGACATCATCGCGCGATCTGACGAAAATGAAAATATGAATGAATTATTAATCCATTGCTTGAAACGTGCTTTAATGAAATCCCAATTTAACAAATTTACTTTTGTAACTCCCTCCTCTACGCTATCATTCACCATATCGACGTCTTCCTTTGTCAAACAGAACCATTTAAACACGTATGTATCCAACAGAATCGCCGCTTTCAAATATATTTTTTTAGATGTTTCGATTTTGGGATCATCTGCGATACCACCAAACTTATCGTCACAATCGGCATCACATGACGTATATTCATTCGTATAACAATACGGCCATTCATGACGGTCGGTTGGAAATAACTTATTCAAATTGATATTATTATTTTTTATACTTTCAGGTGCCGCAAAAAACATGATATTCACACATATGACTGAAATGATGATAGTTTCAACAAATAATGTTAAAACACTAAGTCCAAATTCTTTGAGCGCCTCTACGTCAAACAAAGATTTCGGTTTCGCTTTCGCTTTTTCTTTCACTGGTTTTTCTTCTTCTTTTTTTGATGAAGCGTCGCCGTCGCCGTCGCCGTCGCCGAACATCCCGCCTACTTTGCTAAACGTTCCTTCTTTTTCTTCACCATCGGCTTCTTCATTATCAGCTTCAACGTCATCGGGGCGTTCTTCTTCATCGTCGGCCATTTTTTGGTAAGTTATATATACCATAGATTATTATAACATAGTTGAAACATGTAATAAATGCTGCGAATTTATCGCGCATACATGAGACCACAGTTTCCTGATACAAATGTAAGGACATTATACCGCTCTTCCAATATATGCAAGTCATAGTTGTAAAGATAAATATTCACATTCGGTTTATTCATTCCGATAATCTCTCGAGTATTCGGATTACAAATCACTTTTACTTCCGCCTCAGAGTCCAAAGGAGGATAAATTGTCGCAAGTTCTATCTCAATCTGATTGAATTTACTCATATTAATAGCCCCACTTGGTTGAAGTTCAAATGGGTCGGAATTTAAACAGAAATTGTAGCAGTATATCCCCGGTTTCGCACTTCCACGAGTCCGCGTGTATTTTTCAACATAATTATATACCCCCGCATCAAGTAAATTCTCTCGATACTTGCCGTTGAGTGAAATTCCCAACGACTGTAAAATATCACGTTCATTTTCGGATTGAAAGTCGCCAGTAATATGAAGTCCTGTGAGTCGTTTATCGCGCGGGTTAATACCGGGTCCGATGCCATTCTTTGGACCGTTTTTATCGAAGAAGTAGCGGTCATTCGCGAAAGCCGGATTGAGATTCAAAGAAAGATCGGTCGTCATTCGAATATCTTCACTAAACGCACTCGGGCGCCAGTCATCATCGATTGGTGCGGGAATAATATCATACGGGAGATAGTTATACGGCCAATTCGTATAATTGCTCCACTGATTTCGAAGATTGACATCGCTGCGTTGAAAAAACATCGTCCATGATGCGACCATCCCCATCGAATTCTCGATTTTGAGTTTCTTATTCCCGGTTACATCGTTGAACACCCAATCATAATATGACTTGATCAAGTATTTCTGCTGATTGGCGGCGAAGACTTTCGATTCTTCATCCGAGAGAAAACAATACGTCGCCATCAAATGAACATCCGCATTCCAGTCGGTTCGAAGACTGGGATATGAATCAATCGACAAATCGATACTGGGTGGAGGGTATAAAAATCGCCACATTTGGTGAAGGGGATTCGTAAAGTCGGGTTGAACCACCGGCCAGAAATTCTCTGGATCACCTACATCGCGAATCGTGAATAATTCTTTCACCGGTCGAAGCGTTACATCAATTTGAAGTTGATTATACTGGAGGCAAACAAGCGGAAACGCCATCTTCGATGAAAGTGTGAACCATGCGTTGATCGGTATATATATTTTACGCCCGCGAATCGAGGGTTCCGCACCAGCAACATTCGACGTGCGATACGCATTCGGATACTGATTCAAGCGTGCTCCAGAACAACCGGGATTGTACAATTCCGGAACATGACCAGTCATTTCATTATATAATTCACGCTTGGTGGCATCAAGGTCGCGCTCCAGAATAGCCATAAGATTATTGCCGGTGAAACGTTGAAGAGTCATACCGCCGACCGAAATCACGATTTCTTTCACGAGTTGAGTTCCAATATTTTCAATCCAACGAAATTCATACGGCGCCCACATATCTCCCACACGCGCGGGTGGATGAATCGGACTCCAAATCGACGGGAGTGTTACGCATATATAAGTGTCCATCAACAATTCCGCATATCTCGGTATGTAAAACGTGAATTTGGACTCTTCGGTCATACGCAGCTTCTTCTGACCATCAAAATCAACTCTAAACTTTTGAAGACCGAAATTCGTATATTTAAGATATGTGCTTTTGAAAAATGACTTCTTGGGATTACCGTTTAAAATAACATTTTGGTTGCCTGTAGCGACCAGATTCAATAAACCACCGGTCATTTAGTATTTTATGCGCGGGTTGTTATTTGTTATGTTATATATAACTTTATATAAAAATCTATTATTCTATTATTATAGTAATAGGAATGAAAGAAAATCAAGTGGAATTCATATTTATAGGTATTATTATTGTGGTTTTCGCAACATGGAAACTATCAGAGATGATTAAATCCAAATGTTACGAGAAAAAGAGGTTGGGACCATTCAAAGAAGGATTTCGTAAAAGTGAGAGCCAAACCGCACCAGCGACGACAGATTCAAAACCAGAGCTTATGAGCAACATCGACGAACTACTCAAAAAGAATAATATCGATATGTTTTCAACCTTTTCGCTGAATAAGACAACCGAAAATTTTACTGTCGATACAACCGAAGCCGAAATGACCAGGCATCAGAGAAGAAAGGCAGCTACGTCGTTGGATACATTTACTGATAATACAACAAAAACGACAACACCGACGACGACACCGACGACGACACCGACGACGACACCGACGACGACGACATCCACGACGGCCACAGCAACGGCAACGGCCTCGAAGCCACCTCCTCCACCAGTTGCCGCACCCACCACTGACAAACCAATCAACGCAGTAAAGGAAGGCCTTGAAAATCCAGATGAAAATACAAAGGCGTTTATCGAAAAAAATATCACGTCGATCAATCCAGCGGATAGTCAAAGTAAATTCAAATTACGTGATTATTATATCAAGGCTGCGTATAATGCGTTCAACCCAGATAAGTTCAAAAATTCAAATGTTAGTATGGATGCGCTTCTCTATGTCATCGCACGTGGTTGTCGGTTTATCGACTTTGAGGTGTTCTCAGTAGATAATCAACCAGTTATCGCATCTTCGTCTGTGAATTCATTTAATTACAAGGAAACGTTCAATCATATTCCAGTAAGCGACGCATTTGAGGTCCTTGGAAGTTATGTATTTTCAGGTTCAAAATGTCCCAATCCGGGTGATCCATTTATTATTCATATGAGATTAATGTCACGAAACATCACCATGTATGACAATCTTGCGAAGATCATCTCTCAAAGCAAGACCCTCGCGCGTAATTTATTGGGGCCCAAATATGGTCGCGAATACCAATCAAAAGATTTAGGGAATGAAAATTTGCTGGACTTTAAAGGAAAGGTGATACTTATGGTAGATGGAACCAACCAAGTATATCGTAACACCAAACTGTTTGAACTTATTAATATGAGTTCGAATACTATGTTTCTCTCGAAATATACCTATTTTGGTGTGAAAAATGTCGGCGACCCACAGGCTTTTAAAGACGCGAATAAGAAAAATATGTGTCTTGTTGTGCCTGACAAAGGTGGTCGTCCTATCAACGATGGTCATAATGGACCTTACACATGGGGGTGTCAAATTGCGACGATGTGTTTTCAAGAAGAGGCGCGAGATGAGAAACTCAAAGCTTATGAAGACAAATTTGCTTCTGTGGGTTATGCGTTTATATTGAAACCAGAAGATTTGCGGTATGTCCCGATTACGATTGCGCCACCGGCGCCACCCAACCCGAAAGCATCAATGGAGGCTCGACCCGCGGAAGCAGCAGGTGGTGTCAAGATTACGTTGTAATATCACTTGCGGAAGTCTGTTTCATGTCACCCACCGGGGGTTCGAACTACGCTACGCTACGCTACGCTACGCTACGCTGAATTATATTCTAATGTTATCATAGTAGAATATAATGTCATTATCACATATTGGCGTCGGTGGTGCTCGTCATGACCACGACAAAACCGAACAAAAAATGTCATTTGAAGAAAAAGAGCTTGAAATCCTGCGCGAAGCCGTAGATTTAGTTGAAAAAAGAAAGGGCGAAAAAATCATCCAAGACCCCAAAGTCCAAGACATCATCTCCATCGTTGAAAAATTCATCGCAGATAAAAAACTCGTATGTTATGGAGGAACCGCAATCAACAACATTCTTCCCGAGGACGCACAGTTTTACAATAAAGATATCGAACTTCCCGATTATGACTTTTACTCGGACAAAGCTCTCGACCATGCGAAAGAACTTGCGGATATTTACTATAAAGCTGGTTACGAAGACGTCGAAGCGAAATCCGGTGTTCATCATGGCACCTATAAGGTTTTCGTGAATTTCACGGGTATCGCGGATATTACACAAATGGAGCCCGCATTATTCAAAGCAATCTCTCGAGACTCCATTATTAAAAAGGGGATACGGTATGCTCCGCCCGACTTTCTTCGTATGGCGATGTATCTCGAACTCTCGCGTCCGGATGGTGATGTTTCACGTTGGGAGAAAGTTCAGAAACGTCTTACCTTATTGAATACGCATTATCCTCTGAAGGGGTATGACTGTGATAAGATCGAGTATCAACGCGGATTTGAAGGAGCAACCGCCGCGAACACCGGTGAAATTAGTATTTCAAGAACAAAGGGGGCCACCGCAACACGAACACGGTCGCGCTCACGCTCGCATACTCGCACCCGGACGGTGAAACGTGGTGGTAGTGGCGGCGGCGGAGGCGACAGCGCAAAAGCACGAAAGCGCGAAGCAATACGAGAGGTCGTGAAAAAATACAAAACTCTAGAGGCTTACATGAAACATTTATATCATGGTGTTCGATCACACGAAGAAACAATCGGCGACTTTAAATACACTGTCGAAGAAGATAAATTGACGCATCGATATCGCTTACTTGCCACGTATGAGAGATTGTTTGGAGATGATGATGAGTATGTATTATATTCGATGAAGGCGAGAGATTTGGACGCGGATGCGACACCGACACCAAGCCGGTCTCGATCTCGTTCTCGATCGCGGGACCGAGAGTATTCCGTAAATAAAACACAAGTATCATATACTACTCACCGAGAGAAAGAACTCGCAGAAACCGACATTTATAATATTGTCCGCAGTGTATTCATAAAAAACCGCGCGGTATTTTTTGGCGGATACGCTAATATTTTATATTCACGGTATATGCCCAAACACCAGCGACGTATCGTCCAAAAAATCCCCGATTTCGATATTCTCTCGGAAAACCCACGCGAGCTTTGTGAAGAAGTAGTCCGAGAGCTTACTGCGCATAAATACACAGATGTCAAATATACGAAACACGCAGGTGTCGGAGAAGTCATTTCCGAACATTATGATATTCGCGTAGGGGATGAAGTGATCGCCTTTTTATACAAACCTCTCGCATGTCATAGTTATAATACGATCAGGATTAATGGCGACGGCAGAGATGGGCGTGGCGAGTCTATTCGTATTGCGACAATCGATACGATGTTGAGCTTTTATTTGGCGTTCATCTACGCCGACCGCGTTTATTATGACATCAATCGCATTCTTTGTATGTCGCAGTTTCTATTCGACGTTCAACAGCATAATCGATTGAAACAGACTGGTTTATTACGCCGTTTTAGTATTAACTGTTATGGCAAACAACCCACACTGGAGTCGATGCGATTCGAGAAAACGGCGAAATACGAGGAATTGAAAGGGAAGCGTGACTCACGTGAGTTCGAAGAATGGTTCTTGCGGTATGTTCCGTATGAGCACGCAAAAGCCGGAAGAGCGATAGGGTCTTCAGCAAAGAAGACGCGGAAGGCACGAAAAACACAGAAGTAATGAAAGTCGCGTCACCTCAGTCCCTCTCCCAACTTCTTGAAAATCAAGGTAATCGCGAAGAATGTCCCTGCGAACATCACGCTCGTCGCTGTAAGACCCATGATTTTGAAGTTGCCGTCTTCACCAAATAAAGACGGAAGAAAATGAAGGAGCTGGGCGCGAAAAACCGGCATCTGAAATATGAAATAAAGCACACCGATCAAAATAGGCATCTGAAGATCATAATAAATCGCCTCAATCGTATCGATTTGATTTGACTGGCGAGCATTCGCACGAACGATATTCTCCATCGAAGTATGGTCTTTGATGTAGTCAGAAGACCCGCTACCGCCACCGCCACCGCCACCACCATGTGGCTGTTGTTGCTGCGGCTGGGGCACATAATTCGGCCTGGATTGTTCGTCATGTGTAAATGCGTTAGGATTCATCGGGATATCCCGTGTAGGTATCATCGTCATGCCGTTGGCACTCGCCCTTTGGACACCCTGCATCACTTCATTCATGATATTACCTGGGACTTGAGATGTATTTACCCCGTCAATATTGGGTGAGTAAATAAGAGGCGCGCCGCTGCCGCCACTCCCACCGATAGCGTTGGCGTATCCAGAACTCGGCGTTTGACTGCTTAACGGAAGATCATCAATACTTGTGGTATCACTCATGACAATAAAAAGAGCTAAATATGTATATAAAAATGATGATATATACATATGCCAAGAACGAAGACCAGTCATTTTAACGCGACACTAGTGTAATTTCACATCCTTTTTGCCCGCTTCACACTTCACCGCCTTCGTCTTATATTCATAACATTTGTCGTCCAACTTATATGTATCTTTCTCTAAATCCTTAAGAGGAGGTGCGCGAAACGATATACATGAACGATCTTTACAAACCTTTCTAAAAAGAGATGCGATACCGAGACCAAGCACAATCGATATAATAATACGTCCTGTTTCTGTATGAAGCAGACGTTGAAAACCCATATTCTAGACTGTTTTACTCTAATATATAGAGATATAAATTAGAATTTTGTTCATGTAATATGTAATTATATAGTTTATTCTATCCCATCGCCGGATTGAATGGCCGTCCTGATGATGGATTTCTGAAAATTCCACTACCTCCTCCTCCTGGAAGAGGGGGCGACATCAACTTCGAATCGGGTGAAGATGCGAGAACAGATAATCCACTAGTGATCGACGCTGTAGTTGTTGCGGTTGAACAGCAAGAACCAAACACGTTGATTTTCCTACATACTTCAGGATTTGAAGCGCAAACAGAAAAGGATGCGATAACAGGGCAAGAATTCGACGACATCGTTGAATCAAAGAGAGATTGTTTGGGGGGTTTCAAAGAGCGGTTATACTATATCGATGGAAATAGTTTTAACTCAATATCGGCTTCGGCTTCGGCTTCGCTTCGTCTCCGCTTCGGCTTCGCTTACTGAACCGGTATCTTTTTCACTTGACCCTTCGCCTTCGCGCAGCTAACCTCCTTCGCATCAAACGAAAAGCAGTTGTCGGCGTGGTCTTTAAATTGAAAATTGCGGATATTATCGGGGGTTGGATATACATAAATAATCTTCGGATTCGGCACCGAGATATATACGTAAAAAAGCCCAACCGCGAGGCTTACGATGAAAATTGGAAGGCTTACGTGTTTAAATATGTCGAACATTATTAGTAGCAATATTTATATACTACTGCGATAATAATGCGTTTCTGGCGCCAGCACCAACACCAAGATTCAATAGACCGACAGGCTTCGGCGCGACAACCGCACCCACCGGCTTCGTCACAATCCTATTGTCCGCAATCCACATCGGCATAATCACCGGCATATAAAGTTCGTTGTAGCTATACTGCTTTTGCGAGAGATTGAATTCACCATCATTATACATCTCGACGAGGGCACCATCCGCATTTTCGGTCGTTTCCACCTGGGAATAAACATACTTTGTCTCTCGCAACTTCATGAACGCTGGCTCTATATCCTGCTGATAAAGAACAAGAATATCGTCGATGATGCTTCGATTCTTCCATTCTGAATCACGAAATTCGGTCATATATTCCTTAATCAACGCAATTTTCTCACTAATTACGCGAGTATGTGTTTCAGAATCTTTACGCCGGTCTTCATTATCCGTAACACTCAGATAATACGTTCGAAATTCTGAATACATCTTCATTTGCTCTTGTAATTTATGTTGAACCGCATCAAACTGTTCTAATAATTCGTCTTCACTTATAAACTGGAATAAGAGATCGAGTTTCATGCGGATAATCTCGTCTTTGGTCGCGCGAACTTCTTCAAGAGATTCATTCATCAACGTTTCTAAACTAATGTATTTGCCACGATTCACTTCAATATGGAATCCACATGGTTGAGAGATATTGCCGCAAATTGCCTTGAGCTTACCGTCGGTCTCTGTGAAAAGCGAACCACCTTCCTGCTTACAAACGATACACAAAGGTTTCACGTGTTGTGCGAGACGCTTGACTTTCTGTTGCGCAGATAGTGATTTCCAATTGACAACAGGATCGTTGATTAGGCGTTGTCGTCGTTTCTCAAGCGCGGAGTTGTATTTCTCTTTCATGGAATAATAACCATGAATCGCATCGTTAATTTTCGCGCGTTCTTCTTCCGGGATCAACTCATATGGATAAACCATACCTCGGAATTCGTTGGGGTTGCCCGCACGTTGAAGATGTTTTTTTAACGCATCCTCCTGTTTTTTCGTGACTTCAAGAAGGACGCGGGTAGCCTTCTTAAGATTATCACGTGTATCTTGCGCACGTTTTTGTTCCGCAATTCGAGATGCTGCCATTCCGCCATATTGTGTTCGTTCTTGGAATGCCGCATGTAGATCTTGATATACCGAAGATGTTGCCATGTTACTACTACATTTAGTATAGATAAATCTATTTACGAGGCTACGCTGTTGCTCCGCCGCCGCTAGTGCTGCCGCTACGCGTAATTACGTTTCCAATAATCTTCATCCGGACTCTTCCAAAGTGGTAAATTTGTCAGCATGCCCATTCCATTCCCTGCCGGATGTATTCGTGCATCCATCGGTATTCCTTTACTTTGTGCATAATGTGTCGCATTCACCATCTTCAACTTCGAGAGAATATATTCTTGCTGCTGTCGCTTCTTCGCTTCTACTTCTTCAGGTGATGGTTTGCCTTTATATCGGACATACAAAAACACGCCTAAACACAGGAAAAATACAACACCCACAACGAAATTAAAGTGTTGCGTATGATAATAATCTTTTACTTTATGACACTGCTCGAGAGATTTACTCAAGAAGTATCGAACACCCGGTTCAATCAGTGTTGGCGCTGGGGCATTTTGATTCATAACAAGCGCGGTGATCGGTATTATTATAACAGTAAAAAATAACACCATTATCAAAACGCGTAAGCTCGGCGGTCCAACCCGCAATAAATAATACCGGTATATTGTAACACGAACAAACCGTGATGGCGGAATTAAGTTCATCAGTCGCAATTTTCTTTTTTTTGGCCGTATTTGGCGCATATTCGTATTACAAACATACCAAAAAGGGTGTGCTGAGTGGCGGAATTACATTCCTCTTTTTCTTAGTTCTCATAACGGGCGAATACTTTATTAATTTGGCGATGTCAAAAGACATTTGTGGGTTTGACCAAGAGAAAACCGCGTTAATCGCTACTGTATTACCGTGGTTCTTAGTATTAGGTGTGCTAAAAGCGGCACTCATCGTGTTTCCAGGATGGCTCACACCATTTAGTAATACGTTTGGGTATATTTTTGTTTCCGTTGTAACCGACCTTAAGGATGTCTTTAATAATATTTTGACACCACAATTTGATTTAGCACCTGAATCACAAAAAGGCAACGGTGCCGGACAAAGTGGCGGAGCTGGAGCCGGCTATAACACCGGAAGTCTTCAAGACAGCGCCGACATCCCAGCAGATGAAATAAAGAATAAACGTGATATCGGACGGGCTTTAGAACAAATTTATACCGATCAGTCGATCCTTCTTAATGAGCTTAATCTTGATAATCTTGATCGGTTTTGGGACAGCTTTAAAGAATCACGCCTTATTCGCCCCTCTGCGAAGGTGGATGATTTGGAAAAAATCCGAACATTCCTTATCATGAAATCGATTGTGGGTGAATTTGTATGGTTGGTCTTGTGTGGTTTATTGGTGGTTAGTATCAGTTATAATTATATACTGAATATGGGCTGTTCTTTTACACCTGAACAGCAGAAGATACGTGCTCAGGTGCTCAAAGAGAAGCAAGAAGAAGCAAAGAAGAAGGCGGATGCGGAAAAGAATAAAGTCTTGACGATTACAAGTTAGACGAAGACCCGTGTAACTGGTCGTGAGATATAATAAACCGTTACATACGAGAGAATACCCAGCACGATCGCGACGAGCCAAATCGGCAGGACGGTCTTACTCGAATATCCGATCCCGAACTCTCGAAGGCTGCCATCTTCATTATAAATAAAACTCGGATTCATGTATTGAACTAGCATAAACACGATGACATATAACAAAATCGAAGAACCTGCTAAATTATTTCGGATGATGTTTTTGATAGCGTTCATATTGTATTGTAATAGCCTACCTACTAGTATATTACAATATAACATTCTATGTTATTATAACATTTATGATGTTATTATTATTATTACTCGGATTTATTCGGATTTACTCTTCATCCTCGTCATCTTCGTCTTTTTTCTTCGACTTCTTTTTTGTCGATTTTTTTTTCTTCTTCGGTTTCTCTTCTTCGTCATCGTCACCGCCGCCTTCGCCCTCGTCTGCGTCAGCATCATCGCCCCCGCTGCCATTTGCCTTTTGTATTTGTTTCCAAATAGAAAGCCACTGTGAGCATAGACATACCAAATATTGAGATAATTTTAAAACACCCTTATCTTCTGCGCCAGAGTCTTTATATGCTTTTTTCAAAAACGCATGGTTCTTTTTCAGAAGTGATAAATATTCGTTTCCCCCTTTGATTCCATTTGCCACTTTATCTTTTAGTTTTGTGATAGATTCGTCTATTTTTTCATCTTTTTTGAATGCTTCATATACTACGACAGAATTACCTAAAAATATAAATACATTTTCTTGGCTAGCTTTATTTTCTTCTATTTTACGTGCTTCGGTCTTAAACGTGATATTTTCTGTAACAGCTGAAAAATTATCTTTTGCGTTATCTTTTGATGGTTTATTGCCCATATAATCTTCGAACGGCCAGTATTTATCGGCAACTTTTTGTATATTTTTCATCGCATTCCTAATACTACCT
>Ga0194129_10005141_pt1 | contig 16883 bp, 12 predicted proteins | sample TA2KigCa35mmetaG_FD_150862 | JGI IMG/M metagenome (GOLD analysis project Ga0194129, IMG submission 150862) | Freshwater microbial communities from Lake Tanganyika, Tanzania - TA2015038 Kigoma Deep Cast 35m | ecosystem: Environmental > Aquatic > Freshwater > Lake | place: Tanzania: Lake... | reverse complement strand
TATTTTTATTAAATTTATTTATATTTTTATTAAATTTTTTTTTTTTTTTTATAGTATTATTAACTTTTATTATCGGTGGAAACCCGCCAAGATTAATTTTATATAAATCAACTTGTTCATCATCATTTAATTCACTCATAATATATATTATATTATATATTTAAAAATTATTTAATTAAAATTCTACAGTTAGATCATTTGTAGTAAATGAAATATTAATATTATTTGTATTTGTATTATTATTAGTATTATTTATTTTAATAAAATTTCTATTATATGAATATTTTTTCATGTGATTAATATTGCAACATTTACCCTTATTATCACAAACAAATCTTATATATTCTTTATTTGATATTTCTCCAATATAATTTATATATAATAGACGATGTAAAGCTATTTTTTTTTTATTATAATAAAAATTAATATATGTTCCCTTTGATTGATTTTTTTCATTAGTAACATAACCATTCCATATAGAACAAGTATTTTCACTAAATATCGAACTAGTTAAAAATTTACTTATTCTTTTAATATCACCATAATTTAATTTTTTATTAGAATCAATATTTTTAATTTGATTTATTAATAATTCTTTTAAAAAATCATTTGAACCATTTTTATGATTTTCATTTACTAATTCTGGATTATTAATCTTAACTATATTTTTATTTTCTTCATCATCTTCTGCCTCATTTAAATTATTAATATTTTCAATATTATTAGAGCCAATATCATCATCTAATAAATTTTTATTATAATTATTCTCATTAATTACAATATTTTTTAACTTATTGCTTTTATTAGGCATTACATAATAAATACAAAGAAAATTAATTTATTTTATATTTCTCTTATATTTTTTTTAATTTAACCGCGATAAATATCTTCTATATATATAATAAATTTTAATGAAAAAAAAATATTAGATGTATTCATATCTAAATTTTGTAATATAATACGTCTATCATAAAAGGATAAGAAATATTTTGATTAAATTCCATATTAATACAAATATTTTTGGATATTAAATAGTCAGATGTATCATTTTTATTATTAATTTCAACAATTGAATTATTATTAATAAAATATTTTGGAACACCATTTAAGAGGATTACGATAGGAATTAAATGAATTTTATAAAGTATAAATAATTCAAATAATCCCAAATTATTTTCCATATTATTTTCAATTAATCCAATAATATATTTATTTATAATTAATCTTTTTTGTATATCTATAGTACCAATTAAAACATTATCTTTATCAACATTTAAATTTTTATTTAAATATAATATTTGATTATTAATAATAGCTTTAGTATTCTCATCTAAATTATCAAGAAATTCTATATTTGTAGGTAAATTTAACCAATCTATTATAATAGATCTAAAAATATTAATTAATTCATTTTGCAAATTACTGTAATAACCCAAATTTCTTATATCATTGTCATATAATGAATGCTTATGCCAATAATATCCATTAGAGTATGCTCGTAATATTGAATAATTGTAAGAGATTACAGTTTGTGTATATGCTTCTTTAATATCTTTAAGAGGGTTTTCAATTTGTAATTGTTGTATATCAATTTCATTTCTTTTATTATAGTATCTTTTACCAATTTTTGGTACATGTTCTTTTCCAAATAGATCTACTAAAATTTTTACTAAATTTGTATTAGTATTTTTAATAATTTTTTGACCTGGTTTTTCTGTAAAATTATTATAATCAACAATATCCGAAACAAAATATTTTTTTTCTCGTAATATTTCAAAAGCTTTAATATTAATTTCTACAATTTCTGTTGATAATTTTCTTATAAATTCAAATAAATTACTTTCTGTTAATGCAAATGAACATTTTGAATTATGATAAACACAATGAGGATTTAATGAACATTTTTCTTCATCTAATTTATCACAAATAATTCTTTGATTATTTATTTTATAATAATCAATATTAGGTATATCATCAATAATTTTAATTAATTCTGGACCAACAATATTATTTTTATTTATTATTTTTCCATTTAATTTAGATACAGATATATTTAAGAAAAAATCTTGTATTTTATTAACATTACCTTCATCAATTAATTTTTTCAGTTCTTGTTTATAATTTAAATTATTTTTTGAATTTATAAAATTACTAATTTCAAACTTAAATAATTCATAAGCTTCATTATTATATTTATTTAAATTAACATTTTTTATTCTTTGATCTATTTTTAATAAATCATTCTTATTATAAGTTGCTAATTTTTGATCCAATTCATAATATAAAGGTCTATTTTGATAAAGTACATTATTTTTATCTAAATCTTTTTTATTAATTTTAATATTTTTAATTGGAACTAAATCATTATTAGATGTAATAATACCTATTAAATTAACATCATTTTTTTTATCAATATTATCATAAAAAACACCTATTGGTTTAATATTTAATTTTTTATTTGATAACTTGAATAATAGCTCTAAATTTTTATTTGATACTTCTAAATTTAAAAAGTTTACTTTTGAAAAACAATCTGAATATTTATGAGAATATTCTTTAGTATTTAAACATATTGTATTTAGTTCTATAATAGTACCTGAAGGTATAGTTGGTACAATTGTATTGTTTTTTGTAATAATAAATTTACACTTGTATCTTGAATCTATAACTTGATGTATTGGTTCATATTCTTTATTCTTTTTTGATATTTCATTTAAAATATAATATGTTTCTCTTGCAGAGGCATGAGTTTTTATATTATCTATATTAATATCACTTATTGTTTTCTCGAAATATTTTTTAATTTCATCTATTAATTTATTATCTTTATCTTCTGATGAAAATGTTTTTTTTATAGTAATATTTTTTGTATTATCATTTTCTTTAAAAACTTCAACTAGAGGATAATAAAATTTACCTTCTTTAATTAATATTAAGACATCTTTTGTATTAAATAAATTATAAATATATTCATAATCTATAACCATTGTTTTATCAACATCAATTATAAAATCTTCTTTAATTTTTTCTTTCTCTACACCTGAATTTATAGTAGTTGTTATTTTATTAAAAATAATCGTAACTATACCTTTTTTTGTAAATAAACCACTTATTTTTAATAAATCTTTTAAATAATAATAATCTATATATTCTGATTCTCTAATAAAATTTATAAAATCTCCTATTCTAAATTCTGTTCTAATATCTCCATCATTTAATGAAAAATAATGAGTTTCATCTACATCAGTTTTTAAAAAATTAATTATATGTTCTTTAATCTCATTATTAGATAAGTTTAATATAGTCGATAATGTATTTAAAAATGAATAATCTTCTTGTTTAATACCTAATTTAAAATAATATCCTTTGGTACTTAATAAATAATGATTTTTTATTTCTTTTGTTTTCTTAAATTGATAATTTGTTAAATAATCAATATATTTTGGTAAATAACCAATTCTACCTTCTTGTATTTTATTTGTATCTTGTAAAATATATAATATATCACCTTGAGAATAACTGCTCGAAACTTTTTCCTTATCTATTAAGGTTTTATCACCCATACATCTTTTATAAAAATCTTGTTTTTCTTGTTTTTTAGCTATTAAAGGATTTTTTTTAAAACAACAAGGCATACATTCACCAAAAGGATTATTACTTTTTGTTAAAAATCCTACATACATATGTTCTGCATTATCTTCAGGATCACATGTATATAAAATTTCATTCACTGTATTATTTGTTTCATTTGAATTCATAACTTTTAAAGCTTTTAAAATAATTTCCTCACCCTTCTTATTTTTATTTTTTAATATAACTTTTTTCTCATATTCACCTGTTTTTTTATTTAAACTATAACCTTTTTTTATTAATTCTGTAATATTTTTTATTTGTATTTGTTGTGGTCTACGTTTTTTATCATTACCTGAATTTTGACACGACCTTGACCACTGATTTTGACCTTCTTCTGGTTTAAATCCTAATCTTTTCTTATCTACTTGTGTCATTTGTTTAATTGTTTTTACTTCTTTTTGATAATCAATAATATCTTCTACTTTTGATCTTCTTTTAGCTATATTTGTTAATTTTTTAAGCTTATCTTTTATATATTGTCTTTCAGGTTTTTTTAATATGTAAGTTTCACTATATAAAAATATTAAAATATTCATAAATAAAATTATTCTTTCTAATTGTTTTTGATCTTTTGCTCCTGAAATTCTTATTTTATATTTTTCTGGTATTTTTCCTTGAATATCTATTCCAATACCAGGTGGTTTGAATTTTGGAACACCATCTAGTTTTTTAATCATTTTCTTATTTTTTGATATATTCGGAAATTTACTTCTTACTTTTGATATTTCTTCTTTCGATTTTTCTGGTGTTATATTAAACTGTTTTGCTATTTCATCTGCTAATATATCATCTTCATAATCAACATTCCGTAAATATGATAATATTCTTTGTTCTATCTTTCCTTCATTATCAAATTTACTATCTCTTTTGTAACGTAAATAAGAACCATATTTACTTTTACCTTCTTTGGAAGTAACTTTTGATAATCTTTTTTTTGGTTCTATAACTAATGCTATATAAGGAAAAAAGAACCTACAAAATTCAGATAGATCATTATGATCAATAATTTTATTATCAGGTAATTTAAATTTTTGAATACAATTAATAAATGCAAATCTAAATTCCCAATCTTCTGGAATTCTAATACTAATTTTTCTAGGATGATTTAGTAAAGTTTCGTTTATTTTTATTACCAATTCCTTAACAAATTCATAAGTATCAATTATATCATATATATTAGCGGAATCTTCTTCTTTCCATTGTGTTTTATATTCTATTTTTCCTATATCATTTATATTTATTGCCATAAATTTATTATTATTTAATTTAACCTTAAATGATATACCATATGGTGAATTTTCAAACCATTTTGTTATCATTTCTACATTTTCTTTTGTTTTAGTAAATTCATACATATAGGTATCATAATATTTAAATATTATTTGTCCATCTGGTACTTGATATTGAATAAATGGATATCTATCATTTGGAGAAAAATCATTAAATATTCTAAATAAATCTAATTTTGGTAATAATATAGTTCCAAATTCACCAGTATTACTTAATTTATTTATATTTTCTATATTTTCTATTTCAGTTTGTTCATCTTTAATATCTAAATTAACATGAATTACAGACTGAGTTATAAAATTACCGTCTGAAAATAATTTAAAATATTCTTTACTTTGATCTATTTTTATCATTTCAACTAAATCTGTAATTTCTTTTTCTATAATTATATCATTAAATGTTGTTTCAAATGAATTTTTTATTCTATTATTTTCTAAATTATTTTCTTCATTTAGATATTCAACTATTTCCTTTATATCTTCTTGTTTAATTTTAGGAAAATATAATTTAAAATAAGTATCTGTTAAATTGTTTATTTTCTCTGCATTACCTTTATAATTTTTACCTAATTCATTATAAATATCAATCATATAAATCTCATCATTTAATATATAATTTTGATAGTCATATAAAATATTTCCTTCTTCATCCTCTCTTCTAATTTTCCCTGCATATCTTTTCATTGAATCTCTTAATTTTTTTATATTATTTTCTAAATTTTCATAATTATTTAATGCTAAAGGTTCTATATCATAATTTAATAATTCATTTTTTTTCATCCATTTTTGACCAATAGCTATTTTTTCTATCTTTTCATTTATTAAATATTCTGACCATAAATACATTCTTGATGAAATTATATAATTTTCTTTTCCAAATTTTGGATTATTACTAATTGCACTTGTTATTTTATTTCTTATGGTTTTAATAGAGTCATCCTTAAATATATATTGTGAATATACAAAATTCTTTTTATAAACTTTAGATAATTCATCATTTTCTATATAATCATCTTTTTCAATATTGAAATTTACCAAATATTTTTCTTTATTATTAATTATTTTATCATCATTTAATACTTTGGCAATCATATCTGATGTTACTTCAAAATTCTTATCTACTACATCTGTTTGATATATCTTCTCAATTTCTTCATATTCTAATTCATCATCTAATTCTTGTAAATCTGATGCAATCTCATTTTCATCATCTGTTTCTTTATCATTATTTATATCAAATAAATCTTCATCAAAATCACTAATATTATCATCTTCAACTTGATCAAAAATTTTTTGTTCTTCATCATCACCTCCAACTTGATTTTTTAATATATCTTTACTAACTTCATATAAAATGTTATTAGTTTTATATGTATTTTTTTCAAAATTTAATTCTTCAATATCCTCTTTTTCTAATTCTATTTTCTCTAACTTTTTACCCATTTTTATTTTATATTCAAATTTAACTAAATCAGCATATGAATAATTTACTTTTTTAAATACAATATCTGATTTAAATTTATTAATAAATTTAACTAACCATTCTTCTTCAAATTTATTTAATATTACATTTTTTATTTCTTTATTATTCTGAATTTTATTAACAAAAGCACTTATATGATATTTATTAAAAAATTTTGTTATCCAAAAATCACCAAAACCTTTTGATAGTTTTTTCTCATCTTCAATAGATATTGTTTTTAATGTTTCATATATATCTAAATCCTTTATTTTATCAAATATTTCTTTATATCTATTACCTATAAAACCAACAAATATATAAGTTTCATATTGTATTTTTTTATTATTATTTTTATATTGAAATAATATTTTTATTGGTTCTAATTTATATTCAATTTTTTCATAAATATTTCTAGGTCTTTCATCTTTTTCAGTTAATTTTATTTTATTTTCATTATTTTTTTTTTCTATATTTGTATTATTTTTTATACTATTTATTTTATTATTACCTTTTTTACTATTATTTTTAACTCCACCATAATGTATATTAAACATAAATATATATAATTAATTTATAAAATAAAATGAGTAAATATTTAAGTTTATATTTATAATATTTATTATATGGAAAAATATAATAAAACATTTGATAATATTAAATCAAATATCATTAGATCAAAAAAAAATATTACTATTACATCAATTAATAATTTTATTGAAACAAATAATATTGTTATTGAAGATAAGGCTTTTATCGGTTTTTCTGAACATGATGATAATATTATAAAAAATTATTCCTTCATTAATAATACATCTTTATATGTTAAAAATAATATTAATGTTCTTAAATCTATACAATGTAATGATAAAATTTACATAGGTTATTCAAACATTAATGATTTAAATGATGATACTAATCTTCATGTTAAAGGTGATGTAGAATTTAATGGCAATCTTTATATATATGATGATTTAATAGTAGATAATAATTTATATGCATGTAAATCATTAAATGTAGGATTTACTAATAATCTAGAAAATAATAAACAACACACCCTAAATATAAATGGTACTTCAAGTTTTAATGATAATTTACACATTGATAAGTCTATTTTAGTCGAAGATAATATTATTGTTAATAAAGATTCTTACATGAATAATATTTTCCTTAATACTAATATTGATCTTGAAAAAGAAATTATAGAAAATATTAATATAGGTAAAACTTTACTATTAAATGATAAGCTAGCAATTATAAAAAATATTATAAAATCTTTAAAATATAAAAATAATGAATTAAAAGGAATAATATTTAATAGAGGTGATAAAACTTACAATAATGGTATTGCATCTGTATCAAAAAAAATTATTATTAATGATAAAATATATAATACTTTTATCTTAGTAAATTTTATTTCACATGAAAAAATTAAAACTATTATAAAACCTATTTTAGAAACATTTACTATCATCGACGAAAATTTTAAACCTATTAAACTTAATAATAATAAAACTAATCAAAATAATTTTGATAATATTGATGATGATTTATCTTCAAATGATGAAAATATAAATTATCAAAATACTATTATTGAATTTGTAAAAACTGAAAAAAATACTAATAATAATTTAAATAAATCTATTAAATCTAAAAATAATTCAACTTCTAAAAATAATATTTCTACAAATAAAAAAAATAATATTAAAAATAACTTTAATTTAAACTTTTTAGATAAAATTAATTTTATAAAAAAAATTAAATATTATGCAAATTATGCAGGATCTGATTCTGATGAATATGAAGAAGTTAAAGAATAATTTTTATATCTTTCCTCCCAAAAACCAGTATTTCTATTTTGATACCATTCTAATTTATCTTTATAATCTGCTTTCCACATGTCCCCATCGCGTATCCATCCAATATCTCGTGTAGTTTCAATATAACCATCTGACGTTAAAATATAATTCCTATCCATATTACTAGTGAAATTTATAATAAAATAATATATAATAAATAATTTCAATTTTTTGTAATATAATTTATAGTTTAATTTTATAACAAATAAAACCAATTGTATTAAAATATTTTTTTAAAGTGGGATTATATTGTTTCTTCTTTTGTACTTTATGAATAACAAAGTTTCCTATATAAAAATAACCATTATCATTTTTTATAAATATTGGAAAATCAGTATCATTATTTTTCATACGTAAATTCTCAACGTTTTCATCAGTATTTTCTACAAAATAACGATCTTTATCTTTCTTTCCACGGCCTGCATAAAAAATTTTATCATAATTTTCAGAGTATTTATCTAATTTTGAGTTTGTAAAATTTATAAACATTCTACAAATTTTTCCTAATTTGTCAAAAATAACACCTTTCCTATAACTTCCACTACATCTTGAATATTTATGTGCTTCTATAAAATTAACAAGTTGTTTCATAAAATATTATATTATAAATAAAATATTTTAATTTATAATATTGTAAATTAATTAAATATAAAAAAACTTAGATACATTCAAAGTCATTTAGATTAAAATTATGAATATTAAATGTATCATCTTCTATTTCCATAATAATTTTTTCAAAATTCTCATTTTCATCAATTAATTTATTTTTTTTGCCATCTACAGATATACAATCATTCGTATTTTCTTTTAAAAGAATATTGTTTATAGATAAATTATTATCTAAATTTTGAATATTTTTATTTTTTTCTTCTTCAAGCCAATCAGTATAATGAATATTTTTAACATCTTCAAAATTAAAATTATCCTTTATTAAATTATTTTCATTATCATGAAGTAAATAATAAACATTTAGTGCTCCTTTTCTACCATTTCTTTGTGCTCTACCTATAATTTGTTCTTCCATATAATTATTAAATCTATGATATATTACTAGATCAGTAGTCATTTGTAAATTCATTCCTGCTCCAAAGTATTGAGCATTTAACATTAAGACTTGAACTTTTTTATTTTCAAAATCATCAATATGTTTTTTAACAGTAGTTGCTTGTCCTTTTAAAATATGATAAGTTATTTTTTCTTCATTAAATTTTTTTTCAATTTTACTAAAAGTTTCTATATAATTAGCAAATACCATAAAGCTTCCTTCTGGTTTATTATGAATTAAATCAATCAAAACATCTAATTTATCTTTTAAATCATGCTTATTTTTTTTAAGAATATTTTCTTTCTTATCTGTAACTTCTTTTGAAATAATATGCAAATCAGAAAGATTTATTATTTGTCTACAATTTGGACATTTATTATTATGTAATTCTCCTAGTGACACTGCTAGACAGTCAAAACAAAAGAATTTATTACAACATTTTACTATAACAGGTTTATTAAATGTATCTAAACAAACCGGACAATAATCATTATTAAGTTCATAAATATTTTTTTTTATTGTATTATATTTTTCTTCTAATTTTTCTATTTGATTTTTTATTGAATTAATATGTCTATCTTTTTCTATAAGTAGAGATGGATGATATATTCTTTTTGTTTCTGCTTCTAATTCTATTTTTTTATTATCTATATTATCAACTAAATTTTTTGTTATTACTTGAAATATATTATCATCTGTATCTACATTACAATTTAATGCCTTTATCGCTTCATCTGAATTTCCAGCATTTATCATTTGTAAAATAGAACTAGGTATTAAATCCTTAATTATATTTAATTCTCTTGGAGTTAAACATTTTATACATAATCTTTTAGGATTTGGTAAAATAATTGATTGTTCTATAAATTTATCTTCATTTTTAATAACTAATTTATTTAATATATTAAAATTAATTTCTTTAAAAAGGGAACAAATTATACTTTTAGAATATGATTGAAATAAATTAGCTGGTGTTCCAGTAACTAACCAAAGAAAATTATGTTGTAAACAAGATTCAAATCTAGGAATTTTTATAGTATCTGCTTCATCGATAATAAATCTATTCCATAATATATTTTTACTAGCTGAAACAAATCTTCTAAACATTGTATCACCAATCAATATAACATTAATATTTTTAATTTTTTCTAAATCTATTTTTTCTGTTTTATAAGTTATATCCTCGTTTTTCCAATTTTTATATATTGCATCACAAGTAACTACAATATTATCTATTTGTTTATTTGTTGTAATGGTAAGAACATTTAAATTTAAAGATTTTTCAAATTGTGTTTTCCATTGTAGAATAAGTTTATGTGGTACAAGTACTAAATTAGTATCACATTTTATATGTGCAAAGTTGCCTATAATAGATATATATCTAGTTCCACCCAAATTATATGGTTTTAAATCTAAAGTTGGACGAACACTTAATAAAGTAACTATATCTAGAGTTTTTCCAGCACCAACTTTATCACCTAGGATTGCTATATTTGTAAAAACTTTTGCATTTGAAATTTCTTCTCCACCTAATTGCATTTTATCTACTTCAATAAAACCTTCTTTTTCTACATCTAACATACGTTTAACTATAGTTTTTTGATGACACATTAATTTCATATTTACTGTTGAAGGTTGAATTATTTGTTCATTTGTTTCATTTAATAAAGGAATTATAGACATTATGTATATAATTTAATATATTATTATTACTTTTCAACTTTTTATTATTATAAAAATATTTTATCATTTTTGATAAAGATTAGTTATATTGATGTTTTCTAATACATTCTAATAATTTATAAATTGCTTTACAATCAATTTCATTATATTCAATTATTCTTTTCATTTGAGTATGTGCATTATTAATATTTATATTATCATTATAAATTTCATCTCTAGCAATTAACATTGAAGTCACTCCACAATCTAAATCAGGCCACTTTAAATCTATATAATTTGAATTATATAATGAATTGCAAACTAATTTTAATGGAAATTTACCTAAACAACCTTTTACTAAAATTGGATATGCATAATCACCTTTAAATATTTTATGAAGATCATACCATGGTAATTTATTTTTATATTTATTTAATATTAAATTATTAAAATTACCTATTTTATCTAATAATTTATTATATTCTACTGGTTCAGCAGGACTATAATGACATAATCTAGTTCTATTAATATATGTTTTCATACTTTCTTTTGGTTTTTTAAAAGAAAATATAAATTCTAGAAAATTTTTAACTAATTCTTTTTCATCTTTTATTCCACAAAATGAATTACAATAATCTAGATGAAAACATTTATATCCCCAATTATTATTTACTGGATTTATAAATCCTACGCCTATCATATATACTAGTTTTCTTGTTGTTTCTTCAGTGTTAATTGGACAATATTCAAAATCTATGTAAAATTCATTATTTTTTTTTATTCTCCAATTTAATATATTATTTTCTATTGGAATTTTTAATTTTTTACTATTTTTATTATTTTCAAATTTTAAAACTTGATCCATTAATAAACCCCTTTTACCTTTTAAACCCAATTTTTCTGATGATAATTTTTTATCCGTATATTTAGTAATACCCCAATTTTTGGCTTTTTGTTTTTCTTTATTTCCAACATAAGCTAGTCTTGTTAATTCCTTATACTTGACTGAAATAATTTCTTTTTTTTTTTTATATTGATTTGAATATTTATTTTTCATATTTATTAAACTATTTTTTTTAAATAATCTTTTACTTCTATCATTTTTTAAGTTTTTAACTTCTTTGTATTCTTTAATTGCTTTTTTATTTTTTTCATCAATATTTTTATTTTTTTCATAATCATAATCTATAATCCCTAAAATATCATAGGGCGTTTTGTATTCTTTATCATTACAATAATATTTTTTTCCCATAATAAATCCATATTTTGTTTTATAATTTTGTAATTTATCTAATGCATTTTTATACATTAAAACTTGACTTTTGTATGTATTATAATCTAATTTATTTGAAATATTTTTTCCATTATTAATTAATGTTATAGCAGCTGCCTTTATATCTATAATGTAATAAATTTTTTCATTTGTATCTTCTAAATTTAAATTTTCATTAATATATTTACATAACCATTTATTTGATACTATTAAATCTGGTTTTCCAGCTGTATTATTATCAAAATTATGAAGATGACCTCCTAAAATAATATCATATTTTTTCTTAGAAATTATATTGTTTGTTAATGAAATATGATCATTCTTTTCTAAATTTTTGTATTCTATTTTATGAAATAAATCTAATTCATTATTATTTTTCATCATATCTTTAATATTATCTATTATTTTTGTTTCAAAATCTTCACCATCTTTCATTAAGGTCTTATAAACAAAATCTTTTGTTTCTGAATTATTATTTTTTTCATGAAATTTAAAATAATCTTGAATACTATCCTCACGAAGTGAATTAAATAATGCAGTCGGATATACAGTCTCTTCATTTATAAAATTCATTTTTCTATATTAATATGTATTTTTAATTTTATATATTATTATATAAAATCAATTTTTTTAATTATTTAACCTTTTTTAGTTGTTTTGATTTTTTATTATCTAATATTTCTCCTTTTTCTAGTTCTTTTTCTATTTTTAAATTTTTATAATTTTCAGTATTATCGTTATTCTCTTCAGTTAATTCTGTTTCTTCTTCATCATTTTCATCATTTTCATCAATTTCATCATTTTCATCATTTTCATCATCATCATCTTTTTCTTCTTTATCTAAACTATCTAATTTAAGTTTAATTTTTGAATTGATACCAGTATCTAATAAAAATAATGAACAATTCAATAAAACTGTTTTATTTAATGTTTTTCTATTACTATATTTAACAATTGATATTGCTAAATTAGTAAAATCATATTGTAATGATACTAAGTAATAACATAACATATTTCTAGCTTCGTAGTCTATCATCAGTTTTTCACCAAATTTAGATTCTAAACCCGTTAAAACTTTTGATAAATTAAAATATAAATTATCATTATATCTAATTGATGAACTATATTTTTTTGAATACTTCATAAAAAAATCATATTTATTTGTTTCATTTAGCATTAATCTTAATACTTGCTGATTAATAACATATAAACCATTTATCTCATTTTTTGTTAAATATTTTAAACAATCTGCTATACATTCTTCAACCAAAATAACTAATGAAATTACTAAACAATTTGGAAAGTTATTTAATTTAAATTCTTTATAATTTATTTCTTCTAAATAACTTTTAAATTTTCTTTTCATTTGAGTTATTGAACAATAATCAGTTAATTTTAAACTATTGTTTACTTTATCCATTTTAGTATATTAATTTATAGTTTTATTATTTTAACCTCTTTTATTTATTATTAATTAATAAAATTAATAATAACTTTTATTTTTTAATTAGTTTTATTTAATTATTTAACATCCTAAAAATGGTGAAGTATTTTGTGCTTGAAGATCAGTTACATAATTATTTATTTGTGAAACAACTGTATCTAAAATACCATTGTAGGAATTAGCATTGTTACCAGTTAATCTAGTCCAGTTAAAGTTTAATACATAAGTTTTGGTACATTTGCTGTTACCGTTTTTAAAGTTTACTTTTAATACATATAATCTATCACTTACTTGGCATTCATCATCATTCTTTACTTTGCAATCTTTAAAGTGAATGCAGTTTAATGAATTATTCTTTCTTAATACACATAAAAGAGTATCTACAAAGCTTTCTAACCAATGAATATTAGCTTGAACTGAATAATTTGAAACATGTCTCATTTCTACATTGGGTTGAACTGCAAGTAATTTATTTTTTATAAAATTTAACATAACTACAGTTTCTTTATTTGCTGATAAAACATGTTTGCATTTCTTCCAGTTGCAAGCAAGTTTTTTACAGGTTTCTTTACAAGGTTTTACGCATACTAGCTTATGATCAGATTTACATTCACAATTGCAGTTTTGTGAACTTGAGGAACAACTTGAACTGCATGAACTACTTTGACTAGTATAAGTAAAACTTGATGAAGATGATGATGATGAAGAACAAGAGGATGAGGATGATGAATAATAAGGATTGCATGATGAAGATGCACTTCCACATTCGTTACATACTGATGAACTAGATGAGCTAGGGAAAGAAGAGGAAGATGATGAAGATGAAGAAGATGAAGAAGAAGATGATGATTTAGAACATTTTGAACTAACTGAAGTTAAACCAGTTAAACTAATTAAACTACTTGAGCTTGAATTTGAACTTGAACTTGAAATTACCATATATATATATTAATATTATAAATAATTTTTTTTTTATCCCATTCAAAAAAATATTTATAGAATAAAACGCGTTATATAAAAATTTTAATTTATAAAAGACTCGATATCACTTAAAGTATTCTCCATTGAATTTAAACTTTTTACTTCTTCACTATTATTTAATAAATCACCTATACTATACGAATTATTATCAATTATTTCTACTTTCTTATTTATTTTTTTTTGTTTAGTATCTTTATTTTTTAAAATTGACTTTGGTGTTTTTTTAACATCTTTAACTTCTCTAACATCTCTAACTTCTTTATACATTTTATTATTTTTTTCTTTTTTATCTAAACAAATATTTTTCCTATAAATATTATTATATTTATATTTATCTTTAAAATCAATATCATCTGCATCTATAATTTTTAATTTTTCTTTTAAAATAAAAGAAGTTTTCTCTACATAATTTTGATATAAATATATTATTAATAAACAAATAATCAACATTAACATTAAAATTTCATTTTCCATTTATACAGTATATAATTTTTATATAATAAAAAAATTTTTTTTAAACTCTTAATTATATTTTTATATTATAATAAAAATTTATTATAATGTTTTTATTAAAATTTATTCTATATTCTAATTAATTTTTATCTGAATTATTAAATTTTCTAAATCTATTATTATTTGATGTGGTATTATTTAGTTGTTTTGAATTGTCAATAATTTCTCTGTTTTTATTATATTTATCTTTATTTCTAAAAGAATTTTCTGTTCTATTTGTTATAGATTGACGATAATTTTCTAAATTTTGTAAATTATAATTTATAGGATCAATTAATGCTCTATGTATAGAGATAACATATTTGGCTAAAGGATTGCCACTATTTAATAATCTTAAAAATAATAATGATGTTAAATCTGTATTACTTATTTGGGAAAATTTTGATTTATCTAAATTTAAATAATGTTCTTCACTAATGTAAAATTTAGAATTATTTTTTAAATTTAATGGTTTTTCTGGCATATTTTCTTCTATTTCATCCTCTAAATTTTGAGTTAAATTTTCATTAGAATTATTATCTATTATTATTTTGGAAAAAGTTGTATTATTCACTATATTATCATTTTTTTCTTCTATAATTACCTTGATATCATCATTGTCTTTTTCAACATCATTTTTTTTTTTGGTTTTTGTAATTTTTTCTGTTGAAACTTTTTTTGGTGGCATTAATATTATTATAAATAACAATTTATATTATTAAATCATTTTTTTTATATTATTATTATTATATTAATATATAGATGAATTTTACAAATAACAATATTGTTGTTATTCTAATTATTATAATTGTATTTGTTTTTATTTATAATTTTGATGTTTATGTTATTACTAAAAATGAACCTATATGTAAGCCTATTTACGTAACCAAAAAAATTATAAGTGATGATAATATACAAATTAATGAATTAGAAGAAAGTATTAAACAAGAATTTTTTAATTTAACTGAAAATTTTGATAATATAAATACTAATTTAAATATACCCGATTATTCTCTTAATAATTTTAATATTAGTGAAATAAATACTATCTTTAAAAAAAAAGTTATTGATAATGTAATAAATGTCTTGGCAAATATACCAACTGATATGAGTGATGAGAATATTAAGGAGATTATAGAATATTTTTCAATCATATATGAAATATCAATAAATATACATGAATTCTTTAAAAATGTTTCAAATAGCATAAAAATTAATAAACATCCTTATAATACTAAATATGCACATTTAGTTCTTTTTTTAATTAACAAATTCAATAATGATTATATTAAATCTAATACTATTTTACAACAACGTTTGGCTTCTTCAAAAACAAAAAAACCAAAGACAAATAAATCTCCTATAAAAATTAAATCCCAAATGACAACTCGTGCTCCTACTACAACTACTCTTCCTCCTACTACAACAACTCTTCCTCCTACTACAACAACTCTTCCTCCTACTACAACTACTCTTCCTCCCATGACTACTCTTCCTCCTATGACTACTCTTCCTTCTAAAACTGGACAGTCACCAATGGGTATGCAATCTCCAATGACATCTCAGTCACAAATGGGTATGGGAATGCAATCTCCAATGACATCTCAGTCACAAATGGGTATGGGAATGCAATCTCCAATGACATCTCAGTCACAAATGGGTATGGGAATGCAATCTCCAATGACATCTCAGTCACAAATGGGTATGGGAATGCAATCTCCTATGACATCTCAGTCACAAATGGGT
>Ga0194129_10005138_pt1 | contig 16884 bp, 22 predicted proteins | sample TA2KigCa35mmetaG_FD_150862 | JGI IMG/M metagenome (GOLD analysis project Ga0194129, IMG submission 150862) | Freshwater microbial communities from Lake Tanganyika, Tanzania - TA2015038 Kigoma Deep Cast 35m | ecosystem: Environmental > Aquatic > Freshwater > Lake | place: Tanzania: Lake... | reverse complement strand
TCGCGAATGGCCGGCGGCACCATGTCGAGCCGGTTGAGCACCAGCAGGTGCTGCTTGCCGCTGATCCAGCGCTGCAGCCGCGGGTGGCCGGTGGCCAGCGGGATGCGGGCATCGCGCACCTCGATCACCAGATCGACCTTGCCCAATGCCTCATGCAAGGCCTTTTCAGCCTTGGCGATGTGCCCCGGATACCACTGAATTGCCGGTGCTTTGCTGCTCAGCGGGCCCTCGGCTGCCATCATCAAGGCACCACCAGCACCGGACAGGGCGCCAGCTGGATCACCCGCGCGGCCGTGCTCTGCTGGTCGCTCTCGAGGGTGATGCCGCGGGTGCCCATCACGATCACGTCGGCATCGATCTCGTCGGCCACATCGCCGATCACAAAGGCTGGCTTGCCCTCGCGCTCGATCACATCGCAGCTAACACCGGCCTGCTCGAAGCGCGCGCGGGCCTGATCCAGCAGCTGGGCGATGGCGGCTTCGTCATCGCCGTCTTCGACCACCGAGAGCAGCACCAACCGGCTGTTGTGCTGCTGGGCCAGCTGCAACGCCACCGCGGCGGTCTCAACAGCCTGGCGGCTCTGATCAAGGGGAAACAGGACGGTTTTAAACATGGGCGTTGAACGAGGGCGCCACAGCAAAGGAACGCCGTTGCGAGAAGGTCCCTGGGTGCAAATCCCAGAGCGACCTGCTCTGCCCTCAGTCTGAGCTGCCCGTCGCCGGCTGGCCAGCGCAGCTGGCGGTCGGGTATCCGCAGCCGGGGAGCTAACCTCCCCCCGCTCGTACCCCTCCTTACACCATGGCGAAGCGATCCCTGGCCAGCCTCAGCGCCTCCGACCTGCGCGGCAAGCGCGTGCTGGTGCGGGTCGACTTCAACGTGCCCCTCAACGACGCCGGCGTCATCACCGATGACACCCGCATCCGCGCCGCCCTGCCGACGATCAATGACCTGACCGGCAAGGGCGCCAAGGTGATCCTGTCGGCCCACTTCGGCCGTCCCAAGGGCCAGGTCAACGAGTCGATGCGCCTCACCCCCGTGGCCGCGCGCCTGGGCGAGCTGCTCGGCAAGAGCGTGACCAAGACCGACAGCTGCATCGGCCCCGACGCCGAGGCCAAGGTGGCCGCCATGGCCGAGGGCGATGTGGTGCTGCTCGAGAACGTGCGCTTCTTCGCTGAAGAAGAGAAGAACGAGCCCAGCTTTGCCGCCGAGCTGGCCAAGCTGGCCGATGTGTACGTGAACGACGCCTTTGGCGCCGCCCACCGCGCCCACGCCTCCACCGAAGGCGTGACCAAGCACCTGCGCCCCAGCGTCGCCGGCTACTTGATGGAGAAGGAGCTGCAGTACCTGCAGGGCGCCATCGATGAGCCCAAGCGCCCCCTGGCCGCGATCGTGGGTGGCTCCAAGGTGAGCTCCAAGATCGGCGTGCTCGAGGCCCTGCTCGACAAGTGCGACAAGATCCTTGTCGGCGGCGGCATGATCTTCACTTTCTACAAAGCCCGCGGCCTGGCGGTCGGCAAGAGCCTGGTCGAAGAAGACAAACTCGAGCTGGCCAAGGAGCTCGAAGCCAAAGCCGCCGCCAAGGGCGTGCAGTTCCTGCTGCCCACCGATGTGGTGCTTGCCGACAACTTCGCCCCTGACGCCAACAGCCAGATCGCCAAGGTCGAGTCCATCCCCGACGGCTGGATGGGCCTCGACATCGGCCCCGACTCGGTCAAGGTGTTCCAGGACGCCCTGGCCGACTGCAAGACCGTGATCTGGAACGGCCCCATGGGCGTGTTCGAGTTCGACGCCTTCGCCGCCGGCACCAACGCCATCGCCACCACCCTGGCCGACCTCAGCGGCAAGGGCTGCTGCACGATCATCGGCGGCGGCGACTCGGTGGCCGCCGTCGAAAAGGCTGGCCTGGCCGAGAAGATGTCGCACATCTCCACCGGTGGTGGCGCCAGCCTCGAGCTGCTCGAAGGCAAGGTGCTGCCCGGCGTGGCCGCCCTCGACGAGGCCTGATCTCAGGCCACGCCGCGAATCCCTGGGCCATAGCGGCTCAGGGATTCATCGGCCGTGACCAACGGCACTCCCTCCGTTTGTGAGACCGCCACCAGCAGGCGATCAAACGGGTCGCGATGGATCCAGGGCAGGGTCTGAACCGCAATCACCTGCGCCGCCGTGATGGCCAGCTCGCTGAAGCCATTGCCGAGCAGACCCTGGCGCAGCGCCAGGGCATCGACTTGAAAGTCAGGCCGTCCAAGCGACGCCTTGATCGCCACCTCCCACAGGCTCACCACACTGAACACCACGGGTTGATCCGGGTTCTGCAGGCTCTCGGCAAACCCTGCGGGGAGCCGCTGTGGGTCAACCGCCCACCACAGCAGCAGCTGTGTATCGAGCAGCCAGGGCTCCAGCGCCGTCATCAGGGTTCAAACATGGCGGTGATTTCGGCCTCAAAGTCGGTCTTAAGGGCAGCCGTGACCACGGCTTGACCACGCAGAAAGCCGGCGCGGCGGGGTCGGCGCTGGTCCTCCACCGGTGTCAATCGCACCAGCGGCCGGCCCGCCTTGGCAATCACCACCTCCTCCCCCGCCAGGGCCTGCTGTACGTAGCGGGAGAGGTGGGTTTTGGCGTCGTGGAGGTTGACCTGCATGTGCCTAGCTTAGTCAAGCTTGCGGCTAAGTCGGATTTGAAGCTGCCATGACGCCAACCTGCCCCAACCTGCCCAGCGTGGCGTTCATTGGCCTGGGGGCGCTCGGATGCCCCATGGCCACCAATCTGCTGAACGCCGGATTCACGCTGCACGTGCACAACCGCACCCCTGGGGCAGCCCAGCCGCTGCTGACCGCCGGTGCTGGTTGGGCGCCGACGCCGGCCGCTGCCGCCGCTGCCGCCGACGTGCTCTGCCTCTGCCTCAGCGATGACGCCGCTGTGCAGAGCGTGGTGCTGGGCGAGCCGGAGGCCCAGCAGCAGGCGGCCTGGGCCGGGCTCAACCCGGGCACCCTGGTGATCGACTTCTCCACGATCAGCCCCGCCACCAGCCAAACCATGGCGGCCCAGCTGAAGCGGCGCAGCGTGGCCTACCTCGATGCCCCGGTGACCGGCGGCACCGAGGGGGCCCGCGCCGGCACCCTGTCGGTGCTGGTGGGGGGCGACCCGGCCGACCTGGCCCGCGCCCGCCCGCTGCTCGAGGTGGTGGGCGGTCAGATCAGCCACCTGGGCCCGGTGGGCTCCGGCCAGCAGGCCAAGGCGGTCAACCAGGTGCTGGTGGCCGGCAGCTACGCCGCCGTCGCCGAGGCCCTGGGCCTGGCCGAGCGGCTGGGCCTGCCTTTGCAGCCCCTGCTCGAGGCGCTGCGGCCCGGGGCGGCGGGATCCTGGGCCCTCGACAACCGCTCGACGGGGATGCTGCAGCGCCGCTACCCCCTCGGGTTCAAGCTGGCCTTGCACCGCAAGGATCTGGCCATCGCCCTGGATGCGGCCGCTGCCGTACAGCTGGAGCTGCCGATCAGCGCTCAGGTGGCCGCCATCGAAGACAGCCTGATCAGCCGCGGCCATGGCGACCAGGATGTCTCGGCCCTGGCCGAATGGTTCAGGGCCTGAGCGTCAGGGCGTGAGCTGGGCCCGATCGGCCACCACCCGCACGCGCTTGGTGGCGCTCACGATGCCCTTGGGGTGCACCAGCAACACGGCCCAGGTCTGCTCACCCGGGGTGTAGGGGGCCTGCACGGTCTTGAACAGCCCGCCACCACCGAGGGCGCCGAGCTCGAGCCGGGGCGTGTCCATGGCCGTGGTCTGGCGCGTGCTGAGCGCCAGCAAGCCACCGGCCACCAGGGCACCGTTGAGCGGCTCGTCAAACACCACATCGATGTCGTAGCGCTGCCCGGTGAGCACCGCATCCGGGATCAACAGGCTCACGGGCAGATCCTGATCGCCACTGCGCACGATCGTCTGTTCACGGATCACCGCCTGGCCGCTGACGCGGCCGCCACTGCTGCTGAGCGCCAGCAGCTGGCTGGCTTCGAGGCGAAAGGTGCTGCCGCCCTGCTTGTGGGTGCCCGTGAGGCGCAGCTCCACGGTGCTGCGGCCATCCTTGAGCGCAGGTCCGGGGGTGAGGGTCCAGCTGGCGTCGGGAAACTGCTTTAGCAGCAGCCGGCGGCGCAGCTCCACCAGCTTGAGATCCAGCCCCGGGCCGGCGCTGAGCACGGCGCCCAGATCAGAGCCGGCGGTGTTGAGGGCGGCCTGCAGGGCTTGCCGCTGGGCCTGGCTGGCAGCGCCAGTTGCACCGCCAGGCCCAGCGGCGGCGCGGACCGATGGCGCTGCAGAGGCAACAAGGGCCAACGCTGCCAGGGTCGCCCCGAACGTGCGGCGCAGGCGACGGCTCAAAGGCGGCATCAGCGGTGCCCAGGTCATACACGGCCCCTAGGTTAGGCGCGTTCACCAGCCGCGTCTGTCGCTGCTTGCCATGCCGAGGCTTCTGATCGCCGCCAGCGGCACCGGCGGCCATCTGTTTCCGGCGCTGGCCGTGGCCAAGGCGATGCCGGCGGCCTGGCAGGTGCAGTGGCTGGGCGTGCCCGATCGACTCGAGCGCGAGCTGGTGCCGAGCCAATATCCGTTGCACACCGTGCGCGCCGGCGGGTTGCAGGGCCGCGGCCTGCGCCAGCTGTGGCACGTGCTGCAGCTGCTGCGCGCCACCCTGGTGGTGCGCCGGCTGATCCAGCGCGAGGGCATCGCGCTGGTGTTCAGCACCGGTGGCTACATCGCGGCGCCGGCCATCGTGGCGGCGCGCTGGTGCGGCATCCCGGTGGTGCTGCACGAGAGCAATGCGATCCCGGGGCGGGTCACGCGGCTGCTGGGCCGCCACTGCAGCCGCGTGGCCCTGGGCCTGGCTGAGGCAGCCGACCGCCTGCCCCAATGCCGGCCCCTGGTGACCGGCACGCCGGTGCGGCGCGAGCTGCTGCAACCAACTCCCCTGCCCGCCTGGGCACCGCAAGGGCCAGGGCCGCTGCTGCTGGCCATGGGCGGCAGCCAGGGCGCGGTGGGGCTGAACCGCATGCTGCGGGCCCTGCTGCCGGCTCTGGTGGCTGCCGGCTGCCGCGTGGTGCTGCTGAGCGGCAGCAGCGACCCCGAGGCGGGCCAACCGCTGCCGCCGGCGCTGGCCGCCGCCGTGGTCGAGCGCCCCTTTGCCGAGGCCATAGAGATGGCCGGCCTGTTGCAACACACCGATCTGGCGATCAGCCGCAGCGGCGCCGGAGCCCTGAGCGAACTGGCCGTGTGCGGCACCCCCTGCATCCTGGTGCCCTATCCGGCGGCGGCCGACCGCCACCAAGACGCCAACGCGGCCGCGGCCGCCAGCGTGGGCGGGGGGGTGATCGTGTGGCAGCACCCACCCGGCGAGGCGGCCCTGGCCCAGGCGATCTGGCGGCTGCTGGGCCCCAGGCTGCGCGGCGCCGCGCCGGCCGCCGACCCACTCATGGCGATGCGCAGGGGCATGGAACGGCTGGCGGTGCGCGATGCGGCCCAGCAGCTGGCTGGACTGCTCCAGGATCTGACCCCCCGAGCCTGAACCGATGGCCCCTCTGCTCACGGCGTTTGCCCTCACCTGGCTGTTGGCGGCGCTGTGGCTGCTGCTGAGCACGCGGCTGCTAGGGCAGCTGGCCCAACACGATCCAGAGGCCTACGACAGGCTGGGCCACCCCGAGGTGCGCTGGCTGTGGTGGAGCTGGCCCGATCCGAAGCACAGCAGAGCGCCGTTTCTCTCGCTCACGGCGCTGGCCGAGCGGCGCCTCAAGCTCCAAACCCTCTACGCACCCAGCGAAATCGGCTCAATGCTGCAGCTGGGGCGTTGGATCCTGTTCAACCATCCGCGCCTGAGCGTGAACCCTGCTGCGCGCCGGCTGCAGAGCCAGCTGCGGCTCTGCGCCATCGGCTTTGGCCTTGGCCTGGCCGCAGTGGTGCTGATGGGCGTGCTGGGCTGAATGCACTCCCAGCGGCCCAGCCCCAGTGCACTGGGCCCGGCAGGCATGAGCCTCTGCCGCGTCGTTCTCGACCTCGCGGTAGCCGCTGGCGTGACCGCCCTGATCAGCGGCGATCGGGATCTGCTGGCCTTGCAACCTCAGCTCACCAGCCTGGTCATCCTCTCGCCGGCCGAGTTTGCCCGGTGGCTGGACGCTACCGCTCAGCCCTGATCGCGCGCAGCAGCCGCCGATTGCCGCGGCGGCTCTGCAGGCCGATGCGCAGCCAGCGACCATCAAGCCCGGCAAAGCTGCGGCAGTCGCGCAGCAGGATGCGGTGGCGGCTCTCCAGAGCCTCCCGCAGGGGCACCAGGGAGCCCTCACCGCGCACCAGCAGGTAGTTGGCCGCGCTCGGCAGCGGGGTGAGCGTGCCCCAGGGGCCGCGCAGCGCAGCCAACCGCGATGCCAGCCAGCCCCCCTCGCGGGCGCACCAGGCCTGCACCCAGGCGCAGTGCTGGTGATAGCGCGCCGGCATGCGCAGCAACTGCACCCCCAACGCAACCGCCAGGCCGTTCACGGGCCAGGGGTCGCGCCAGGCGGCCCAGCGCGCCAAGCGCTCGGGTGCCCCGAGGGCATATCCGAGCCGCAGGCCAGCCAGCCCATAGAGCTTGGTGAGGCTGCGGATCACCACCAGGTTGGGGTACTCAGCCAGCAACGGGATCAGCGATTGCACATCGCCCCGAGGCACCAGCGGCAAAAAGGCCTCATCGACGATCACCAGCGCCCGGCCCGCCAGCAATGGCGCCAGCGAGGCACGGCTCCACAGCTGCCCGGTGGGGTTGTGGGGGTTGGTGATCCACAGCACCTGGGCCTCCGGCGGCGGAGCGGGCAGCCCCTGGGAGAAGGCGGCATCCCACTGCAGCGGCAGATGCCAGGCCACCACGGCCGCATCCCAACAGGCCAGGGCCCGGCCGTAATCGGCAAAGCCCGGCACCGGCAGGGCGCTCACCCCCACTGCGGCCGCATCGCGGGCCGCCCAGGTGAACAGCTCGGCCGCCCCATTGCCGGGCAGCACCCAGGGCGGATCCAGACCATGCACCGCGGCGATGGCCTCCCGCAGGCCGCCGTGACTGCGATCGGGATAGGGGCGCAATCCCGCCAAAGCGGCGGCAGCCAGTCGCGCCTGCCAGGCCACCGAGGGCCTCAGCGGCGCCAGCGAGGCACTGGCATCGAGCAATTGGCCAGGCCGCACCCCCAACGCTGCTGCCCGGGCCGCCAGGTTGCCGCCGTGCTGATTGGTGCGGGCAGGGTCGCTGCGCATGCCCAGAGCCGACAGCGTGCAGGGAACCTAGCCTCTGGCAACAGGGCGACAACAGGCGATGCCTTCAGCCAACCCTCTCGCCGAGCTCCCCTGATGCGGCCTGACCTCGCCCCCGCGATCGCAGCGCTCAATCGCGTGCTGCTGGGCAAGGAACACCAGATCCGGCTGGCCCTGAGCTGCCTGGTGGCCGGGGGCCACCTGCTGCTCGAAGACCTGCCCGGCATGGGCAAGACCACCCGCACGGCCTGGCCCATCAGTTTTTCGGTGAGCAGCAGATCGCCGACAAAATCACCAAGCTCGTCGACCAGCTCGGGCATGCCGTTCTCGAGAGCCTGGGCCGGCAGCATCGACTCCCACAGCGGCGTGCTGATGGCTCCCTGGCGCAGGGCCATGCCGCGCATCACCCGGTCTTCAAAACTCAGCAGCACCGCTTCACCCAGCCACTGGGAGCGCAATGGCTGCCATGCCTCGCGAACTGTGGCTAACACCCGTGAAGGCTTCTTCAGTTAGTCGCAAGCTACCGAACTTTCGTGCAGCAGTCAGCCCTTTTGCGCCTCATTCATGCCAGGGCAAGCCACAACCCACGGCGGCACCGATGTGGGGCAATCCGTGATGGTCGAGCTGCTGCCGCAGGCCATCGAGAATCGCCGGCACCAGCTCCGGCCCCTCGTAGATCCAGCCGGTGTAGAGCTGCACCAGCGAGGCGCCGGCGCTGATCCGCTCCCAGGCGGCCTCGGGCGTATCGATGCCCCCGACGCCGATCAGCGGCAACGCCGGCCCGGCCACGGCCCGCAGCCGGCGCAGCACCTCCACCGCCCGGGCGCGCAATGGGGCACCGCTGAGGCCGCCGGCCTCCTGGGCCAGGGTGCGGCCGGTCTGGGGCAGGCACCGTTGCTCCAGCCCCAGACGGTTGAGGCTGGTGTTGACGGCGATCACCCCGGCCAGCCCCTCCTCGTAGGCCATCCGGGCGATGGCGTCGATGGCGTCGTCTTCGAGGTCGGGGGCAATCTTGACCAGCAGCGGCGGGCAGCCCGGCAGGCGCCGCAGGCGCTCCACCAGGCGTCGCAACTGCGATTCCTGCTGCAGATCGCGCAAGCCCGGCGTGTTGGGTGAGCTCACATTGATCACCGCGTAGTCGGCCAGGGGTGCCAGCAGCTGCAACGAGGCGGCGTAGTCGTCGGGGGCGAGCTCGAGGGGAGTGAGCTTCGACTTGCCCAGGTTGATGCCCAGCACCGCCGGGCGCTGGCCCGGGGCTGGCAGCCGCTGGCGCTGCAGGATGCGCAGCACGGCCTCGGCGCCGGCGTTGTTGAAGCCCATGCGGTTGAGGGCGGCCCGTTCGGCGGCCAGGCGAAACAACCGCGGCCTGGGGTTGCCGCTCTGGGCCTGCCAGGTGACCGTGCCCAGCTCGGCGAAGCCGAACCCGAAACAGTGCCAGATGCCGGCCGCCACGGCATTTTTGTCGAAGCCAGCCGCCAGGCCCAGGGGATTGGCAAAGCGGCAACCAAACAGGCTCTGCTCGAGGCGGGCGTCGCTGCGCTGCAACTCCCCGGCCAGCCCGGCCAACACGCCGCTCACCCCGGGCCAACCGCGGCGCAGCGAAGCCTGGCCCAGGACCGCCAGAGACAGCTGGGTCAGCTGTTCGGCATCGGAGCCCTCATCGCTGCTGAGCAACGGCCCCACCAAGCGGCTATACAGCGCTCCCGTGCCCGTGCTGGCCATGCCCCGCCCTGCCGCTTCAGCCATCCCCATGCTGCGCTGCCGGCGGCGCAGCCACAAGCCGCCAACGCCCTTCGGCAAGCGGCTCCACCCGCCAATCGCGCCAGCGCCAGGGGTCCTGACGCTCCGCCAGCTGGGCGGCGGGCTGCTCCAGCAGCTGCGCCAACTCGACCAGCGTGAGGCTGTAGCCCCCCTGGGCGAGCCGGCCGGCCAGCTCGAGGCGGGTGAGCAGCTGCTGCAGCGGCGCCGGAGCCAAGTCAGCCGCCTGCGCCGCAGCTGTGGGGGCCTCCTGCCCCCGCGCGTGGGCCACCGCAATGGCGTCACAGCGCTCGTTGTCGGGATCGCCGCTGTGGCCGCGCACATGTTCAAACCGCACATCGGCCAGGCGGGCCGCGTCGAGCTGCTCCCAGAGGTCGCGGTTGAGCACGGCCGAACCTGAGGCCGTGCGCCAGCCGCGGCGCTTCCAGCCATGAATCCACGACTGCAGGCCATCAATCAGGTAACGGCTGTCGGTGCGGATCACCAGCTCGCCGCGACGGGGCAGCTGCCGCAGCTCCTGCAACAGGGCCAAGGCCGCGGTGAGCTCCATGCGGTTGTTGGTGGTGGCCGCCTCGTGACCGCCGTATTCGCGCACGCTGCCGTCGGCAAAGCGGATCAGCGCACCCCAGCCGCCGGGGCCGGGATTGCCGCTGCAGGCCCCATCACAGGCAGCGGCCACCGCAGGCGCAGGCTCATTGGCCACTCGACAGACCCCGGAAATCCGCTATCAATCTCCAGCACCGCGCAAGGCCCGTGCAGCGAACCTACCTGGCTCTGGCGACCCTGGCCGCAGGCGCGGCACTGGCGTGCCTGCAGGGCCTCCCCCTGCAGGCCAACACCGTGCCGAGCCAGGCGCCGCTGGGACAGAATCAACTTACGGGCCAGGCCGAAGCCAGCGAGGCCCAGGCGGCCCTGATGCTGCGCCTGGCCGCTGCCGGCCTCCAGGCCGCCGAGACAACCTGGGGCACCACCCCCAGCCCAACACCTCCCGCGCCGCCACCGCCACCGCTGCACAGCGGCGGCTACCAAAGCGCCGGCATCGTGGCCCTCGAAGTGGTGCCCTACCGCCCCTGAACGCGTGCCAGTTGAGCCACTGGCCAGCACGACCTCGCACACCCGGCAATCCTTCCGTTAAGTTCTCAAAGTGTGAGGAGTGCGGAACGCTCTTCCGAGGTCGAAACGAGGACAGACTCTCAGAATCGTTCCCACCCAAAAGCCCTGCCTTCGGCGGGGCTTTTTTCTTGGCAACGCTCCCCGGGCGCCAACGGCAACGGCGAGGGGCTCACCAAGCAAAGGGATCACCAAGCAAAGAGCTCATCAAAAAGCCGGCCCCTGGGGGCCGGCATGGCTGCTCCGCTGATCGCAGGAGCATGAGGCTGGGGGCCGGGAGGACCGTAGGGGGCCACCCGGCCGGATCAGACCAGAGCGGATCAGATCAGATCAGACCAGACCGGATCACTTGATGGTGACTTTGCCGCCGGCCTCTTCGATGGCCTTCTTGAGGGCCTCGGCGTCAGCCTTGGAGACACCTTCCTTGACCGCCTTGGGAGCGGCTTCGACCAGGGCCTTGGCATCGCCGAGACCGAGGCCGGTGGCCTCGCGCACGGCTTTGAGCACCTTGATCTTGGCGGAATCATCGAAGCCATCGAGGATGACGTCGAATTCGGTCTTCTCTTCGGCGGCTTCACCACCACCGCCACCGGCGGCGGGGGCGGCCATGACGACGCCGGCAGAAGCGGCGGCAGACACACCGAAGGCCTCTTCGATCTGCTTGACGAGCTCGGAAGCTTCAAGCAGCGACAGGGTCTTCAGCTGTTCGAGAATTTTGTCGGTAGTAGCAGACATGGTTGGGAATCAGCAACAGAAAGGGGAAGTCGCTTGAGCTCAGCTGCCGCTTTGGGCGTGCTGGTTGAGCGCCCGGGCAAGACCGCTCGGAACCTCGTTGATGCCCACGGCCACCTTGGTGGCCACGGCATTGATCGCACCGGCGATCTGGGCCATGAGCACCTCCTTGGAGGGCAGATCCCCGATGGCCTTGATGTCGGCCTGCGACAGGAGCTTGCCTTCGAAAAGGCCTCCTTTCGTTTCCGATTTCTTGCTGTCCTTCTGGAAGGACTGCACGGCCTTCACCGCACCACCCACATCCCCTTTGACGAGGATGAAAGCGTTGGTGCCGGTGAGCAGGGAATCGAGTTCCGACCAGGCACTGTTGCCATCAATGGCCCGGCGCATCAAGGTGTTTTTGGTCACCTTGCAGACACCGTTGGCAGCCTGCAGACGGGTCCGCAGGTCGCTCATTTCCTTGATGGTCAGGCCCTTGTAATCAAGGACCAGTGCCATTTCGGCTTCACCGAGGAGCGCTTTGAGCTCGTCGACGATCTGTTGCTTGTTCTCCAGCGTGCGGCCCATAGGATTTGGAACGGATCGGGGGAACAAGCCGGGACCGCGGCCCAGAGGCAACCGCTTGACGCGGCAGCCACACCTCGAGGCCGCTGAAAGCCGGCTGCACCCGAGCGTCCGGAATCCGGAAGCCGTGAGCAACCAAACCTGTTGCGTTCACCTCGGCAGGATTTATGACACAAGAGCCGGGTGCCAAAGCAACCGGACCAGCCTCACCTGCTGTCTGGGGTTGGGCGCGGAGCCCTTCTGGCCGAAGCCAGCCCATGAGTTTAAACCACGGCCTGCGCGGTCCTCCTGCGCGGTCCTATTGGCGAGCCAGAAAGCTGCGCAGCCGCTCGCTGCGGGGGTTGCCGAACACCGCCTCGGGCGCACCCTGCTCCTCGATCAGGCCGTTGTTGAAAAACAGCACCCGGTTCGACACCTCGCGGGCGAAGCGCATCTCGTGGGTGACCACCAGCATGGTCATGCCGGACTCGGCCAGCAGCCGCATCACCTGCAGCACCTCGCCCACCAGCTCGGGGTCGAGGGCGCTGGTGGGTTCGTCAAACAGCATCACGGCCGGGTTCATGCAGAGGCTGCGGGCGATCGCCACCCGCTGCTTCTGGCCGCCCGACAGCTGCCCCGGGTAGGCGTCGCCCCGGTGGCCCAGCCCCACCTCCTCGAGGTGCCGGCGGGCCCGCTGCTCGCACTCCTCAAGGGGCAAGCGCAGCACCTGCCGCGGCGGCAGGGTCAGGTTCTCGAGCACCGTCAGGTGCGGGAACAGGTTGAACTGCTGAAACACCATGCCGATCCGCAGCCGCAACTGACGCAGCTGGCGCCAGCCCAGGGGACCACCGGCAATCGCCTCGCCCATCACCTGCAACTGCCCGCGCTCGAAGCTCTCGAGCCGGTTGAGGCAGCGCAGGAAGGTGCTCTTGCCGCAGCCCGACGGGCCAATGATCGAGACCACATCGCCCGCCTGCACGCTGGTGCTGACGCCCTTGAGCACCACCAGCTCGCCATAGCTTTTGTGCAGATCGGTGCACGAGAGCACTGGATCTGCGGCATTTGTGCTGATCATTTGGGGTCAGTGGTGCACGGCAGCGCAGGCCATGTGCAGACGGCTCGGGTTCAGTATCGAGCGAATCGGCCGCTGGCGCCGCGCGCTTGTGCTGGTTGTGACAGGTGTGCTGGCGGCGGGCCTGCTGGGGGGTCTGCCCGGTGGCCTGCTGCCGGGGCTGGGCGGAGCGGCCCTGGCGGGCCCCGAGGCGGCGGGGAGCCCCTGGAAGGTGGGCACCGATCCCACCTTCCCCCCGTTTGAGTACCGCGACAGCGGCAGCAGTGCGATCAGCGGCTTCGATGTGGAGCTGATCCAAGCCATCGGCAAGCAAGCCGGCCACCCGATCGAGCTGGTGGCGCTGCCGTTTGACGGCATCATTCCGGCGCTGCAGTCGCGCAGCATCGCTGCCGCGATCAGCGCGATCACGATCACTGCCGAGCGGGCCCGGGCAATCGACTTTTCACGGCCCTACTTCAAAGCCGGCCAGGCGATCGTGGTACGCAACAAAGGCCCCCAGTTCGCCAACCTGGAGGCGCTCAAGGGGCGGCGCATCGCCGTGCAGATCGGCACCACCGGCGCCATCGCCGCCGCCAAGGTGCCCAAAGCCCAGGTGAGCAGCTTCGACTGCACCCCCCTGGCCCTGCAGGAGCTGGCCAACGGCAATGCCGACGCCGTGGTGAGCGATGTGCCGGCCATTCTCTACGCCATCGATCAGGCCAAGCTCACCGGCCTGCGCATCGCCGGCGAGCACCTCAGCACCGAGTACTACGGCATCGCCCTGCCCACCGACTCGCCGCTTGAGGCGCCGATCAACAAGGCCCTGGGTGTGCTGATCGACGACGGCCGCTACGCCGCCCTCTACCGCAAGTGGTTCGGCAACGAACCGCCCGAGCTGCCGGCCGAGGCCCCGGGGCTGAAACAACGGGTGTCGCCCCAGGCGGGGTTGAATCTGGCGCTGCTGGGCCAGAACCTGCTGAAAGGGGCCGGCATCACCCTGCTGCTGACGGTGCTGTCGTTCAGCTTCGGGCTGATCGGCGGCACCGCCCTGGCGATGCTGCTGCAGGCACCGCTGCCCTGGGCCCACCGCCTGTGCCGCGTCTACATCGACTTCTTTCGCGGCACCCCGATGCTGGTGCAGCTGTTCTTGATCTACTTCGGCCTGCCGGCGCTGCTGCAGAGCCTGGAAGTGGGCTTCACGATTAAGCGGCTGCCGGCGGCCGTCACCGCCCTGAGCCTCAATGTGGCGGCCTACCTGGCCGAAACCCTGCGCAGCGGCATCGAATCGATCGACCGGGGCCAGTGGGAGGCGGCCGACGCCCTGGGCTTCAGCCCCCTGGAGCGCATGCGCTTTGTGATCGCGCCCCAGGCCATCCGCCGGGTGCTGCCACCGCTGGCCAATGAATTCATCACCCTGATCAAGGACACCAGCCTGGCGGCCGTGATCGGCTTTGACGAGCTGTTCCGGCAGGGGCAGCTGATGGTCGCCACCACCTACCGGGCGTTCGAGATCTACATCGCCGTGGCGCTGGTGTATCTGGTGATGACCACCACCGCCTCGCTGCTGTTCAAGCAGCTGGAGCGACGGCTCAAGCTGCCGGCCTGATCAGGCGTCCTGCTTGAGGTCCTGCAGGGCGGGAACATCGACCTGGACCGAGGGGCCCATGGTCGAGGTCACGTAGAGGCTCTTCCAATACCGGCCCTTGGCGCCGCTGGGCTTGTTGCGGTCGATCGTTTCCTGCAGGGCCTTGAGGTTGTCGAGCAGCTTGGCCACGGTAAAGCTGGCCTTGCCGAAGCGCACGTGCACGATGCCGCTGCGGTCGGCGCGGAACTCCAGCTTGCCGGCCTTGAATTCGTTGATGGCGCCGGCCAGATCGGTGGTCACGGTGCCGGCCTTGGGGTTCGGCATCAGGCCGCGGGGGCCGAGCACCCGGCCCAGCTTGGCCACTTTGGGCATCATGTCGGGGGTGGCGATCAGCAGATCGAACTCCATCTCGCCCTTGGCGATGGTGTCGACCAGATCGTCGTCGCCGGCGAGGTCGGCACCGGCGGCCTTGGCGGCGGCCACCGCCTCACCCCGGGCGATCACGGCGATGCGCACGCTCTGACCGGTGCCGTGGGGCAGGGCCACGGTGGTGCGCAGCTGCTGGTCGGTGTATTTGGGATCGATGCCGAGACGGGCATGGGCCTCGAGCGTCTCGTCAAATTTGGCGGTGGCGTTGGCCTTCACCAGCTCGAGGGCCTCGAGCGGGGCATAGGTGCGCTCGTCGACCTTGGCGGCGGCGGCGCTGTAGCGCTTGGAGATGGAGGGCATGGTGGAGATGGGGTGCAGGCGACCGGTGTGGTCTCCCCCGGTATGGGACAGGTGGGTTGTGAGGCGGGTTCTGGCCGTTTCAGGCCGTCACCGTGGCGGCGTGGTGCTCAGTCTTTGACGGCGACGCCCATGTTGCGGGCGGTGCCTTCAATGATGCGCATAGCCGAATCAACGCTGCTGCAGTTGAGATCGGGCAGCTTGGTCTTGGCGATCTCCTCGAGCTGGGCGCGGCTGATCGCCCCGACCGAACCCTTGGAGGAGGTGGCGGCACCCTTGTCGATGCCGGCCGCCTTGCAGATCAGCACTGAGGCGGGCGGGGTTTTGAGGATGAAGGTGAAGCTGCGGTCTTCGAAGACCGAGATCTCCACCGGAATCACAAAACCGGCCTTGTCCTGGGTGCGGGCGTTGTACTCCTTGCAGAACGCCATGATGTTGACGCCGTGCTGACCCAGGGCCGGGCCCACGGGAGGAGCAGGGTTGGCTTTGCCGGCATCGAGCGCCAGCTTGATCACGGCAACGACTTTCTTGGCCATCGTCTAGGGGTCACGGGAGCCGCGCCGAAACGCGACATGAAGGGCGGGATGTTGGCGATTGCCGAGCCTACGGCCCGGGAGGTCAGGGCCTCTCAGCCCTGCTTGCTGATCTGGGAGAACTCCAGTTCGACCGGGGTCTCCCGGCCGAAGATGGAGAGCAGGGCCTTGAGCTTGCTGCGCTCGCCCGAGACCTCGATCACCTCGCCCTGGAAGTCCTTGAACGGACCGGAGGTGACCAGGATCTGATCGCCTTCGGCCAGATCGACCTTGACCACGGGCTTCTTCTCAGCAGCCCGCTTGAAGATCCGATCGACCTCCTGGCGGCTGAGGGGGCGCGGCTTGATGTGGCCGCGGGCCTTGCCGGTGGCGCGGCGCTCCTCCTGACCCACGAAATTGATCACGTTGGGGGTGCTGCGCACGGCCATCATCGTGTCCTCATCGAGGATCATCCGCACCAGCACATAGCCGGGGAAGACCTTTTCCTCGATCGATTGCCGGGTTCCGTCCTTCTTCAGCTTCACCCCGGGGGTCTGGGGAATTTCAATCTCGAGAATGCGGTTGTCGACCCCGAGGGTCACGGCCCGCTGCTCGAGGGTGGCCTTGACCTTCTTCTCACAGCTCGACGCCACCTGCACCGCATACCAACGGGCCACCTGTGAGCCGCCGGGCTCTCCCTCCGCGCCCGGCTCGGCGGCGATCAGTTCAGACGCAGGGACGGCCTGATCTGAACCAGCCTGATCGGAAGCGGCGGCAGCGTCCAGGCTGACGGCACTGAGGGCACTGTCGGCGCTGTCGGCAAGGTCACCGCTCTGCGGTGAAAAATCGGCGAGAGACTCGGTCACGGATTGGGCGGGGGTGGGAATCACAGCGTCAGACACCGTTCTGGCCAGGGATCAGCGGAACACCTGGAGCGACGTCCAACCAAAGAAGCGATCGACCGCGGCGATGGCGGCAGCCGAGAGGCCCACCATCAGAATCACAGCCACCGATTCGCTAAACAGGTGCTGGCGGCTGGGCCAGACCACCTTGCGCAGCTCGTCGAGGGTGGCGGGAATGAACCCCGTGGGCTCGGACAGCGCGGCCGGTTGGCCGGCCGCGCCGCTGGCTGAGGGGCTGATGTCGGGGTCGCTCGGCGTGTTGGTTTGGGGGTTGGTTTGGGTGTCCACAGGCGCTCGCGCACCGGCGCGTTCGCGCAAACCGGCAAACCGACACCGTACCGCATGGCCCCGGTTCAGGGCAGCGGCACCAGCTCCAGGGCCGCACCGGCGGTGGTCGGCGGCGCCACCCTGACCGCGCGGGCCTGGGCGAAACGGTCTTCCAGCAGGGCCGTGGCCAGGGGATTCTCCAAGGCCCGGCGCAGCACCCGGCGCAGGGGGCGGGCGCCGTATTCGGGCTCGTAGCCCTGCTCGGCCAGGGTCTGGACAACGGCATCGTCGACCTCGAGCTGCAGCTGCTGCTCCGCCAGCAACGCCGCCAGCTCGGTGAGCTGCAAGCGCACGATCCGCTGCAGATCCGCTGCGGCCAGGGGGCGAAAGCGGATCACCTCATCGATGCGGTTGAGAAATTCGGGCCTGAACTGGCGGGCCAGC
>Ga0194129_10005137_pt1 | contig 16885 bp, 17 predicted proteins | sample TA2KigCa35mmetaG_FD_150862 | JGI IMG/M metagenome (GOLD analysis project Ga0194129, IMG submission 150862) | Freshwater microbial communities from Lake Tanganyika, Tanzania - TA2015038 Kigoma Deep Cast 35m | ecosystem: Environmental > Aquatic > Freshwater > Lake | place: Tanzania: Lake... | reverse complement strand
GTACTTCGTCCAGCACGCGTACCTGCTCGGCCTCGCGAGCTACGAGACGAGTCAGATCCAGAAGGTCGAGCACCGCGTCACGCTCGGCACCGGGCTCGGCTATGCGCCGGTGCGCTCGAAGACGGCGGGTCGTCGCTGCACGAGAAAAGCGCGAGGACCCAGGCGCAAGTGCCGAGCGTCCGCAGGGTGCGGAGTCTCGACGCGGTGGGAAGGGAAGACGAGCGCGAAGTCTGCATGCGGCGTTTCCTACACGCCGGACCACGAGAAGCCTTACAAAGCCTTTCGCGGGGCCAGCCCAGCGAGGCGCTTGCCGCCCGCAGCTGCAATCTTCGAGGCACCATCCCGCTCCGGCGCGACGCGCCCGGCCACGTTTCTCGGACGAGCCTCGCGAGATTCTCGTTCGTCGCCACGCCGAGGAGCTGGGCCGCGCCGCACCCGAACGCACGCAACGCCGTCTTCTGCTGGAGCACTCCCCCATGAGCCCGTCGCTTCGAGTCCATCTCGGAACCTTCACGCTCGTGGCCACCGCGGGGGCCGTGGCCCTCGTTCCGTTCGGATGTTCCTCCGATGAGGGCGGTGCAGGCGGGGCGACCTCCGTCACGACGGCCACCTCGACCGGGACGGGTGGCGACGACTGCAGCGGCGAGACGACGCGATGCGAGGTCGACGGGAAGGCCACGTGCGTCACCCTCGCCACCGATCCGGCGAACTGCGGCGCATGCGGCAACGTCTGCGCCCCGCCCGTCCATGCCACCGCCGGCTGTGCGATGGGGGCCTGCGGCATCGGCCAGTGCGGCATGGGATGGGGCGACTGCGACATGGGCACGTCCAACGGTTGCGAGACGGAGCTCCTGTCCAACGACGCCCACTGCGGAGCATGCGGAAACGCTTGCACCCTGACGACCCGTTGCAAGTCGGGATGGTGCGAGGCGTACCCGTTGAAGCTGCTTGCCAAGCTCGACCACGCGACGGAACCTGCGCCCGCATCGTTGGTGGCGGGGGGATTTCGACGGGGACGGCAAGCTCGACCTCACCACGGCGAACAACAGCTCGGGCAGCGGCACGGGGAACGCGGTACCACCGTGAGCGTGCTGCGCGACGCCGCCTGCTTGCCCTGAGTGGGCTGGCGTTCCGACCGGCGCGAAGGCCCCTCGTGCGTTGGCGACCGAGGGGCCCGTCGACCCGGGGGCTCCGTCACACTCGCCGTAAAAACGCCGAAACCCCTGACACCTTTCGGCGTCCGGGGTCTCGCGTACCGAGGTCGTGGTGCTTGGTTGCGCGGGGGGAGTTCGACCGATCTCTACACTCGGCGACCCCGACGAAGAGTTTGTTCCCTACGGCTCTTTCGTGCCGAAGCCGAGGGGCAGAAGGTCGATGCCCGAGACGTGGCGGCGAAGGGCATCGTGAGCTTCAACCGTGAGCCAGCTTCGCGCTCACCAGACGGTTGAGCGACACGCCCGCTTCTGCGGCCTCGATGACGAGGTTGCGGTGAACGATGGCGGGAACCCGCACCTTGAAGACGCCGCTGTATTTGCGGTCGGTCAGCGGTGAAGGGACGGCTTCGCCTTCGGCGGCCATGTCCTTCACGGCCTGCCGCGCCACCTTGACGATGCCCTTGAGCGCGTCCTCGCGCGTAGCCGCGAGCCAGCTCAGGCTCGGTAGCTCCGCACAAAGGCCGACGAACTCCTCGTCCTCGTCGGACCAGAGCACGCGGTAGGTGTACTTCTCGGTCGGGTCGAGCTTCGCCATGGCTACTTTCTCCTCTTCTGCTTCCTCGGCGCAGGTGCTGCAACCACCGCTTTGGGTTCGGTGGTCTGCTGCTGCTTGAGCAGGAGGTCCACGGCGGCAAGCACCTGCCGCACCTGGTACGGCTTCGCCTTGCCGCCCTCGCCCGCCTGCATGTTGACGCGGGGGTCAGAAGGCCAGGGCATCTTCCAGACCTTGTGACTCGTACCGTTCTGCCGCGGCTCACCGAAGAAGTGCGTAGCCACCTTGCAGGCGTCGGCGAACCGAACGCCCTTCGGGTTTCTCCGCATCTCTTCGACGATTTCGTCCACGGACAACGCCATCGTCTGGATGGTGCCACTATCGACACCATGAAGCAAGTCTCGGGCTCCACGCCGACGCGCCCCAGCCGACCCGGCAACGGAAAGATCGTCCTCCACCCGCAGCCCGACGGCACCTATCGCGCGCAATCGATGTTGGTGCTCGGCAAGCTCGCCGCCAAAACGTCGAAACCCCGGAGCGGCGAACCGTCCGGGGCTTCAGGGACCTCTGCGACCGCTTCATCGTAGGTCGTAGCGATCGGTAGTTGCGCGGGCAGGATTTGAACCTATGGAGTTCCCCCGCTTTCGTGGACAGTCCGAGTAGCGTGATCAGCACGCGAGGAGTGTTCCCATGGGTAGGCGAAAGCGACCTACGTTCACCCCGAAGTTCAAGGCCGATACGGTTCGTCTCGTGACGACAGGGGCCAAGACGATCGCCCAAGTCGTGAAGGAGTTCGACCTGACGGAGACCGCACTTCGGGCTTGGTTCAAGCAAGCCAAGGAGCAGGAAGGGGCGGTTACGCCCGGGGCGCTGACTGAGGCAGAGCGTGCCGAGCTGATTGAGCTGCGCAGGCGCCTGTCGCGCGCAGAGATGGAGCGCGACATCTTAAAAAAAGCGACGGCCTTCTTCGCCAGGAAGAACGCGTGAAGTTCGCGTTCATCGAGGCGGAGAAGGCGCGATGGCCGGTGGACGTTCAGTGCGACGTGCTGGGTGTCTCTCGGAGCGGGTTCTACGCTTGGCGGCGTCGTCCGGCGTCCTCTCGGGCGCAGGAAGACAGCCGGCTCGTTGAGGAGATCAAAGCCGCCCACAAGGCCGGCCGAGGCACCTACGGCAGTCCGCGGGTTCATCGAGAACCCAAGGCGAACGGGCGGCGCATCGGCAAGAAGCGCGTCGAGCGGCTGATGAGTCGCGAAGGGATCGTCGCCCGCAAGAAGCGGCGATTCGTTCGCACCACGGACTCCAACCATCCCTCTCCGATCGCCCCGAACGTGCTCGAGCGCCGCTTCACCGCAGAGACGCCAGATACAACTTGGGTGACGGACGTGACCTACGTCTGGACGATGGAGGGGTGGCTGTATCTCGCAGTGATCCTTGATCTGTTCTCCAGACGCGTCGTCGGCTGGTCAGCCAGCGAAAGCAACGACCGCGCCCTCGCAATCGGGGCTCTCGACCGCGCCGTCGCATCGCGGAGGCCGTCCTCTGGGGTGATCCATCACTCCGACCGCGGCAGCGTCTACGCGAGCGGCGACTACGGCAGCGCACTCGACAAGATCGGAGCGGTCAAGAGCATGAGCCGCAAGGGCGACTGCTGGGACAACGCCGTGGCGGAGAGCTTCTTCGCAACCATCAAGGGCGAGTTGGTGGAACACGAGGAATACCCCACCAGACGATCGGCCATCGCCTCGATCAGCGACTACATCGAGAGCTTCTACAACCCGCCCCGGCGGCACTCAGCCATCGGCTACATGAGTCCAATCGAGTTCGAAGTGAGATTTATGAGCAATCAGATTCAGGCAGTGGCAGCTTATCCCGTTGTCTACGGAACCGGGGGAGGTCCAAACCACGGAGCCTTGAGCAGCCACGGCGGCTCCATCTCGACAGCGGCGTTGAGCATGGTCTGGAGCAGCGTGACGTGGTTGGCGACCGTCTTCGGAGAGAGGAGCGCGACTTTTCCTGCGACGTACGCATCGACGTCGGCCCGCGAGAGGGTGGCGAGCTGGCGTGGGGCGAAGGCCGGGAGTAGGTGGGCCTGGAGCATCGACCGGTCGTCGTCGGCGCTCCGTTTGAGGACGGCCCGCGTCTCGAGCCACCAACGGGCCAGATCGTCGAAGGTGCGGGCCAGGGGCTTGCCTGCGCGCAGACCGATCTTGACCTCGGCGACGCGGGGTGCAGTGCGGCTCAGGGCCAGCTTCGCGTCCTGATAGGCCGCGTAGGTCTCGCTCTGTCGAATGCCGTGTTCGTCGACGTACCGGATCCGGTAGCCGTTCCCATGTTTGACGGGCTTTGCCATGCGCGATGCGTTGCGCCAGGCAAGCTCGCGGCTCTCCTGCAGTGCCGGCCGTCTTCGGAGGGGTAGACGGCCGACGGCGATTGTGTGTGGCCCCAAACTGGCCCAGAAACGAAAAAACGCGGGACTGGCTTTCGCCACTTTCCCGCGTCTTTACGCTTGGTTGCGCGGGCAGGATTTGAACCTACGACCTTCGGGTTATGAGCCCGACGAGCTACCAGGCTGCTCCACCGCGCACCCGGAAAACTAGTCGGATGGCCCTGGATGTCAAGCAACTCCGTCGGTCGATTCCGATTCCGACGCGCTCGTGTGCGGACGCACCGCCGTCTCAGCGCGTCGCGCGGGTGGCCTTGACTTCGGTCGGAGCTGCGCTCGGGGTCGGAGCGGGCTCTGCGGCGGCGGCCGGGGTGGCTTCGACTGCGGGAGCGGGCGCCGGAGCGGCGAGGCCTTGCTTCATCTTCACGACGGTCCCCGTGATCGTCACCGTCGAAGGCAGCGGGAAGATGAAGAAGATCGCGCCCGCGATCCGAGCGAACGGCGTGTACTGTGTCATCCGGTAGCGCACGCGCACCACGCCATCTCCGCCGAGGCGCTCGACCTCCGGCAAGAGCACCTTCTTGAAGCCGGTTTCGAGGTCCGTCCCCACCACGTCGATGTTGCCGAACAACAGCGGACCCGAGCGGCTCACCTGAATCAGCCCGAGCACCTCGTGCGGCTCGGTCACGTCTCCCGCGGTCACGAAGACCTCCTTCCCACCAGGAACGGAGGGCAGGGTCACCTTGTCGACCATCGTGCAGCCGGTCGTCATCGTCGCCCCGAGGGCCAGCGCCATCAGCATTGCTCGCATCGCGTCACTCCGTGAACTGGACCACTTCACCGACGACCGTCACGTACCGGTCCTTCTTCTCGACCTCGGGCTTTCGCTGCGCGAGGTTCTGTACCTGCTGCATCGCCGCTTGCACGCGCTCCGCGTCGGTCGACGGATTCTCGTCGAGGAACTCGATGTGAATGACCGCCTGGCCGCCCATCTTCGCCGCCTCGTTGGCGAGCGCGCCCTTGATCGTCTTGTCGAGGTCGGCGTCGCCGACGTCCGCGAAGCCGGCGACCTGCACGCCGTAGCCGCGGATCTGAACGAAGCCGAGCGTCTTGAATGGGCGCGGCGCGTCGCCGGTCGTGAGGAACACCGTGTTGCTCTTCGGCGCCGGGACGCTCGACAGGGCAGAGCCGGACGACACGGCGTTGCAGCCCGAGCTCAGGAGGCCGACCGCGGCGAGCGCGACCGCGGAACAGCATCGTGGTTGCCGGGGCCTCATGAGCCACCTCCGGCGGCCGGCGTCGGGGCGGGCTCGACGACGGCGCCACGTCGGACGACCTCGCCGTTGATCGTCACCTCGGAGGGCAGCGGGACGAAGAAGAAGATCGCCCCGAAGATGCGCTGCGCCGTCGTGTACTGCGTCTGCTCGATGCGGACGTTGACGAGGGCATCGCCACCGCGGCGCCGGACCTCGGGGGCGATCTCGTCGACGGCTGCCTCGAGGTTGGTCCCGGGAATGTCGGCGAAGCCGAACAGGAGCACGCCCTTGCGCGTGAGCTGCACGACGCCCTTGCTCTCGTAGGGCTCGCGAAGGGACTGCTGGGTGATCAGCAAATCTTGCGGGCTCTGGGGCGTCCGGATCGGCGCGTAGCTGACGGCCGAGCACCCCGCCATCGCGAGGGCGGCCGCCACGCGGGCGAGCCTGGAGACCGTGACGGTGAACACGACCGCGAAAATACCAGACGGTGCTGCGATCGGGCAACTAACCGGGCTGGCCACGCGAACGCGACGCCCCACCGAAGCGCGTCATCGAGGCGCCTCTGCGAAGCTCAGCTGCGGTTGTAGTTCTCGGTCTCGAGCAGGATGACGTTCGTCTTCGAGCGAGTCTCGCCGACGTTCGTGACGTAAACGGCAGGCTCATCCTGGACCGGGCAGACCTTCTCGCAGGCGCCGCACCCGATGCAGAGATCGGGATCGACATGGGGCTGCTGCACCTTGATTTTAGTCATGGGTGGCTCTTTGCCGTCGGGGCCGGGCGTCTGCTCGCGCTTCGCGACCTCGACCTCCTCGACCCAGATCGCCTTGGGCGACGTGGGGCAGAACTCCTCGCAGACAATGCATGGAGTCGCCATCGACCACGGCAGGCACCTCCCGTGATCGTAGAACGCCGTGCCGATGCGGATGGGCTTCTGGTCGACGCCCATCTTCTGCTCCTCGGTGATCTTCTGGATCGCGCCCGTGGGGCACACGTCGCCGCAGAGCACGCACGAGTGCTCGCAGTAGCCGATGCGCGGAATCAGGATCGGGGTCCACAGCCCCTCGACGCCCGCCTCGAAGAACGCGGGGTGCAGCGCATTGTTGGGGCAGACCTTCATGCACTCGGCGCAGCGGATGCACCGCTCGAGGAACTCGTGCTCCTCGACTGCGCCGGGCGGCCGGATCACCTTCTCGCTGTAGTTGACCTCGAGCGCGTCGGCCGCGCGCGCCAGCGGGATCGACACCGCTCCTGCGGCCGCCGCCGCGACGGCGGTGCGTCGCCCCGTGTCGGGCTCGCCCGAACGACTGCGCAGCCCCGGGAGGAAGCGGAACTTGATGACGTCCTCGGGACAGGCCGCCTCGCAGTTCATGCACATGTGGCACTCGTCCTGCCGCCACTTGACGCCGCCCTGCGGTGAGTCGGCGCCCTGGCAGTGTACGAGGCACAGGTCGCAGTCGGTACACTTCGCGTGGTCCTTCTCCATCCCGACGAGCGCGAACCGCGAGAACAAGCCGAGCAGCGCGCCGAGCGGACACAAGACGCGGCACCAGAACCGCGGGATGAAGCGGTTCAAGAAGAGCACCGCCACGAGCAGCACGCCGATCAACCAGCCGTGGTGGAAATAGACTTGCTTGCCCTGCCAGACGTGGACGGCGAGCACGTCCACCATCGCGTCGCTCGCTCCCTGCAGCGGCTTCACGTTGCTCTGCGTCGCCGCCGAGCTCGCGCCACCGACCACGTACTGGGCGGCAGGCAGCACGGCGAGACCGATCGCCCTGACTGCGATGCAGATCGGATCGAACATCCCGCCCACCGCGCTGCCGAACGCGGCGGCGCCGAGGAAGGCGTAGAGCAGGTAGTACTTCACCCGCTGGCGGACGGCGTGCGTGCGGTTCTGTTCGATGCGGCTCGCGCCCTTGCCGTAGCGCGAGGGAAAGATCCAGCCGAAGAAGTGGTGGAGCGTGCCGAACGGGCAGATCCAGCCGCAGAAGACGCGCCCGACGACGAGGGTCAGCGCCACGAGCCCGACCGACCACAGGAGGCCGCGGTAGATCGTCCGGGTGGACAGCAGCGTCATCAGGGCGACGAACGGATCGGCGAGCAGGAAGCCTTCGACGGGCTGCCCCACGCGCACGCGCTCCGAGGCTCCCGCGAAGCTGCCCCGGAACCCGGTGTTCACGAGCCAGTAACAGAACAGCGCGAAGAAGCCGGTCTGCGCAAGGCGCCGTGCCCAGACGAGCTTTCGGATCACGGGGCGCGCCTCGATGCCCGAGCCAGGTCGTCGCTTCTTCGCGAAGAGCCGCTTCAGCCGCGATGCGAGCGCGAGGCGGCTCTTCCACCGTCGCCACATGGTCGGAGCGCGCGCCGCCACCGCTGCCTGGGTCTCCGTCCCCATCAGACCTCCGCGCGCCGCAGGCTCTCCCAGTGCATCGTGCCGAGCCCGCGCTCGTGGCCGAGCTTGAGGTAGGGGATCTCGTCGCGCGTCGCGCCGATGAGCCCGCAGGCGTACGCATCGGCGGCGACCTGGTCGACCGACGCGATCACCGTGTTGAGCTCCTTCGCGTCGGCGATGTTGCCACCCTGGGGCCCGTTGCGGAGCAGCACGCGCGTCGCGTCGATCACGGTCAAGGTCGGTTGCAGGAAGGTCGCCAGATCGGCGATCGAGAGGTCGATCGACTGGTGGAGGCGGTTGCGCCGCCCGCCGAGGATGCCGTACCAGTTCTTCATCGCCGCGGTGAAGCGTGCGAGGTTGTGGTGCTTCGCGACGGGGACGTTGATCACCTTGTCGGCGTCGATCAGGGGGCGGTACACGGGCCACTCGTCGAGCAGCTCGCCGCGCAGCCGCATCGAACGGAACCGGTGCTCGGCGGGGAGGATCACGTTGGCGCCGACGTCGTAGGCGGCCTTCCAGATCCCCGAGCGCTGGAAGCAGCGGTTCGGCTCGTTGCACGAGGCGTCGGTCACCGTGACCGTCTTCGCGCCGGCATCGAACGCGAGGCGCACCACCTCGGCCACGACCTGGGGGTTCGTGTTCGCAGCGTGAAGCGGCGTTCGATCCCAGCCGATGTTGGGCTTCACCGCGACGACGTCGCCTCGCGAGACGAAGCGACGCATGCCACCGAGCGCGTCGATCGCCTTGCGGACGAGCTCGGCCGGATCGATCGAGGTGGTCGCGATGGCGAGCTGGGGCAGCTCGTGGACCGGATCGAGGCGAAAGTCGCGCGTCTGCGGGCTCAGCCCCGACTGGACGACGCCGAAGCTCCCGCGATCCCATGCGACGCGAGCGACCGCCGCCGAGCCCCCGAGGACCGCCGCGGTCGCGCCGATTCGCTGGAGCGCCTCTCGCCGCGTGACCATGAAGCTACCGTAACGGCAGGTTAGTCGAAGACGGGCGTGATTGCCATCGGCTCCGACGCTCCGTCATGCGCATCGCGAGGAGCGTGGTCACGAGGTCACGCACGCGGGCGCGGAATCGCTCGAGGCCGAATCGCTCGACGCCGGAGACCGGCTCGGTGTGCGACCGCCCGCCTTGCAGCGTGGCGACGAGCGCCTCGAGGATGGCTCGCGGATCGAACGGATCGACGAGCCGACCCAGCTCGCCGTCGGCCAGCGCGTCGACGCTGCCATCGCGGTTGCCCGCGACGACCGGGCAGCCGCAGGCGAGTGCCTCGAGGAACACGATGCCGAAGCCCTCCCCGGTCGACGGCATGACGAACGCGTCCGCGAGGCGGTAGTAATCGGGCAGCTGCGGCTCCGGTACGAACCCCGCGAAGATGACCTGACGCGTCGCGTTCGCGCGCCGTGCCACGTCCTCGAGGCGCACACGATCCGAGCCCGTGCCAGCGATCACGTAGCGCACTGGGCCGACGCGACGCTCCAGCTCGGGCAAGAGCGGGATCACGCGGTCCTGCCCCTTGTAATCGTCGTGGGGGCTCAAGCGTGACACCGTGAGGAGCACCTTCGCACCGCGCACCCCGAGCTTGCCCTCGAGCTCGAGCGGCCGCGGTCCCGGCATGAAGCGCCCGAGATCGATCGTGTTCGGGAGGAGCTCGACCCGCTCGGGCGCGATCGGGCACCAAGCGAGGAGCCGCGAGCGCGTGTAGCGGCTCACGGCGGTGACGAGCGATGAGCGCGCGAGCAGCCGATCGTCGAGCCGCCGTCCACCGAAGGCGAGCTCGCCCCGACCGAGACCGGCGTGATGCCGCCACACTTCGATCCCGTGCGTCGTCGTCCACAGCCGCGCCCGGGATGCGAGCGCCAGCGGATGGGCCAGCGTCGCGAGGTGGAGATGCCCAGCGAGGACGAGCTGCGGCGGCGTGACGAGGGCGCTCCTCGCCACCGCGCCGGCGAAGCCGAGCTTGCCGTTGGCCGGGATCGACCAGTCGAGCGCCGCGACCGGGTGCGCGGTGCGCTCGCCATGAAGGCCGAGTGCCGTCACGCCGAGCCGCTCGTCCGCGGCCAGGGCGTCGAGCAGGTGGCGGTTGAACTCCGCGATGCCGCCCGCGCCGCCGTAGGCGTCGGTCATGAGGGCGGTGAGCGCGACGGGCATGGCTGTCACTTCCCGGGAGAGCGCTACCCTGCCGCGAATTGCCGCGCGAAGGAAGCTCCGGCATCGCACTCGGAGTCGTTCAGCGGACCGCGACGATCGCGTGGGTATGCCGCTTTCCGTCGACGAGGACTTCCGCGTCGTCGCCCTCGCGCTTGCCGAGGAGCGCGCGCCCGAGCGGCGAGCGCGGCGTCACCACGCCCACGCGACCATCATCGAGTCGCTTGCCCCCGCCGAAGGGTGCGAGAAAGAGCGTCGATTCAAGCTCGCTCTCGTCGCTCGTGGTGACGATGGCGCCGAGCGCCACGGGCGTCTCCTCGTCGAAGTCGCGGAGCGCGAAGCCTCGCACCTCGGCGAGCCCCGCGCGCAGTTCCTCGATCCGAGCGGCTTGACCGCGCGCAAGGTACGAGGCTTCGAGCGCGCGCGTATCCTTGTCGTTCTCGGGGCGCGCCTCCTCGTGGGTCGCGGCCTCGATCGCTCCGCGCTGCGCCCGCTCGAGCGCCTCGAGATCGGCGGCGATCCGCTGCCGGAGTTCCTCGCGCAGCGCGCGCCTTGTCGCGGACGAACTCAACAAAAAACCTTCGTCGGTCGAGCTCACGGGCTCGCGGCAGGTCCGGGTTCGGGCGCAGGCGGCTCTGGTTTCGGCGGCGCTTCCTTCGGTGGGGCGTCGCCGTCGGGGGCCTTGGTGGGTGGTCGGGCGCAGGCGCGGCGCTCCTCGGTGCAGCTGCCGAGCTCGGCACGACACTGGTCTCGAGCCTCGGTCGTGCCCGCGAGGGTCGCGTCGCAGCTCGTCTTCGCCTTCTTGAGGTCGTCGCGCTCGCGCTTGACGTCGTCGCGGTCACGCTTGAGGTCGTCGCGCTCGCGTCGGACATCGTCACGCTCACGCTTGAGGTCGTCGCGCTCGCGCTTGACGTCGTCGCGGTCACGCTTGAGGTCGTCGCGCTCGCGCTTGAGCTCGTCGCGGTCACGTTTCACGTCATCGCGCTCGCGTCGGCCATCGTCACGCTCACGCTTGACCTCGTCGCGTTCTCCGGCGAGCGCGGCGCGTTCGGTGTCCCAGGCTGCGCTGCGACCGTTCCAGAGCGCGGCCTGTTCGCTGCGCTCCTTGTTCCACGCCGCGGCGTTGCGGTCGGCGTCCTCCTGGCAATTCCACAGCCGGATTCGCTGCACCTCGTTCTTGCGCTCGAGCGCATGGATCGCCGTCCCCGAGCCTTGCGACACGCTCGCGAGCGTCCGGGTGTGCTCGGCCGCTGCCTCCTTGCGATCGACGTCGCAGCGCTCGGTCTTGCGACGCTCGAGCTCGTGCGAGGCGACGCAGGTGTCGAGCTTGTCGAAGGACGCTGCGCCTTCGGCGCGGACCCGCTGTAGCTCGCTCGCGAGGCGCAGGGTCTCGCGCTTCGAGAACGTGTAGAAGCCCGCGCCGGCGGCGAGAACGCCCATCACGCCGAGCGCTGCGCTGACGCGCTGGAGTGCGAGCTTCTGTTTCGCCAGTGAACGCTCGACGGCGAGCGCCGCTTCACGCTCTTGCTCGAGCAACACGTCGAGCGCTTCGGCCATCTCCTTCGCGGTCGCGCGCTCGCTCGCGTGGCGGTGCAGCCAGTGGCCGAGCGCATCGACGAGCTTCTTGCGCGCGGTGCCGGAGAGGTCGCCGAGCGAGCCCGGCGGCAGCGGACAGGTCTCGCGGCGCTCGAACCACTTCGCGATCTCGTACGGGTTTGCGGGAGGCTTGCGTGCCTCCGGGGGCTCGCCAACGAGCGCGCGCAGGAGGGTCGTCGCGAGGCAGTACGTGTCCATGCGCTCGCCGAGCCCCGCCGTCCCGCCGAGGCCACCGAGTGCCATCACCTGCTCCGGCGATGCGTAGAGCACGGTGCCCGCCACGAACTCCGACGACTTCTCGACCGCGACGCCGAGATCGAGCAGCACCGGGTAGGTGGTGTTCGAGAAGCGCGCGAGAAAGATGTTCTCGGGCTTGATGTCCTGGTGGCGCAAGCCTCGCTCGTGCAGCGCTTGCACGCCGCGGGTGATCGGCATGAACACTTCGTAGGCCTCGCGCAGCCCGAGCGGTCCGCGCTCGAGGCGCTGCGCGAGCGTCTCCCCCTCGTAGAGCGGCATCGTCAACCAGACCCAATCGGCCAAGACGCCGTGGTCTTTCAGCTGGACGATGTGAGGGTGGCTCGCCGCGGCGAGCATCGTCAGCTCGCGCTCGACGTTTCGGTTGGCGTAGACCTCCCGGGTCATCACCTTCAGCGCCACGCGGTGCTCGCGCACGTCGGTGCGTTCGGCGACGAACACCCGGCCGAACATGCCCTCGCCGAGGCGACGCACGAGCCGGTAGTGCCCACCGATGATCTCGCCGACGTTTGGCAGCACTTCGCGGGCTCGCACGGCGCGGCTGTCGCGACTCGTCGTCCCTCGCGCCTGGGTACGACGCACGTCACCGAGGATCGGGGGATCCTCCGGGCGTCCCGGGCCGGTGGGAGACGTGCGACTCATGGTGCTCCGGCCCTACTGTAGACAAAGGTAGTCAAGCGGTGAAACTTTCGGGGTTCCTCGCTGGCCCCGCGGTTTCGCGGGTTCGTCGCGGGAGCCCGGCCCGTCCCCGTGGTAGAGCCCTTCCGCGATGCGCGCGCGTACCTGGACTGCACGATTCCTCCTCGCCGCCATCACCATCGAGAGCGGGGCTCTCGCCCATGATTCGGGGCGCCCCATCGCGGGGACGCTCTCCGGTCTCCCGCCAGGGCCCGTCAAGCGGCAGCTCCTTGATCTCCAGGAACGCGCGCGCGCCACGGTGAGCGATCCTGCGCCGGTGGACGCGCCGATCCGCACCGCCGTGCGGGCGCTCGAGCGAGCCCGGCAGGCGCGGCTTGCCGAGGATGAACGGCACGCTCGGATGCTCGACCAGGTCGGCGCCGAATGGGCGCGCATCGCCGAGCGGCTGCTCGAGGCACTCGTCGCGGAGCGCGCGGCGCTCGAGGCGGAACGCAGGGCGAGCGAGCTTTCGGCGCGCCAGGTTCGCGCCCGAACCCTGCTCGAGGAGAACCAGGCTCGCCTCGGACGACTCGAAGCGCGGTGGAGCAAGGTGAAGGACCAGCCGGTGAAGAGCGAGCGCGCGCGTGACGACCAGGCCGCCGAGGTGGAGGGAAAAACGCCGCCGCGACGGCCGCGACCGAAGGCCCCGCGCAAGCCTCCCACGTCCCGGGTGGTGAAGCCATGACGCGGCTCCGGCGTCTCGTCTTGACGATGGTCACGGTCGCCCTCGGGGGCTGTGCTCCGATCCCGCCGCCCGATGTCCTCCGCGCAACGCGCGACCTCGGCAAGGCCCCGGCGGTGTCTTCTGCGAGTGAGGCGGCACCGGCAGCGCGCGCCCACGCCGATGCGCTCGTTCGCGACGCCGACCGCGCGTTCGACGAGGGCGACTTCGCGGGCGCGGAGCTCCTCGCCGAGCAAGCTCGCGCCGCCTTCGATGGCGTGGTCGTGGAGGGACGCCTCGTCCGCGCCGTCGACCGCCGCGTCCGCGCCGAAGCGGAGGAGCGCGCCGCGGCCGTCGAGCTCGCGCGCCTCGACGTGGAGAACCAACGCCTCGCGGCCGACATCGTCGCGCTCGAGCGTCGCATCGAAGGGGCCGAGGCCACGCTTCACGGCACGACCGACGTGGTTCGACCCGCCGACGACGAGCGGCGCCGCGTCTTCGAGCTGTCGCGGTTCGAGGCTCGCGTGGCGTGCACTTCAGGGGATTTGCTCACGGCCGAGGGGGCCGCGGCCGAGCCGCTCGTGCGCGCAGCCGAAGCCCTCTCTCACGCTTGGAAGCGGCTTGGCGACCTCGACGCGCAGCTCGGTGAACCTTCGGAAGCGCCACGAAGACCCATCTCCGATGGCGCGCTGCAAGGCGCCGCCATGGCCGCGCGTGGCTGCCTCGAGGCGCTGTCCGCGCTGCGTTCGGCGAGCGCCGTCGAGGCTGGCGGCGAGAGCCTCCTTGCCGAGCTCGAGCGTGCCGGTTTCGATGCCAACGCCGAGCGCGAAGGCGTCGTGGTGCGCGTGGCCGTCACGCCGGGCGAGCGCCGCCTCGGGCCTGCGCTGCGAGGCAACTTCGTGAAGCTCGCGGCGGTCGCGGCTCGCCGGCGTACCCCGCTGCTCGTGGTGGTGAGGACCGAGGCGCAGGGGGCCGAGCTCCCGCTCGTCGAGGCCGCGTTCTCCGCGATCCGGGACGAGGCGGTCCGGGGAGGTCTCGCTCCGAAGCGGCTCGGGGGGCCGCTCGTCGCGCGTGCCAGTGCGCCGCGGGTCGATCCTGCCGGGCCTTACGCTGCGAGCAACGAGGTCATCGAATTGATTTTTATCAACAGCGTGCCGCGATGAGGTGGACGATGAAGACGAAGTGGCTCCTGGTCCTGTCCCTGCTCCTCTGCTTCGCGTGCGACAACCGCGCGAAGGTCTCGGCCGAGAAGGCTCCGGCCGCGCTCGACTTCATGTTCCCGCTCGTCGAACGCGACACCGCGCAGATCAGGAAAGGCTTGCCCGAGGGCGCGAAGGCGCTCGGTAAGCTGCTCGACGAGGATCCGGGTCACGACCCCGAGGGGCTCCGGCGCGATCTGGAGAAGGCGCGCGCGGGCGTCACCGACCTCGCGATCGCGAAGAGCACCTTCTTCGTTTTCGTCGGTCTCGATGGCGTCGTCCTGCGGGCTGAGGCCGAGCCGGACCTCGCGGCGGGAGGCTCGCTCGTGAAGGAGATCCCCGATGCCAAGCGGATCCTCGAGGGGCAGGCGAGCACGGAGGTGTTCGGTTCGATGCACGGCCTGCGCGGCGTCGAGCGGGGGGGGGACCTCCAGTGGGTCGTCGGTCATCCGGTCGTGACGGAGAAGGGCAAGAAGGTGGGCGCCTTCGTCACCGGCTGGTCGTACCGGAAGTACGCCGACTTCCTCGAGGGCGCGCTGCGCCGCCACCTCGTCGATACGGCCGAAGACAAGAAGCGAGCGGCTCCCCTCGCGTATGTCCTGCTCGCCCGCGGTGACAAGGCTTACGGCGGCGCGGTGACCCCCGACGTCGACGCCGAGGCGGTCGGCAAGCTCGGGCTCCCGGCGAAGGTGGGCGAGGGGCTGCACTCCGAGTCGATCACGATCGAGGGTCAAACGTTCGCGCTCGTCGCGAAGAAGCTCCCCGCGCTCGACAAGGACACCGTGCTCGTCCTCTTGTTCTCGGTGGTCTGACGCGCGACCTCGGTCCCGTGGGGTTTCGCCCCGTGCGTCGTGCGCTTCTGCCGCGCGCGGGGTTCTGGTACCGATCGGTCATGCGGCTCCGAGCTACCCTCTTCACCTTCGCTGTCACCTCGTTTGCCTGCGGCGGAGCGCCCGCTCCCGTCACGCCGGAGACTCCCGCGGGAGGCGCCTCCGCGACACCGACCGCCGCGGCCGCGCCCGTCGAGGAGATCCCCGTCACGCCGGAGCTGCCTGGCCCCGAGGCTCCGACCGACGCCGAGAAGGCCGAGGTCGCGGGGCCGTGCTCCCCCCTCCTCACCGCGATGATCGAAGGCGAGGCTGCCGCGTTGCGCGCGCTCGACGATGGCTTCCGCGACGGCACCGCCGACGCTGACGAGGCTGCGTTGAAGCTCGCGCTCGAGCGGGTCACGAAGTCGCGGCAAGGACTGGGCGCGGCCGAGCACCAGCGCTGCCTTGCCCTCTTCGAGAAGCAGCAGCGCCGCAAGCAGTTCGAGCACGAGCCGGCCGAAGGCGAAGCGCGGATGGTCGTCGACTCGTGCATCAAGCGCGTCGAAGCCGTCTACGGGAAACAGACCATGGCCTTCGGCGACGGTGGTCCGGGTCTCGCGCAGGGGCCGTTCTGTCCGGACGAGTTCCCGGTGCCGCAGAAACTCTCGCAGCTGCCCTACCAGTCGACGAAGGACGACTGGGAGGCGACCGCATTTCGCTGCCTCCAGTTCGGTCTGCGCGTGAAGCAGTACGTCCAGTTCGAGTACGTCTCGCCCCGCGGCTCGAGCGAATTTCAGTGCATCGCGCGCTTCCTCCCGCGCAAGGGAGGCGCGCCGATCGAGGTCGTGCGTGGTGGCAAGCAAGGCTCCGAAGGGCAGCTCCTGCTCGACTCGAAGACCACCGTGCGCCGCATGGCCCCCCGCGGCTGAGCTCCCTACGGCTGAGCTCCCTACGGCTGAGCTCCCTACGGCTGAGCTCCCTACGGCTGAGCTCCCTACGGCTGAGCTCCCTACGGCTGAGCTCCCTCCGGCTGAGCTCCCTACGGCTGAGCTCCCTACGGCTGAGCTCCCTACGGCTGAGTGCCCCGCGGGCCCTGATGCGACGACGCGAGGCCCGACGAGGACCTCGCGCCATGCAGGCCGAGCTTGGGCGAACCCGCCCGTCGTTCACTCGCAGGCGGGGTTCGCAGCGAACGCGTCCTTCGTCACTTCACGAGCTCGGCGCTCTGGATGTAGTCGAGGCTCGGGTACTTCTCGCGGAGAAACGCGTTGCCGCGCCGGGTGATCTCGCCCTGCTGCGCGCTCGGTCGCTCGCCGTACTCCTTGTTCAGCGCATCGACCACGTTCATGCCGTCGACCACCTCGCCGACCGCGGAGAATCCCATCTTGTCGAGGCGGCTGTTGTCGCCGTAGTTGATGAACATCTGCGTCGAGCGTGTGTTGGGGAGGCCGGTCTTTGCAAAGGTCAAGCGCGCGCGCTTGTTGCCCTCCTTCACGGGCTCGTCCTGGATGTTCGCGTTTTGCCAGGCCTTGGCCACCTCGGGCGTCCCATGGATGCCGAACTGGACCATGAAGCCCTCGACCGCGCGGAAGAACGCAACGTCCGTGAAGAAGCCGATCGTCGCGAGGTTGTAGAGGCGGTCGGCGCCGTTGGGCGACCACTCGCGGTGAGCCTCGACCGTGAACTCACCCTTCGTCGTCTTGAACTTCACCTTGAAGGTCTCCGGCGCCTTCTCGTTCGCCTTCTCCGGCGACAAAAGGCGTGGATCGCTCGGGCCCGCGGCCTTCGCGGCGGC
>Ga0194129_10005136_pt1 | contig 16888 bp, 18 predicted proteins | sample TA2KigCa35mmetaG_FD_150862 | JGI IMG/M metagenome (GOLD analysis project Ga0194129, IMG submission 150862) | Freshwater microbial communities from Lake Tanganyika, Tanzania - TA2015038 Kigoma Deep Cast 35m | ecosystem: Environmental > Aquatic > Freshwater > Lake | place: Tanzania: Lake... | reverse complement strand
ATGAACCAGTTGGAAATGGTGATAGTGTTGTTGGTTCTGCGGTAGATAATGATAATGATATTGATAATGATAATAATGATAATAATGATATTGATAATGATAATAATGATAATAATGATAATAATGATAATAATGATAATAATGATAATGATGATGATGATGTTCATCACGTAACAAGAATAACGGCATTCAATCGTTATCTTTACCAAGATCGTTTCTTTGAACGCAATTACAACATTGTCAACGTCTATGACGAGGGCGATGACGAGGATGACGATGAAGATGACTTTATCTATGATATTCGTATACGTCCAAATTTTGATGACACACTTAGCGAGGATTCAATATATTCATTGACATATTTTGAAATGCGACAATTACGTAAAAGTCGTCAAATTGCATTGCATTTGTTTGGTCGTATGATATTTCGTGAAATGTTGTTTTCAATGTCTGTTGAATTTCGCGGCGATGTTCAACATAGCAACTTTGTTATTCCAAAGGACCAATGGAATAACCTCTTGTATAATCAACAATCTATGTATAACGATACAGTCAACATATCAATGTATGAATTTGTCATCCGAAGAGGAAGCGAAATCAGTCCAAATCACGAAATAAATATGTTTGGTTTCATCAACGATATACGACTTGTTAATGTAGAAAGCAACAATCCAGAACGTGATAATGATGACGAATATGATAATGATGACAATTCGCGAGATGATGAGTTTAATCATTGGTGGGAGAATCTTCACGAATATGCATTTGCGGTGAATGTATTTTCGCCATCAGAATATTATCCTTGTGGAAGTTATGATATGACCGAAGGATTGTTTTCACCAGTGGAGATGGTGATTCCGTTTTCGCAAATTCGAAGGTTGTATAATATTCGCGCGTATGAGAGAATTAATTATAGAATGGAATGGAATTAAAAAGAACTTAAATATATATTCAAGATTATAAAATGGAAGGGGTATTGGTCCTTCCATAAAATATGATTGTTGCGCGAATGGCCGAGTGGTCTAAGGCGGTGGACTTAAGCCCCACTATCTCAGGATGCGCAGGTTCAAACCCTGCTTCGCGCATTTTTTTTGTCATTTGTGTGTTGTTATGTTTTATGTTATGATATAGTCTCTGTAGCTCAGTGGTTAGAGCAGTCGGCTGTTAACCGAAAGGTCGAAGGTTCAAGTCCTTCCAGGGACGTTTATTACAATAATACGATTATTGTTGTAATAAAATTCATTGTTTTACACAAATGAGTTGGGTATGATGTCTTAGATTACATTACATTGCGCATTATTAATGAACTCGGAGACAACGAATATACTTGCCGCGACATCGTGGAAACATACCAAGTCATTTCAATCTATTCAGGATAAAGAAGATTGAAATCAAGGCTGCCAGATACTGGATTGGTGGGTGTGGTGACGGAGGAAGCGGAGGCGGAGGCGGAGGCGGTAGTGGCGGAGGCGGTAGTGGCGGAGGCGGAGGCGGTAGTGGCGGAGATTGTTGTTGGCAGCATTTCGAGCCTGAACACGATTATGATTACGTATTGCTAGCACTATTGGATTTCCACGAATGGGTCTTGTGGGCTATACCCAAGTCACTCTTGATGGGCGAAATGCGTGAAAAGAAAATCGTAACCTGTCAAGGAAAACAAGGTTGGTGGGTGAAAAAATCAGATATATTGCCTTACTTGACACCGATTCACTCTGTGACTGAATTAGACGCATTTATTACGGGAGAGGATGCGTCAACGTCATCAGCGTTGTGAGGACTATTGAAGGACATCAGCAAGCGTTCATTGATTATTTTTACATATTCTTCATTACATTCTATAGCAATAAATGGGAGGCCGAGTTTTTTTGCTGCTACACATTCGCTTCCTGAACCCGCAAATGGAATAAGGACATAACCTTCAGATGACGGACGGTTGTTGACACGACCGCAATAACTTCTCACATAACGCAAGAGGTTTTTGGGTCGGATGATTTACGCGTTCGTTCATTCCAGCACCACCTGCGAGTGCGGGAATTTTGATAACATCGCGCGGTAAAGCACCGTTTGGATGTGCTGTATATGTGGTTGACTTTTCGCCTTTTGAAAACCGACCCTTTGTGGTTGCGCGCTCTTTTCCTGCTGCTCCGTGTAAGAACCCGTCGGTATATTCTTCGCGAATATCGTCGCGATGAAACACTTTATCCGTCTTCCAAAGAACCAGGATACTTTCGTGTGACCTTTGCCAGAAATTGAGAGAGGGGACTGTTTTATTTGTATAATGCCATATAATCCATCGGCGTTGAATATTGTGTGGGATTCGCGACAAGATGAGTGCGAGATTTTCGCTGATTCCATAGATGAACATTGTGCCATTGTCTTTAAGAATACGCAGACATTCACCTATCCAGCGGTCGGACCATTCCAAATATTGGGGCATTGACTGCTTGTCACTATCATTTCCGAAATCCTTTCCGATATATTGTAAGGTGGGTCGGCAATTATAATTTGTGCCGATTTATCTTGGAGAGTAGGTAGTATTTTAAGAGAGTCGTCTGTGATAACTGAGGGTATCTCGATAGCGGTAGCAGCAGGTTTGCGAATCACAAGTTTTGGCATTTGTATGCTCTTGAGTTTGTCGTAATATAAAATAGATTCAACTGTTTATAAATCATTTTTACTATATTCTAATCATAATCTATAGTAATCTTAACGATTGAATGGTTTCATTGCGTGCTCGTAGAACACGAAGACGTGCATATACAAAGACCAAACAACAAACATCGTCGTCATCTTCATCTTCAAGACATCGCGGTAAGGTTAGCGCTATCGAACTTGGATTGGCAGGGTCTCTCGTGGGTGTGTCGGCACTTACTCAGGGGACCGAACTTCAACAAAGTTCATTTCAAGAACAACAAGATTTATTTGTTGGAGGTGGAAAAAGCACTCGTGGTGTGTGTGGCAATAAGATTGCTGAACATATTCTTTGTTTTCTTGAGTTATTGAATACGGTTAAAATCTATCATTGGTCTACGCTTTCGTTTTCTACACATAAAGCAACAGATGAGCTTCACGAGAAGTTGAGTGAACTAGTGGATTCGTTTATTGAAATTTATATCGGGCATTGTTCACGACAGGGGGGGTCCGGTGTTCCGGTCTTTCATTTCAAGTCTGGCAAGTCGTCATCGTGTATTGCATTCTGTGAATGTAAATCTCTCGCCGCATTTTGTAAGGTTCTTGAAGATAATATTGTTCATTTGGAAACTCTTACTGAGAGTTTGAATGATTATACTGATTTAGTAAACATTCGTGATGAAATGGTGGGCGCATTGGCGCAGGCGCTATATCTGTTGCGTTTAAAATAGAATAGAATGGAATAGAATGACTTTATTTATTGCTCTGTTCGTGCGGTATTAGTTCACTATTTCTAGTTTTATTTGAATCCACAGAATCTTCTAATACTGATGCGTTTCCCAGTGTATTTAATTCTTGGTCTTTTAATTCAGACTCGTTCGTAGCGGATGCGGATGCGGATGCGGATGCGGATGCGGATGCGGAAGTCGTTTTGCGACGTCTTGTGCAACAGATGCAACCACCACAGTTGTTGTAACACTTTTTAAAAAAATTACGAATACGTTTTGCTAGTGATTCTTGGGAGGTCTGTGGCGTAGACACTTGAGTAACATTATCATTAACATTATCATTAACATTATCATTAACATTAACAATAACATTTGACTTCTGAGAATCTTCTTGTAATGAAACCATTTCCAATTCAATCTGCTCTGTTATAAATAGATTATTTAATTTTTCTGTTTGGTCTTTGTTAAAATCAATAATAGACTCAATAAGATTTTTAATTATACCAGTGTCCATAAGGACGCGTAAATAATTTTGCACTGCTTGTGTTGCAGTATGATTTTCTATCATATAATGAATTAAATATTGAACTTTTGTGATGGATAAATGAGAAATAATAGTTGACGATGCACGTTCCATTTCTATCGCAAGAATAATATATGAGAAAAATGTGTGTAATGTAATTTTTCTAGAGAAGTTCTTATCTCTCGTAAGTTTAATTTGGAGAGCATCGAGAGAATTGTTATTCGATGGTGATAATTGGGGTTCTGATATCTGCAATTCTAACGACGGGAACATTCGTTGCAACGACGGGGATTGCTCTGGCAACGACGGTGGCGACAACAGTGGTGATGAGTGTTGCGAGTTTGACAGTGTCAACTGCTCGATATTTATATCATCGTTCAACGAAAGTTGAGGTGGTGGAACAAGTTCTTGATGCGGATGCTGACTTGGTGATTGTTGATTCACTGTAGAATGTTCTTCTGTAATAGTTTTAGTTTTAGTTTTAGTTTTTTCTTGTGGATTTACAATACCAATATTTTCATCTGGGTCTGACAATACGCCATAATCGTTATCTTGTGTTCTTTCAATCAACTGTTGTTCTGAATTTGTAGTTGTAGTTGTAGTTGGTATACTTCCACGTTTATGTTTCTTATTGCCAGCGCCCATATTGTATGATATATAATATTATATAATATTTGCTTTATTCCATTTCAAGTGTATTGTATTGTATTGTATTGTATTGTATGTAATAAAAAATTACCTGTTTTCCCTACATATACCTGTAACGTGTCAGTAAATTGGCATAAGCGTAATATAAAAGCGCGTCGTAAGCGCGTGTTCTAGTTTTTCTGTGTTCTATTTTTTTTCATTTCATCTTTAATTTGTTTAACAACTTCAGCGCGGTCTTTGTGTCTTTGTGAGTCTGAAATAAATGACGCGACTTCATCCCTTATTTTGTGTGTGAGTGTCTCAAGCGAAATGAATTTACGACGAATCGTTTCCGGTGAGAGAATGATTCGAAGTAGAAAGCCAGTAGACTCTGGAATATGTGCGTTTTGAGAGGCGACACCCGGTAAATCCATTTTACCTGTTTTGGGGTTATATTTTGGTTTAATCCTGTCCAGTTCCTTTGAAACATTCATTTTCCAGCACATTGCGTCTTCATGATGGTCCTTGAACTCCAAGTATTTTTGGAGGTTCTCTTTGGTTGCGCTTATATTTTTCATTGCGAGTTCTGCTTCTGATTCGTCTTTCTGTGCTTTCGCATATTCTTGTTTGAGGTCGTTATATGATTTACTGTCTTGAACTATAAGTCTCATACGAAATTGGTAAATGGCCTTCTTGAGTAAATCAATGTCTTGTCTTGACATTCTTCTTGATTGGTCTGGTATTTTTTCATTTTCTTTTTCGAGTATGTCAAATGCGTGTTTCACTTGATGACTTGCGGATATTTTGTAAAATGTTCGAGAACGTGGTGTTCTTTTACGTTTGGTCATTTTAGCAGCGTCTTTGGCTGCTTGTGCGAAGTTGAACATCTCGACAGCATTTTGAGCATCTTGTAGTCTCTGGACCGCTTCATCTCGGTTCATTCCTGGGCGAGGTGTGTTTCCAAATTCGGTTTCGTAATCTTCCTCTGACATTCTTTTAATTTGGATGTAAGAATTCATTTGTTTATTCAATCGTTCAATCGTTCAATCGTTCGTTTCTTTCTGATGATGTAGGTTCGCTGTATTTGATATGTTCTTGTAAAAGTATTTCAATTTTTTTGTATGTTCACTATTCTTTGATTGAACATCTTTTTTTATGTTGCTCAAAGATTTGTGTGATGCAATGTGATATGGTCCTGGATGAAAAAATTGAAATGCTTTATCAATTGTTGGCAAATGACAGCAAAGGTCTAGATTAGATAAGAGAATGTCTGCAGAAATTAAAAACCAAAAACGTCATTTTATTTTGGTGCGGAAGACAAAGAAGGTGGGTATCGAACGGTATGACGAATATATTAAAAAATCGGGTCTTGAAGCAAAGGAATATCAGCGCGAAGGGGTGGAGTTTTGTTTGCGCCGTGAACGTGAACTGGAGACAAAAATGGAAGGAGGAAAAGGAAATGTGCGTGGAGGTATCATTGCGGATGAAATGGGTCTTGGAAAAACAATTATGATGATGGGACTCATCATTGCAAACTTGGAAGCGTATCGTCGCACATTGATTGTTGTTCCAGTGGCGCTCATCGCGCAATGGGTTGCCCAACTCAAACAGACAATTATTGATACTGGCGTAAAACCGGATTTATCAGTGGTCGTCTTTCACGGGTCTGCTGGTAAACGTAGTGTGATTTTGGCGGAGGGAGAGGGAGGTGGTGACGGTATGGTGTGGTGGCGCAGACCTCCAAAGAAGGCGTCGGTGGGGGGAGGTAGTGGTGGTAGAGTTATAGATATCGTAATTACGACCTATGGTTGTGTTGCGATGGAAGAACCTGTAAATGTCACGAAAAATAAGAAGAATGATGACTCATCATCCATAAAACGTATTACGACTAATAATATACAAACGTTGTCCCTTCTCACATTTCGTGCAGACCGTGTCATCTTTGATGAAGCACATCATTTACGAAACAAGACGAGTCGGGTATTTAAAGGTGCGATGCGAGTGACTCGTCCGTCGTTGTCGAATGTGCAATTCCCAAGTGTGTGGATTGTCACTGGAACTCCTATTCAAAACAAAATATCTGATTTAAAATCGTTGTGTTATATCCTTGGGTTAGGGGTGAATGAACTGATGACGGAAGAACAGCGAAAGGCGATTCGCGAACAATATGTTTTACGAAGAACAAAAGTGAGTGTTGGAATGGTGGCGGTGGGGACGGGGACGGAGGGGTCAGTGTGCGCTCCGCGTCTTCAATCTCTCAGACATTACAAAACCCAAGTTCCTTGGGGGTCAGAAAATGAACTCGCATTGAGTCGCGATATTCATTGTAAAGCGAGAAATACGACAGACCGTTCCGAGAGATTGAAGTTGTATACTCGGATGCGTCAAATGTGTGTATGTCCTGCGTTAATTGACGATGGTGAAAAAACGGCGACGGCGACGGCGGGGGATGATGCGACAGGTCACGCAGTATACGGATTATCAAAAGAAGAATACAATATTGCCGTTTCAAAACAGAGTAAACTTGACCGTGTGGTGGCGACGATTGTGGCGGAGATGGCGGCAGCGACGGGGACAGAACGGAAATCTCTCGTGTTCTGTCATTATCGCCGAGAGATGACAAGGTTGCGCGAAATGTTGTTGCGGGAGGGCGGCGACGGTGGCGACGGTGGCGACGGTGGCGACGGTGGCGACGGTGGCGGCGGCGGATACAGTGAACAAGACATCGCGATTATTGATGGGCGAGTTACTGGGCGCGAACGTGAGCGTATTTTAGCTGCTGTGCCGAAAGTATTGATTCTCCAGATTCGGACATGTAGTGAAGGATTGAACCTTCAATCATATTCGGATGTCTATTTTGTAAGTCCACACTGGAACCCGTGTGTAGAAGACCAGGCAATCGCCCGTTGCTATCGTATGGGACAGACCTCCCAAGTTCGTGTCTTTCGGTTCTATATGTCGGATTTTGTGGTGGAGCAAAGTGGAACCGAAGTGGACGCCGTCGTGGCGGGAGAGTCGTCGTCGTCGTCGGAAAGCATTTCTACGCTGGACCATAAATGCGAAGAAATACAAGAAAGGAAACGTGTGTTGTGTGAAGAGTTTCTGTGTGGAGTGTGAATGTGTGTGTGTGTGTGTGTGTTAATAAACTTTTTATTTGTATATAATAAAAGTGTTCGTATTGTTATTTACAATGGGTTCAGAACAATCTCGGTCGCGTCGGTCATCGTCACGTCGGTCGTTGTCGTCGTCTCGTAGATGGTCGCGTGTCGCACCTAAAACTGTGAAGGAACGTTCTGCTTTGGCGGCGAAATGTGGGCGTCGGTGCTTTTTGGGACCTGGAAAGACATTCCCAGTTTGCGCGCGTTTAGGCGCGGGTTCGAGTTCGGGTGATTGTAAGGTTGACCGTCGTGGCGTGGTTGCCGCGTATTCCCGTGCGCGTGAATGGGCATCTATTACCGCGCGGAAGAAGTCGATGTCGTCGAATTCTAGGGCACGCGCGCATCGTCGGTATACTGCTGTGGCGCGTCGGGCGCGGGCGATTCTACACCCCCGTTGACCCAAACCCCCCGTGTCCTCTGGCGGTTGGAGGACTTAATTCTTCCTCTGTGTCAACGAGATGGACGATAAATGGCGAAAGGTCGGGGGCGCATACCTGAAAATACCGGTCATATTTCTTGATGGGGGAAAGGGTTTCCTTCCATATATGCCATATATCTGTGCTTCCGAAGAGTCCAATCGTGTCCACTGCGGCGATGAGGTCGCCACGGTATCCCGCGTCAATGATTCCGACCGAGTTTGCGAGACGCATTCTTGTTTTACTTATGCTTGACCTAGGGTAGAGGTAAAAGCCGGTGGGGGGTGGGAGGTCTGTGGCGATGATGAAAGGTGTGATTGTGGATGTCGTGGTTGTGACGGTTTGCGGTGCGAGGGGGGTGGCGGCGTTGGTGGCTGTCGTCGTAGATGCGAGTGATACGATGGGCGAGATTCGCATACACGCGCGAACACCGAGATTTAATCCGCGTGCGCCATCTACACCCTGAGAACTTGTAATACCCGGATTATTTATAAATTGACGTGTAATAAGATTGTCAACACCATAACCATATTCCACTCCATCAGTTGGCATAAAAAGGTCGAATCCTGAATCTGCCGTAGTCTGTGCGGTTGTGGCAGCAATGATTTTTTGGTTATGGTCGTGGACTTTTTGTTTGTAGCGTTGCACCCATTCAGGATCATCACGATTCTTCGAGAGATAGATATAGAGTTGGTATTTAGTAGTCATTGGTGGATAAGAAAATACGCGGATGTTGAAGACTGTATGTATAATACAAAAACATTGTGTTTATATTATATATTATTATACCAAACAGTTATCCAGAATGTCTATTGCTATTATGCGTCGTAAGGTTCGCGAGAATCATTCTCGGATTGCGCCGATTTCGGGTCATTTGCCAGGGGGGGATGGGCAAACTGGTGTGAACGACGCGAATCGGGGAGGGTTTTCCATCAATGGCGGTCACAGGAATTTACGCGGGATTGGACAGGTGCGTATGGTGGGTTCTGGTGGATGGAGTGGTGGCGGGCGCGGGGCGGGTCGTTTCGCGACAGGGAATTCATCCTGGTATTTTTCCGCCAATGATGCTTCAGTGGTCAAGCGGTCTTCGCGCGGAAATGCTGCGATGATAAATATGAAATATCGCTGGATTAAAGGGGCGCAGTATCCTCGTGCGTGGCATAAAGATATTCCTTCTGCGACATTGGAGGTTCGTTCTCAGTCCGAATATATTAAGAAACGTGCGGCAGCGGTGGTGCGTTGTGGAACGGTCAAGGAGACGACTGTAAATCCTTGTGTTGCGAAGGTGTGTTCTGTGTTTGTCGGAACTGGCGCATTGAAGAAGAAGCGTGTTGCTTGGAAGCCTGTGACGAAGACGGTGACCGAGCGCGTGGTAAGCCAGAGTCAGTATATTGAGAAGGGGGGTTTAAAGAGTGGTCGTCGTAATTGCTTGTCGTTGAAAGAACCAAATAAGTATACGCACTTTCCTATGTATCTTCACCACGTAGGGTGTGATGTCAATTACTTGACGTGGCAGGAGGCGGTGGCTGCAGGGGCATTGCCTGCAGGGTATGTTGGATAAGGCGGCAATAATGGTGGCGGTGAATTATGCGCATATGTAACGACGTTCTGTTGGATTTTCTCGTAAAACCTGTTTTAAAAACCAATATATTTTTGTATTGATGATGGAGTCAACAGGTGTGGATGTGGATGTGGATGTGGCAAGGAGGGCGCTGCTACGGGATACATAACAATACATACATAATAAACCAAAACTATAGTATCCTGATTTGAAATGAATTTCATAAGGAAGTGATTTTTTGGCAAGAAATTCTTTAAATTCTGGAGAATGAAATGATGGAGATGACGCCTTCATTGAACCTGATGCAGTAGATGAATATGGCGTCGTGATTACGATATTGTTGCTTTCATTAATATCGTGTATTTTTTCGTCATTGGTTATTGCGAAATAAAGTATATCTGGATTGTTGATGTCGTGAAAGACGGTTATGTCATCTAGATTGAAATTAGAGATTGCTTTGTTTTCGTATTCAAGACTTTGTAGTTGACGACCAATAGATTCAATGAGATGTTCCATTACATTGTATTCTAGATGTTTCTTATGTCGTTTGAGTAATGCTGATAATGGTTCTATTTTTGATGCAGATACAGTGACTGTAGAGAGTTTGTTATGGGCATTTCGGTGACGTCGTAGACCCTTACTTATAATCATTGAACTTGGTAAAGGACACGTTTTTATGAGTATTTCAGATGAAAAAATATATGAAATAGGTGTTGGATTTGTTGACATTACCTATCGTATTGTATTGTATTGTATTGTATTGTATTGTATTGTATTGTATTGTATTGTATTGTATTGTATTGTATTGTATTGTTATTATATTTCATTTCGTTTGAAAATTTGCTGCGACACATCGCCAAAATATCGGTGTCGGTATTGTTTCATATACGATTTTGATTGTCTGTCCTTTAATGATATTCTCTCGGTATTTACGAATGGTAGGATTTTCAATGTTCCATTTCTTGAAATAAATGTAAATGTTATTATAATGAACAACCTGGTCTTTTTCTTCTCCACTTGATTCACATTCTGGTAGTCTGAATTCTTTTGGTTTAATCACCAAACGATGGATTTCTCCGAGTTGTGTTTTATTGATGATTCTTGTTAATTCTGGATACGTAATATTTCCTAATCCGCGTGGTATACATAATGCTGGTGGGTCGTATGTGTTATTTGTCATTTCTGTGTCTGTCTCTGTGTCTGTCTCTGTGTCTGTCTCTGTGTCTGTGTGTTTTATATTCAATTTTATCTATTCTTGTAAAGAGTATAAACATTAAGTATTATTATTATGTAATAGAATAATGTTGACGGATACTAAAAAGAGAATAGAGAGAGTACAAAATAGTTCTGGTCGACTTCATCGTGAAGGGCGTGGTAGTGGTGCTAATAGTCGTTCAGGGACGGGGACGGGGACGGGGACGGGTGAACTAAAGAATACACGTAGAAGACATCATCCACAAAAAAGATCACGTAACCAACCTAAAAAAAAGGAAGATGCTTCTGTACCAGTGCCTGTAGTCTCTGTTGATTCGTCTGTTTTTGATTCTAAACCAGTCATCGGAAGTTCTAATCCATTTTTTGTTGCGGTTTGTGCGCCTGAATCGTATGTTCCTTCTGTGAATCCGCAACGAACAAGTAATATGTTTTTGAAACCTGTTTTATCTGGAAACTATAGTAGGCGTGGTCCGTCTAGTTCTGGGTCTAATACAATAAACCATTTCATTCATCATCCAGCAATCCAAAATGATAGAATGAGAGAAAATTGTGTAATTAATACTGCAAATGTGGCTAGTGCTAGTGCTAGTGCTAGTGCTAGTGTTGTTTTTATTAAAGAACAATTTCCATCTCTATCGTGTAGTGCAAGTAATTCTATTCCATCATCAACTGTATCAGTTCAAAGTAAAATGAATTTTAAAGAAATGGTGATGAAGACTGTGAGTAATGTTGCGCCTACTACGAGTGTTGCGCCTACTACGAGTGTTGCGCCTACTACGAGTGTTGCGCCTACTACGAGTGTTGCACCTAGTATGCGTGTCTTGTCTTCTGGAAATATATTTTTAGGTGCATTTACTTATAATGAATCCAATAACAATAATAATAACAATGACAATAACAATGACAATAACAATAACAATGACAATGACAATGACAATGACAATGAGATTACATATATTGGGAGTCGTAAACAAGTAAAAGAATCTACAATTTCATCTATTTTGGTTGATTCTTGTGACTCTAAATATGATAGACTTTATAAATAAATACATTCAATATGCGTATATTTATTTATTATCCTTTCGTTTTGTTATATAATCATAATGTCGTCGTCTAAGTATTACGATTATGATTATGATTATGATTTACTTATGATTGATGATGATGATCATGACAGTAATGATGACAGTAGTATTCTTGAAGATATTCTTGATACAAAGTGGATTAACGACATTGAAAATGAAATTACACTTAAGGAATATGAAATGATGTTGAAAACTGATATTCTTCGAGTATCATTTCAAATTATCTATTTGGAACGAGATAAACAAACTATCGAATACACAGTTGCTTATTTATATACTCTTCGTGAACCAAATCAAATTACACAATCTGAATTATTTCATATAATATGTCGGTTTCAAAAAAAAGGAAAATATTATAATTTACTATCATTATTGTTCTATGATTTTCGGTTATCATCTGACAGCGGTAGCGGTGATGATAGTCGGTGGTTGTCTACGTATTTGTCTCAGAGCAGTGATGGTTTTGAATCTCAATATGCGCGCGTGATTGAATATAAAAATATTCTTTCTATTGATACTATTTATTTTTGCCCTTTGATTTCAATGTTTCATAACTTGATTGGTTTCACTATTCTTTTATTTGATGATTGATGTTAGATGTTAGATGTTAGATGTCGTCAATATTGACTTCTTCTAAATTATCACGTTGTTGTTTGTTATATGCAACTGGATGAGGTGCCGGAGCAGGAGCAGGAGCATGAGCAGGAGCAGGAGCCGGAGCCGGACGAAGTGGTGACAGAAGAGTATCTTCGTTGTTGCCATCGTTTTCGTCATTGTCGCTATCACTGATTTGATTATAGATATCTTGATAACTTGTTCTTGAAAGTGTGGATAATTTTCCACCTTGTGCGATAATTTCTTGATAATCTAGAGTTTTCTGGTCTTTGAATTCGACTACGTGTTTTGTCTTGAATTCGTCGTCGCTATTGCAACCACTACCAGCACCGTCACTATTTCCTTCTGTAATGAGGTCTTGAAATATTTTTTCCTGAACTCTGAGTTTTTCTCGTTCCGATGATGAGTATATCTCAAGAAGGTCGCATTTTTGAATATTCTTTTCAGTTTTAGATGCTTTGCTTGCGAATTCTTTGTCTGCATCCCATTGACGCAATCCGATAAGCACCCACGTGCCTTGAGAAAGTGTATTTTCGCGTTTAGACCTTCCTGTAAATTTACCACGAATGTGACACAAACGTTCGTATCCGTCTACGCATCTTACGAGACACATTGAATTACCGAGTAAGCGGACGATATACGCGTATATTTCATCTTTTGATTGAGATACACGCAATAGTTTATTTGTTTGGGATGTTCCATTTACGTGCTTACGCGCTAGATGTTTCATTTTATTGCCACCACCTTCATTGCGAACCATTTTACGGAGTCACGGAGTCAGTATGTTATAAGAATCGTATTATTTGATTCAATTTTATGAATATAAATATTTATATTTAATATCATACTGTGACGGTGTTAATTCTTCAGACACGTGTTCGGTCTCCGTCGTCGTGATGATGTCGTTTGGTGTCGCGCTAATAAACATTGTTTTTGTATTGATGTCTTCATCATCTATCTTCATATGACACACGAGTGCGAGGATTATCACGTCTTTGTGTTTGTATTGAATATTCTGGATTTTTTGAAGAATAAGGTTAAGAATATTCGTGGCGGTGGTGGTGGCGGTGGTGGTGGCGGTGGCGGTGACGGTGACGGTGATATGTTCAATAAGTGCTGATATTGATGAAGGGATGGTGGTGGTGGTATTTCTGGTGAATTCCCGACGAATGTGAACTGCAGTTGTTTTTAGATGATTCAAATTGTAAGATTTGATGATGGTTTCGTGGGTTTCTTTGTATTTAGGATAAATGTGTGTTACATTACCGTTGTTAGTGTATGCGTGTGTATACAATCTGAATACAATGGTAGATGTATATTGACTGCGCTTTATCATATTCTTGATTATGGAGGCAATATCAGTGGAGGAGGTTGACGCTTTTTTGTTGATATACTCTTCCATCTTTGGATTGTGTATTGCGAAGAACATATAATAAACAAACCAAATAGGTTCGTATGGGTCCGACGAGGCTGCGGATGTTGCGGAGGCTGCGGAGGCTGCGGAGGCTGCGGAGGCTGCGTTTAGACATTCTTGTATTGAACGTTTTTGTTTGATTTTAGAGAAAAGAACTTCGCAATGCTGAATAAACATTGACATTTCTGGAATAATTTTATATTTGTATATAGTATAACGAATACCTTATATTAATTTCGTTCAATTTTAAATGGTAGATCAGTCACTTTCTTCGTCCCAAAATGGCGAACAACTCCAACATAATCAAAACGAACTTCAAGAAGGCGGACGTCGTCGTCGTCGTCATCATGGTTCAAAGAGGCAGAACCCCTGGCTCTTGCATGTTAAACAAACAATGAAGAAGAACCGCGGTCTTTCTTTTAAGCAGGTTTTGAAACTTGCGAAGAATAGCTTTAAGAAGTCTCAGTCTCAGTCTCAGTCTCAGTCTCAGTCTCAGTCTCAGTCTGCTGGTCGTCGTCGCAGACGCAGTGAACGCAAAAACGGTAAGTCTTCCCAGAAGGGTGGAAGTGGAATGGCCGGCAAGGTTCCTTTCGGTGAGAACGCTGCTCCCGTTGTCTAAATAATAAATAATAAATAATAAATAATAAATAATAAATAATATTCATCCAATCGGCGTTTCAATTGGATGAATAAAGTGCGCGCGTCTGCGTTTAGCATTCATAAAAGATTGACTCGAATAATATTTTTGTTTCTTGTGGTGTCATTCGTTTATCTGGGTTCGGGTGTATATTTTGTAGCATAACCTGTAGTGCGTTCATTATTTTACGATTATCGGAATTGTATTTAAGTTTCATTTTGTATTTTGTATGGAATTCTATGTCTTTTTCAGACACGTGTGGGTCTATCTTTTTTTGACGAAGTTCTTGGTGTGATTTGTGTTGCTCATCATCGTCAGTGTCGTCCTCGGCGTCCTCTGTAGTCTCTGTAGTCTCTGTAGTCTCTGTAGTCTCTGTCGCCTCTGTAGAGTCGGTGTAGACATCAAATATCAACTTATACAATATTTTCAGGAACATTATGTTAATCGCATAAATGTCCCACTTGTCCCAATATTTTATCAGTTCATTAAGCACCTTTTCTCTCGGTTGGTAAATGAACCTTGAATACGTAGCAACTGTTTGATGAAATAATTGTTCTTTGAATTTCGGCGACATATAAGCCAGCACTTTCTTTTTTGAAATATATTCGTGACATATCCTTTCAAGGTCTTCAGCAGTAAGTGTATCGTCTTCATTTATTAAATATGTGATGATGTGAATTTCCATTGGCCATAGATTATAATCTGGCGCGTGAACATAAAAGTGTTGACGCCATAAATAGTTGTGTTTGAATATTTTAGATGAAGTACTATCGTATACTAAATTTGAGTCAATTACTTCATTCCGACTTGATGTGCGTTTATCATCGTTACTATCTTCATTGTTTTTTTCTTCTTTTTCATTCCACGGGTTTTCTAGTAAACGCGCCACGTCAATTGATAGACCGAAATCGATAATGTATGGTAATTGTTGGGTTATTTCTACAACTATATTGTTTTCTTTCAAGTCATAGTGGACCAGTTTGTATTTAATTAATATTTGAATACTATCATTTATTCTCTCGTAAAGGTCAAATAAGATTGACATTAGGTGATAAGGTTGGTCATTTTCATAATTGTTGTTATTGTTATTGTTATTGTTTTCAATAGTATCCAGTATATAATCGTGTAAATGTATTCCATTGATATACTTCATTCGCTGGATGATGAACTTCTTGTTTAGTTTTTTGTATTCATCTGATGTTATTACCGGGGTAGGTTTTGTCTTAGAATTTAATTTACTTGAATTTATTGGTTTCATATACTTACGAACTGCGTCGCATTCTATTATGTATGATTGTTTGATTGTAGCTAAATCGATCTTGCTTGTTTTTAATACTGGGACGAAAAATAATTCGTATGACGGTATTTCTTGTATTTTACGCCCGATGTAGTCTTCAAAATCAGAGTGGAAATTGTGTTTTTGAAGTTTGGAGATATACTTGGTTCGGTAGTTATCGCGGGTTACTTGTGGATGTTTTTTATTGCGGTATTGTTGGAATGGGAGAGATGGATAGTAAATACATCCATACGTTCCTTGGTTGATGAGTTTGGTTTCCTGGTCCTGGTCGTGGTCGTGGTCCTGGTCGTGGTCCTGGTCCTGGTCGTGGTCCTGGTCGTGGTCGTGGTCCTGGTCGTGGTCCTGGTCGTGGTCCTGGTCGTGGTCGTGGTCCTGGTGGTTCGTTTTTGAATGTCGTTTCATATTGGATTATGTTATGTATGGTTGTCTACTGTAGATACATAATAAAAATGTATTCTATTCCTACCGCGTGTGATTTGATATGTGTTCTCTGTATTTGATTATTCTTCGTTGTCGTTGTCGTTGTCGTTGTCGTTGTCGTTGTCGTTGTCGTTGTCGTTGTCCTTCTGTGATAATACATACTTATAATATCTGTTTTTGTATGTCTTTTTAAACTTATCCATAATCTCTTCTGTAAGTGCTTCTTGGGTTGTAAAGATGGATGCGCTGTTCTTGTATTTTTCGATGATATATCCGATTTCTTTTGTCATTGTGTTGCTCGTCATTTGCGTTTTGAAGAATAGTTCATAACATACAGATGGTTTTGGAGGGTTTCCGCCCCCGTGTGACGGAACTTCATTCACAATGTGTGCTTTGGCAGTGGTTGCACATTCACGAATATGTTTGTCCATTAGATTAATACATACTTTTGACATTGTGATATAAGTGCGACGTTTGTTGGTGGTGGTGGTGGCGGTGGTGGCGGTGGCGGCGGTGGCGACGGTGGTGGCGGTGGCGGTGGCGGTGGTGGCAGTGGTGGTG
>Ga0194129_10005134_pt1 | contig 16894 bp, 18 predicted proteins | sample TA2KigCa35mmetaG_FD_150862 | JGI IMG/M metagenome (GOLD analysis project Ga0194129, IMG submission 150862) | Freshwater microbial communities from Lake Tanganyika, Tanzania - TA2015038 Kigoma Deep Cast 35m | ecosystem: Environmental > Aquatic > Freshwater > Lake | place: Tanzania: Lake... | reverse complement strand
ACTTAAATATTTCTTATTATTTGAATCATTCAAATAAACCTAATTTAGATATTATAGAAATAGAAGGAAGTAACTATTTAGGTTTTGTTACTAATAGAATTATAAAAGAAGGTGAAGAATTAACCATTGATTATTCTAAATATGAATCAAAAATTTAAGTTTAGATATAATTTATTATCATATCTAAATTTAATGGATTCGCTTGATAATTTTCCAAAAGATCTAAAAGAAAAATCTGGTGGTTTTATTATTGTTGATAAAATAGAAGGAGATACAGTTATTTTACTTGGTAGATCAAATATTTCAAATAAAAAATCAGTATATGAAAATTTTGGAGGAAGATATGAAAAAGAAGATATTTGTTCCCTTCATACTGGAGTTAGAGAATTAATAGAAGAATTTTTTAATCTAAAAGTTCCCATTGATGTTGTTAATTTAATTGCTCATGGATTAAGAACTAATAACTTAATCATTAAACAACATGAGTTAAATGGTATGGCTTATTTAATTAATTTTGAAGGATTAAATTTTATTTTTCAAAATATTATTGATTATAATAAAAATTTAGTAAAATATAATATTAAACAACAATTTGATTATTTAACATATATTAGTGAAAGAATAATTACTGAAAAAGCAAATAATGGTCTTAATGAAATTCATAGAATAGAATTATTTAAGATCAAAGATGTTAAAGATAATAAAGTTAATCTAAGATGGTATACTAATAAAATAATAAATTTAATGGTAGATTAATTTTGTGAATATTCAGAATCTGATTCATCTTCAACCAGTTTACCATATTTTTGTTCATTTATTTTTTCAATAATATCTTTCATTTTATATAAAATACCTGATAATTCTTTTGATAATTCTAAACCAGATGATTCAAAAATAACTATATCTTCTAATAATTGATTTGCTTTTTTAAGTACAATATTTCTAAAATTTTCATGTTGTTCTAAAAAATTGCTACATTTTAGCAAGAAAGTAAACATCTTAAAAACTATATAATATTTAATCATTTTATTATTTGAATTATTAACAATATTCAACAATTGTCCTACATAAATTGTAATATCTTTTTTATTTTCTACATCTATATTCTTTTCTTGATCATCAATATATTCCATTTTTTCAAGAAAATAATCCATTTCTTCATCATTTAAATAAGACATTACTTCCATACGATAATGTGAATCTAATTCTTTATTTTGTTGATTTATTTTATTATCTGTTTTTTCTAATTCTTCAATTTGTATTAAAGCTGCATTGAGTTCATCTTCTGAATCTGGATTTGAATATTTTTTCCCGGAAATTATATCTTCTAGATTTTGATCAATTATGAACTTTTTATTTATACGTTTTGATTTTATTTCAAATAGTTTCCAATAAGGAAGTGGTATATTAATTAAATTGTATTTAACAGACATATCTTTTTTAATTAATTTTTCAATAATATTTCCAATATTATCGACAAATAATTCTGTAATAATTGGTAATGAATTGAGTTTATTTTCTAATAAATTTTTCTTAACATCATTTAGTGAATTTAATTCAACCTTCTTATTTTGATAAAAAATAACAACTTCATCTTGATTAAAAACAAATGCAAAATCTAAATCAGATTTAAATAATTTTTCAAAATTAATTTGAGGAATAATATTTTTATTAATAATATTAGATAATTCTTTAATCAAATCATTTGGGGGATTATCAAAAATTGTCTTTAATTCTAATAATATATTTGATTTATTAAATAAGGTACATCCAGTCGCATTTTCTAAGTAATTTAAAACTAAATTTTCAATACATTCATAAGATAGATTATAGCTTGCTTGTTCTTCTCCATGATGAAGACAAATATTTTTAGTAATATTGATATTATCTACTATTGACATTAAGGATTGATCTTGTCAAGATAATTGATAATAATTTCATTTTTTTATATAAAAAAAATTGAAAAATTAAATTTAAAAGTCTATCATAATCTTATAAAACTACTATTATGAATATACCTCAATTTCAGCAATCAGCGACCGATGCCGTCCATTCCCCCATAAAAAGCAGGGACTGTATAAAACATCTTGAGGGTCGGGAACTGTGTATACGTAGGAGAAATGGCACTGTGCAAAATTTTTGGCAACTCGATCTTAATTATAAAGAGTTGGTGCCATTAAGAGACTACAGTGGTAACATTACCGATTACGGTGTGTTTCTGTGGGCCTACATGAACTCAGCCTATCCTCATAAACTCAAAGTGCGCTCAATTTCCGAGCTGTTAGAGCTCAACCCTTAGTTTATCACACAGTTATGTAAGCGGCAAAATTTGTGTTTAAAATGCTTGTTATTTCTTTTAGTATTTCATCCCTGTTGTCAAATAATTTACAAATATATTTTTCATAATAATCATTATATTCAAGATCATTACCATTATCATCTAATATTCTAAATATATGTTTGTACCAACTAAAAATTAGAAAGGATTTTATTTTATTTATTGGATTATTTAATCTTATTTCAATCCAATTTTTATCTTTATCATATTCACCTATAAATACGTCAATATCTTCAAATATATATTTATTATTTTTAAGATATTCAATTGTTTCTAATCTAAATTTATTTGCTAATTGAGACATTTATTTTAAATAAAATTAACTTTTTATAACTATATCAATTATTTCTGTTATAATAGATTTCAAAGTTATTTCTTCATAGTTTTTATTATTATATTTATATTCTCTAATAAAATTCATTATTTTATTTTCATATAGATAGATATTGTAATAATATTTTTGGTAAATCATACAATTATAATTTGACTTTGTTAAATGTTTCGTGGTTCTGAAAGAATTAGATGCGCTATATCTAGAGCCATAAGGCAAAGCTGGTATAAATATATTCACATAATATAGTTTATTTTGTTCTTTATAATTTTCACATTCATAAGTAATTTTATATTTGTATTTATTTTTTTTTAATTTCATTTGATTAGAATTTAATAGAATTTTACTGTGGCATAAAGATTTTTCATATAATAAATCTTCATTTTCAGAATTAATTTTTTGGAAATGTATAATGAATATAATTTTATATTCATTTATAATATCATCATAATCAGAAAAAAAATTATTTATTAATTTTTTCAAAGATTCTTCTTCTGTCATAAATAAATTTTTAAATTGTTCATAAATATAATTCATTATTTAATATAAGATAAATATTATATTATATTAAATTCATTTTTTATTTAACATTTATGGTTTCGATATTTTCTATACGATTTACAACCAGATGTTTTAGCTTTGCATTCATTAAGTATATATTTTTTTGTATCACAACACCAAACAGGATCATATTTACTTGGACAAACTGCAAAACATTCACGACTAGATTTAGGTTTACATAAATAATAAAACACAAAAAATACTACTGCAACCATTAAAACAGTAGATAAAGTATCATTTTTAGACAAATTTAATTGTTCAGACATTATATACAAATATTTAGATTATTTTTTTTTGTTATTTTTGATTAATTCTATTATTCATTCCTGATAAAGAATTTTGATTGTTACTAATATCACCAGTTGTTTTAATTGAACCAGATACATTTAAATTTCCATTTATTTGTAAACCATTTCTTTGAATTTGATTAGCTGAGTTTGTTATATTTTTAATAAATTCATCTGAATTAACTAAATATTTTTTTACTGCATCATTTATTTGAGAGTCTGATACATTTGTCATTTTTTCTATTTTATTATTACATTTTATTATATAGTTATAAATGTAGTATAATAAAATAAAACAAATAATAAATATTATTAAATTATATCTTCCTGTATTAAGCATATTATTAAATCATATAAATTTAAATTAAAATAATTTAAATTAATTATATAAAATTATATTTAGTAGTTTATCTTCTTCTACTACGCCAATATCTTACTGGTGGTCGATATACTGGTGGTCGATATACTGGTTGTCGATATACTGGTGGTCTCCATGATCGAAATACTTGTGGAGGAGGAGGTGGAGGTAGGTGATGAAAACGTTTTAGACAAGCTTTATCGGGATTTGGTGATTTCATACAATCACGACTAACACATTGAGATGTTTTAGCATACCAACAATCGTGAGCTGGAAGTACAGTCCCTGTTATATAATAGTTTGGCATAAGATATCTTTGTACAAATCTTTCATCCATCCAGGACCAATGATTACAAGTTTTCCATCCCAATAATGCTTGAGGATTTGTATTACATAAATTATTTTCTTGTTTCTTACGTTCTTCTTCTTGTCTTCTACGTTCATTTTCAAGTTCTCGTTGTCTTCGTCTTTCTGCTTCTAATTTTTGTTGTCGTAAAATTTCCTGTTGTCTTTGTATATTTTGTATTTTATTATTGATATTATTATTAGTTCCAGATAATGAAAATTGATTATTTGATATTTCATTTCTTGCTTTAATATTACCTCTTATAGAAACATCACCAATTATTTTTAATCCTTCTGTTTGTGATTTAATAGAAATATCAGACATTGTTTTAAGGAAATCATCGGATATATAATATTGTCTAACTGCTTCAGCTATATTATTGTCCGATATTGGAGTCATTTTTTCAATATTATTTTTACACGAACTTGCATTTCTATAAACATGATAAATTAAAATTATAAAAATACATATAAATATAAATACATATTTGTCAGATTTTAATTCTTCAATTAATTTAAATAAAATCATTATATATTTTTTTAGAAAATAAAAAATTATAATTAATTTACCTTGGTATACTATTGATTCTATTATTCAAACTAGTAAAAGAAAAATCATTATTACTAATTTCACCTGTAGCTTTTAATTGACCTATAACATTTAAATCTCCATTAACTTTTAAATCATTTCTTTGCATTTGTACAGCAGTTAGAGATATATTTCTAATAAATTCATCTGATGTATAATATCTTTTAACAGCATCATTTATTCGAGAATTTGATAAATTGGACATATTTTCTATTTTATTATTACAAGTTGATAAATGATTATGAATATGATAAAGAAATATGAAACATATAATAAATATAATTAAATTGTATTTCCCTGTTTTAATTTCATTTAGTAATTGAGTCATTAACATATATTAAATATTTTTAGAAAATAAATCTAAATTAAATATATAAATAAATGTTTTATAGTGCTCAAGGTTATTATATAAAAAAAAATATTGAAAAGTTTTCTGAAACAAGCTCTATGAGTGCATCTAGACCTCAATATGAAATGGATGGAATTAGCCCAAAATCTGACACAGGTGCAGCTAGTCCTCAATCATCTGTAAGTGTTACTAGTCCTCAATCATCTGTAAGTGTTACTAGCCCAAAATCTGATACAAGAGCAACTAGTCCTCAATCAGCTGTAAGTGTTACTAGCCCAAAATCTGATACAAGAGCAACTAGTCCTCAATCAGCTGTAAGTGTTACTAGCCCAAAATCTGATACAAGTGTTACTAAAAAACAAGATTCATGTGATAAATTAATTAAACAATCTTATGCTGATTTTGATAAAAAATATGATTTATTAAAAAATGATTATGAAAATAAACTCAAAGAACAAAAAAAAATTACACAAAATGCAATGAAACAATTTTTAGATGAAAAGGAATCATGGGGTAAAGCTTATCAAATAAATAAAAATAAATATGAAAAATCAGTTGAAGCTGAAAAGAAAAAATTAAATGATTTAAAAAATATGTTTCGACAAAAAATTAATTCTCTTGATTCATCTATTAGAGAAATTAATTTATCCATTAAAAATCTTTAAAAAAATCTACTTAAATATATATTAATTAATGAAATTTGTTACAATTATAATTTTTTGTGTTGTTTTATTAGGTGTTTTATGTAATAAAAAAAAAGAATTATTTACTAATTCCTCTTCTATTGTTTTAAGTGAACATGATATGTATCAAATTAAAGATGCAATTAATAAAGTTGCAAATTATGAATATTTAGATGCAATTAAAAAAATAGGAGAAAATTATATAAAAATAATTATTGATGCATTTTATAAAAGCTTAAAAGAGACAAGCATAGAAAAACAAAAAAATTTATTTGAAGCAGATAGCTTTATTCAAGTAATATTTAATGATGAAAAATTAGGTTTATCTGATCATTTTAAACAAAGCTTATTTATGGAATTAAGTGAAGCAAGACTTTTAAATAGAAATATAAAAATGGTTCCATTAAGATTATATTCAAATAGTAAAATATTATCAAAAGAAAACTTAAAAAAAATAACTGAAAATATACAAAATATACAACTTAAAAAAATATCAAAATTTTTTATTTCATATTTACTTAAATATTATGATATTTCAAGACCACAACATAATAAAAATGATAAAATACTTAGATTTGAAAATAGTTTACCATCATTTAAGGAATTTAATTCACTAATCAGTAAATCAAATTTATTTTTTGATTAAAAAGAGTTTTTTTGATAAAAGACATAAATTATTAATAATACAACTACTGTTGATAAACCAATTATAGCAACACTATTTATAGTTGCTTTTTTTTTCTCATCAGCATCATAAACTTTTTGTAATTCTTTAATTTTAACATTTAATTCATTAATTTCCTTGAGTTTTTCATCACGTTGAACTTTATGATCTTCAATTTTTTTCTTTAAATTATCAATTTCGTCAGTAAGCATTTTTGATAATTTACCTAATTCTTCTTCAGACTCTGCTCTCTTTTTAGCTACATAAGCTGTTTGTTCTTCATCTATTTTTTTAATGTTTGAATCATATTCCTTCTTTTTATCATTATATTCTTGTAGGCTTTTATTTACTGATGCTACTTCAATTTCATACTCTTGTTTAATTTTATCAAGAATAGCAGCTGTTTCGTTATTTTTCTTATTAATAATTTCCATTCTTTCTCTATCCAGTTTTTCAATTGTATCTTCTAATTCTTTTCTATATTTTATACCATCGGCTTTAGCTTTTAATCTTTCTTCCTCTAGATTTTTTCCCAAGTTTTCTAATTCTTTTTGAGTAAAAATTGTATATTCGTTAACTTTCTTTATTTTATCTTCTTCTAATTTTTTCATTTGATTACTAAATACAACCATTTCATCTCGTATTTTTCTATCATTGTCTGCTTTAATTTTATTATATTCTTCTAATTTTTTATTAATCTCTAAAGCTTGAGAATCATACATTTGTTGAATATTATCAAGAGCCTTCTTAGTTTCTGCATTTTTTTGTTGAACTAATCGCATTTTTTCATCTTCTAATCTATTAATAGTATCTTTTAATTCAGCTCTTTTTTGATCAGATTCTATTTTATTTTTTTCTTTTTGTTCTTCTAAAAACTTATTAAGTCTTAATAATTCTTTCTCAGTTTCTTTAGTAAAATTAGTAATAGTTTTTAGTTTATCATCCTCCAATTTTTTTAATAATTCTTTAAATTTATTTTCTTCATTTTTAGCTTTTTCTTCATATTCTTTTTGAATTTGAACATATTCTTTTTGTTTTTCTTCAGTTAAGTTTTTTAATCTTAAATTTTGTTCTTCTTGTGAAATTTTATACTTTTGAGCAAGTGATTCTAAATTAGCAACCATATCTTTATTAGTTTCTTGTAAAGAATTTATTTTTTTAATATAATCTTTCTTTTGATCTTTTAATGTTTTATTTAATTCGGCTTGTTTATTTTTTAATTCTTTTTGAAATTCTTTATTTACTCCTGATTTACTTTTATTTAATTTATCAAGTGCTAGTTCGATTTGTTTATTAGTTTCATTTAATATTAATTCTTTCTTTAGATTTTGAGTTGCTTCTAAATTTTTAATATCATTTTGTAAGGCTAATTGAATATCTAATAATTTTTGTTTAGATTCTTCTTCCTTTATTTTAACCAAATCATTTAATCTTGAAATTTCTTTATTGTAAATTGCACGTTCTTCGTTTAATTTAGTTGTTAATATTGTCATATCTGATTTAGCTTTCTTCTTTAATTCTTCAAATTTAGTTTCCATTAGAATTTTTTGTTTATTTATTTTTTCCATTTCAATTTGATATTGTTCATTTAATTTTTTGGTTTTTAATTCATTATCATTTTGTAATTTATTTAATGCATCTTGATATTGTTTTTCTCTTTGATCAGCCATTTTTTTATATGATGCATCTTTTTGTTTATATTCATCTAAAAGAATTCTTTCATATTCATTTTTTTTCTGTTCATATTTACTAATCATTTGTTGAATTTTAATTTTATTATCTTGTTCAGCCTTCAATAACTTAGCTTGAATTTCATTTAATTTATTACTAATTTGTTTTTCTCTTCTATTATAAACATCTGTTATTTCTTTTAATGATCTTTTCTTTTCTTCTTCAAATCTTTTTACTAATTCTGCACTATCTCTTTCATTAGCTTCTCTAATTTTAGCTATCTTTGAACTAGTTTCATTTTGAATTTTTTTAATATCATCATCTTTTTGTTTTTTAATTAAATTTAATTCATATTGGTTATCAAGAATTTGTTGATTAAATTTTTTAATCATTAGTTCAGATTCTGATTTTTTTAATTCTAGTTTTGACATTAATTTTCGAGATTCAATTAAATTTCTTTCTTCAGATTTAGTATAAGAATCTTTAAGGTTAGAAAAGTTTTTTTCTAAAGAAGCTTCTCTTGATTGATAAACTTTAGTTAATTCTTCCATATCTTTCTTTTTTTGTTCCTGTAAATCTTTTTCAAGTCTGCTTCGAGCTTCTTTTTCATATTGAGTTAATTTATTTAATTCATTTCTATAATTTTCTTGGGCTTTCTTGATTTCATTATCTGTTCTTGCTTTTGTGTCATTTAATTGTTTATTTAATTCATCTCGTTGGACAATATATTCATTTAATTTATTTTGAGTTTGTTTTATATTATCATTTACGTTTTTAATTAATTCGTTTTTTTTCACTAATGAATCTTGCATTTCCTTATTTTGTTTTTCAAGAGCTCCTATAGCTCCTGATATTTTATTAAAATCTGCTTCTTTTAATGTTAAAGCATTTTTAATCATTATTAAGTCTTTTTCTTTTTCAGTTAATGATTTAATCTTTAGATTCATTTCATTTTGTTTATCTTTTAATAAAATATTTAATTCATTTATTTTATTTTCTTTTTTATCTAATTCAATAGATTTAGCATTTAATTTTCTTGTTAATTCAGCTACATCTCCTCTTGAATTTTTAGCTTCAAAATTATCTTTAACGATTTTATCCAAATTTTGAACAGTTTTTAACTGTCCGTAAGTGTCCATAAAATTTTTATATTTATTGTATTTACCGTTATAATCGTTAGAAAATAAATTTACTATTTCTGCAGTTAATAATTCTAAATTATTACCTGGTGTAGATATAAATAATCCACACATTTTATCAGTTACTCCTATAGAAATTTGTTTAATACACTGGTCTTTTTTATTGCTATTGTTACATGTTATTATATTATTTTGGCTTGAATTACATGTAACTCTAGAATTTCCAGAAGCTCCATTTACACCAAAAATATTATTTTTAAGCAAAAAGTTATCACAACAAACAACATCAGATCCTGAATAATTTTTATGTACACATCGCCCAACATAAAATGGTATATTTAAAATTTTAAATTCTCTAACATCTACATCCCATTCAGATCCATGATTATTAATGCAATAATTTTTGGCTTTATTAATGTCTTTTACTATTCCACTTGGTCCAAGTTTTAATATTCCACTCATAATTAATTATTAATAGAAAATAATTTAAATTTTTTTTAATACTGCATATTTTGAATTTATAGACCAAGACATAGGTAATTCTATTTTCTCAATTAATTGAAATTTTCCCAAATTATCTGGTAAAGTAGATAATATAATTATAACATCTGAAGGAGTATTTTTACTTAAAAAATTAATTAATTTTTGATTTGTTTCTTTAGGGAAAACTACATTACTTATAAAAATAACTGATCCAGGTGGAAAATAAGATGGATCTAATTTGAAAAAATCTTTATTAGATAATTTTATTTTATCTTTCATATAACTATCTAATTTTTTTCTCATATTCATAGCATACTCATGTCTTGCTTTAACTATTTCAGTACCTTTTGCTTCTTTAAATCCATTTAATAAAGCATAGGCTAATGTTCTACCATTACCAGATCCTAAATCAATAAAAGTATTTTTTGACCAATCTTTTAATTCCATGTATTTACTAAGATTTTCCATACCTTCCCATGTCATTTCACCATATGTTAAATTATAATTTTTATAATTGTTATTAGAGACTGTAATGAAAGAATCAGAATCAAAAAATTTATCAACTTTTGATCTATTGCTCTTATTTTTAGTTGTAAATAAGTAACTGATGAAAACTAATAATAAACCTAAAATTATAATTTTTTTATTTTTTAAGACAATATTCATTACAATAAGTTAGGAATAATTAAAAAATATTAAATTTTGTTGATATTTAAAATATAACATAATTATATTAATAAATGGAAAAAATTTTATTAAATATAGATTCAAGACAAAGAGATCTAACTTTATTTCCTCAAAGTTCATATTTTAAGATTGAATATAATGATGATCTTAATTTTCGTGATAAACAACAAAATATTGATTCTAAAATGAAATACATAAATAATAATTATGTAAATTTTAATAATATTGATTATATCAGTCTTGTAACTATTGAATTTCCAAATAATTTTTATATTTTTCAAAATATTAGGAATAATACTTCCTTCGAAATTACTTGTGTAAATACTGATGGTAATCCTGTCGCTAACTTGATTCCTGGTATTAAAACTGTTTATATTAAGGAGGGTAACTATGATAATGATGAATTAATTAATAATTTAAATTTAACATTAAATACAAATAAATTTAATATTGGTGCTATTAATGATTTTGGTGATTTTGAAATAACAAGAGGATTAAAATTTGAATATGATAAAAATTTAAATAAATATTCATTAATAAATTTAGAAGCTGGTTACACTTTTTCAATAAATATTACAAACACAAATTATACTTATAACAATCTTGGATATATGTTAGGATTTAGAACTAATATAATTAATTTAGAACAAAATGCAGTTAATAAAATATTTAAAGTTACTGGTACTTCACAAGCAGACATTGAAGGTGAAAAATATTTTTTTATTAAAGTTAATGATTATGGTCAAATATTTATTAGTCCAAAGATACAAAGTAAGGCTCTTGCTAAAATTATAATTAATAATTGGAAGAAAACATATATTTTTAATAATGCTAGTGATTTAGTTTATAAAACTCATAAATTTAGACAACCTACTGATATCAAAGGATTAGAAATTGAAATACTAGATTATTCTGGTAAAAGAGCTAATTTTGACGGAGTCGATTATTCATTAACATTTGAATTTGGTATGATATATGATGAAACAATTTATAATAAACAACTTAAAAGTTTAAATTTAATGCCAGAACAACCTATTCAAAATAATAAAATAGTAAAAAAATATACTGATAAAGTTAGTAATATTAAATCATCTCATGAAATATTAGCACCAGTTTACGATATGGAACCAGAAATGGTTCAAGTACAAGAAATAGTTAATTTAGAAGATCAAAGAGCCGAAGCAAAGAAACCAAAAAATAACAAATTTGGTTTTCAGTATGATAATAATAGATTTGGTATTCAATACAATAATAGATTTGGTATTCAATACAATAACAATAATAGATTTGGTATTCAATACAATAACAATAACAGATTTGGTATTCAATATAATAACAATAACAGATTTGGTATTCAATACAATAATTATAATAATAAATTTGGTATTAGATATTAAAAAATTGAAATATTAACATATTTTTTATATAATTATTTAATAATGTCTTATCTAATGGAATCATCTGACTTTCTCAAAATTAAGGACCAACACTATCGATTTATGCTAGAAAATGCTTACCAAGCAATTACTGTAGCTGAAGGTTGGGATTTCATGAAAACATTTAATGATAACCAAAATGGCTTCATGTTTTCTGACAATCCCATGACTGGGAAAATTATGAACAAAATGGAAGAATTAGGTTATTCTGGTCATTCTGGTGGTTCATTTGGCTGGACCATGAGAAACATGGAGTTTTTGGCAAAACATGGCAAAGACGAATTTCTGTCTAAATTTGAGTAACAAACGGAAAAAAGTTTAGATCATAATCTGGTTTATTTATATTTAACGGTACATCTAAATCAGAAGGTAATTTTTCAGTATTTAATTTAAATTCACATAAATTTGATCGTAAATATGTTAAATTTATTTGAAGTGGTATCTTTTTTTTATTAATTTCAATTGTATCAAAATTATTGTCTCCATGAGCATGTATTAATTTATGGGAAATATTTATTTTTTTATACATATCTATTTTATTTTGAATGCATACATTTTGTTCATTAAAAAAAGTTCTAGCACAAATATAAATTTGAGCAAATTTAGTTAAATCTAATTCAGCTATTTTTGTCCAATTATTTTCACATGCTAATATCAATAAACCATTTGAACAATCAATAGACGAAGCATCAAAAACATATTCATTTTGTTGATTTATTAATGTAAAATTATCATAATTTAATATATCAGCTAAAACAAAATCTTTTTTCTTTATTTTTCTTATATTAATTGGACTATAAACAGTTAATAAATTTAAAATTGATTTATAACAGTTTCCAAATCTAAATAATGTAATGTAATTTCCTCCATTTTCTTGTTTATAATAATTTTTGTATGTTTTATAAATTACTAAATTATTTGATTCATCAAAAATACCATTATTATGATCTACATGAGATAAACCAATATTTGGATGAGATAACAATCTTACTTGATTATTTAATTTTTTAAAAATTTTATATAATAAAGTTGGACCTGTTACAGCAAAAGGATCAATTGGATAATATAAATTTAAATTATTATTAACTATTTGACAAATAGATTGTAAAAATAAATCATTTTTTGGTTCTGAACAAATAAATGCATTATAAATACTTATTGAATTAGTTTCAAAAGTATTATTAACTAATATACATGAATCATCTGATTTTATTATTTCTCTAAACGGTTTAGATGGAATCATTTTACAATCAATATAAATACCACCTTCTTGATATATTATACAATATCTAAATAGATCTGCTTTAAAAGCTCCTGAAATTAAATTATCATAGGCATATAATACATTTTCTGAAAAATTATTTTTTATATATTCAATACAATCATCATCTGTAAATAATTTATATTCATATTCTGGATTTAAATTTTTAATAATTTTCGTTGTATTTTCCATTTCAATTTCCATTTTATTTGATTTCCATGTTTGAAATATTTTTTTGGGTATCTTTTGATTATATTCATTATTTATAATTAATTGTTGATTGGTTTCAATAACTATTTGTTTTAGATTAAATAAACTTTTACCTACATAATAAAAATAATTATTATTATTAATAACTATATCCAAATATAAATCTTTATTCCATCCCCAATTTGCATCTGTTCTAAATATTTCTAAATAAATATGAGTATCGTCAATATATTTGTGAGTTATTATTAATTTAATATCATTTAAACTAATTATCGGATTTATTTTAAGGTTACTTATTTGTATTATATTGCTAATATTTAATTTTATAGACTGAGTTCTCAAACCTATAAATAATTCATCATTTTGAAATTCTTTTGATATTATTATATTTGGATTTTCTGTTACTATCTTTTTAATTGATTCTTTATTACTTAAATCTAAATTATTTAATTTATTAAATTCGGTAATATTTACATTTTCTATTATTTCATCTAAATTATTATAAACTTTATTTCTTAATAGTGGTAATTTACTAAAAATATTTAATAATGCTTTACCATAAAGTGTATGTGTATTATCTATAACCCAATCAAAACCTTTAATTTGTTTTAAATACTTTAATGAATGTTGGTTCCAATAATGCAAAACAATTAGATCATCATTAAATTCATAAGGTTTTTCAAATATTTGATCAATTGATTCCCAACTTGGTAATAAAAAATTAGATGGTTTTAATATTGTTAAATCAGTATTTTTTTTTGATAAAATAAATGGTAAATGTGTAGATGCTTCTTGCCAACCATCTGTTACAAAATATTCTTCATAATTATCCCACCATTCAGTTATAAAACTACCATCTGGTTCGGTACCCATAATAGCATTACATAAACCCATAATTTTACCTGATTCAGTTATTTCGTTAGCAATAAAAAATTTATTGTGTAAAAAATCTTTGTAACTTCTAATACAAATAGTATCAATATCCAAGTAAATACCACCATATTTTTTTAATATTTGCATTCTAGCAACATCGGATTTATGGGCTACTTTTTTTAATTGTTTTTTACCAATATTTAACGGTACATCTATTTTAATATGATCTACTAGTTCTTTTGTTTTATACCACCATTGACCTTTTGGTTCAAAATGATAATGAAAATAAATTTTTTCAGGATTGTTAATTAATTTACATGATAGTACAGCTACATAGTAAACAAATAGAAAATCTTCTTCTTGTTCCATTAATCCATAATTAAAATGAACTATATTAGGAATCATATTAAATTAAATCATATTTTAATCTTTATTATTATAATTTATTACTCGTAAATTCATTAAATCTTTCCAGTTTTTATTAAGTAGAAAAAAATTATGACCACCAAATGCTTCTCTTAAAATATATTGCTCGTTTGAAAATTTATATGCATCATTTTTAAAGGCTAGTCTACCTATATTAAATTTTATCATGTTAGTCGTAAAATATACATCTTCAGGTATAGTTTTTAATTGATAATTATAATAAGTTTCTGTTTCTTCTGGTTTTATTTTATTTATAATTTCTAGCATTATTTCTTTTGTTCTTAAACTAAATCCACCATTACCAACACCATATTGATTATCATTACGAAGCCACGGTGATCCAATATAATCCCATTTTAAAAAATCATTTATATTAGAACCAAATACACAACTATCTTCTTGCCACAATAATATTTTAGATCCTGTAAATAAATTCCAGAAAAAAGTAGATGTTAAAATTTCATTATATTTATTGATATCAATGTTATTATATTCTAATTTTATTAATTTAATATTTGGTGATATACTATTAGCTAATTGTTTCATAAAATAATAATTATCAATACCACAAACTATTGTATAAGACCATTGATTACCAATTTTATTAATTGTATTAATTAATAGAAATTCTAAATGAGGTAATATTCTAAATTCAATTAAAACAACTTCATTATTTAAATTTAATTGTAATTCTGGTAATTTAATTTTTTTACTTAAATCAATATGTTGAAAACAAAAATATCTGAATTCTTGTTTTGGATCATTAAATATTTCATTCTGTTTTATATTCATTATTTTACAATATTCATCTATATTATTCATATAATATCAAAATGAAAAACTTTTTACAAGATTTTTTTATTATTCCAAGAATTTTTTATAAAATAAAAATATTTTAAACTCCTCTCTCTCTCCGTACTTTTTTATGGTTTCCTGGAAATGGAAATTAATTTCCATTTAAAAAAATATATAAGATAATTATATATACACAATTTTATGGAAACTAATAATGGAAATAATAATAGTAATTATATATGTAAAATATGTAATAAAAGTTATACTAATAAATCAGGTATATGGAAACACAACAATAAATATCATTTAACTGAAAGTACCCAAAATAACCAAAAAGTAACCATTTCCAATAACCCTAAAGTAACCATTTCCAATAACCCTAAAGTAACCATTTCCAATAACCCTAAAGTAACCATTTTACAACCATATAAAACAGAAGGTTTAAGTTGTAAATATTGTTCAAAAGTTTTTAAATTTAAACAAGGACGATGGAGGCATGAAAAAAAATGTGATATGATAAATAATGATTATTCCAAAGATGAAATTATTAATTTACTTAAACAAACAATTGATGAACAAAAGAAAATGTTTGAAAAACAAATTATTGAAATGAAAAATCAACTAATTGAGACTATGAATAAAAAATGTAAAGTTCATCCTAAAACATTACAAAAAATTAATAAACAATTAATTAATGATAATAAAAATATTAATAATGGTACAGTTAATAATACTTATAATATTATAGGTTTAGGTCATGAAAATCTTGATCAAGTATTTACCAGGAAAGAAAAAATGGCTATTCTTAAAAACAGATTCTACTGTCTACCTGATCTGGTTGAATATACTCATTTTAATGATAAATATCCTCAGTTTAAAAATATACTTATTACTAACACTCAAAATACACTAGCTTATAAGTATGATACTAAGAAGCAACAGTTTATGTCAATCAATAAAGATGAACTATTAAATGATATTGTTGATGCTCGTATATGTGATATATCATCATTTTATGAAGAACTTGAAAATGCTTTAGATGATAAAACTAAAGAAATTATAGAAAAAGTAATTGATAAAATAGAGAATGATCCAGCTTATAGAGAACTCAAAAAGAAAGATATTAAACTAATTATTTATAACAACCGTAAGAAAGTTATAAAAGATAATTTACTTGAAAATGAAATAGAAGTCTAAATATATAGTATTTTATTTTCTTCTTATTAGGTGTCTATATGTTCCTATTTTATTTATATTTTGATTAACAACAGGTTTAGCAGTAGGTTCAGCAGCAGGTTCAGCAGCAGGTTCAGCTACAGGTTCAGCAGCAGGTTCAGCAGCAGGTTCAGCAGCAGGTTCAGCTACAGGTTCAGCAGCAGGTTCAGCTACAGGTTCAGCAGCAGGTTCA
>Ga0194129_10005127_pt1 | contig 16920 bp, 11 predicted proteins | sample TA2KigCa35mmetaG_FD_150862 | JGI IMG/M metagenome (GOLD analysis project Ga0194129, IMG submission 150862) | Freshwater microbial communities from Lake Tanganyika, Tanzania - TA2015038 Kigoma Deep Cast 35m | ecosystem: Environmental > Aquatic > Freshwater > Lake | place: Tanzania: Lake... | reverse complement strand
GACCGCCATGATGCAGATGACCACCAGGTCGCTCAAAAGGTGCAGGCGGTTGACGTGTGATCGTGGGTCCGGCAGGAGGGCAAACTCCTCGAGAATGCCTTTGACATCCATGTCCAGAACGGCTTCGGTATCCTTTGGCACAGCTGTATCTCCAACGAAGGCTTTGACAAAAAATCCTGACAAAGCCGATCATCGCAAACACGGGCTTGCCGCGCCAGCCCAGATTACCCAGAGTGCGCGCCGGCCCTGGCCTCCTTCCACCGGCCCGACGCAAGCATGTGGGCATGATGCTCCTCGGCATTGGCCATCTCCCGGCCGGCATCGGGCACGTCGTCGAGATCGTCGGCCCGATGGGGCGGCAGTTCGATCCGCTCGAGCGGGAACATGTCGTAATACTTCCGCGGGACGTACCACGGCATGTGCGGCTTGTGCATCCCGACGGCGAGGAAGAACGGCCGCTCGTGCCGCCGGCCCAACTGCTCGATGCCGTAGTCGACGATCTGCCAGTCCTCGAGTTCGTCGTCACGGCATTGGAGTAACGCGAAGCGGATCGTGCCGACGCCCGGATCCTGCCCGGGGGCGAGCCCCGGGTCGCCGCCGGATGATTCCAGGTAGTGGTCCCAGTCCGTCGGTCGTCTGAAGGCATCGTGGTAGATCTTTCCGGCGCCGCACACGAAGTAGCCGGCGCGGCGAAACGCCGCCGTCAGCGTGAGTTCCGGCGAAATCACAGTCCGCCAGTCGTTCTCATTGTCGTAGACGCCGGTGCTCGAGGGGCGAAGCCCCGACATCAGCGCCGTCCGGGAGGGATTGCAGACCGGCGCCGCACAGTAGGCACGGGTGAAGGTGGTGCCGCGGGCGGCGAGACGATCGAAGTTGGGCGTGAGGCTCTGCGGGGTGCGGCCAAAGCAGGTCACCCAATCGCGAAGATCGTCGACGGCGATGAACAGCACGTTCGGCCGCGCCGGTGGCTCGCTCGCCCGGGCGGCGTTCGGCAGGGCACTGACTGCGAGCGCGATTCCCAGCAGGCCGCTTACGCAGCGCTGCCGGACGGCCTGGCACCGCTCTCGAACGTGTAGGATTCCCATATGCCCGCTGCTCTGCCGGTGATTCTACCGCAGCAGCAAGATCAGGATTTGGCCGCTTTCCGTCGGACTCATCGCATGCCACGCGAGCATCTGCAGGTTCAGCGTCGATGTCGTGCATGCGCGATGGTGATGCTCGGCGCGGTGACCCTGGCCGGCGACGCGGTGGCCGCGGCGGGGATCGACGTCTGGGCGGCACCCGCCGCGCAGAAGGTGTTTCAGGACGACACGCCCCCGGCCGGGGTCGGCCCCGACCTGCGGCTCGAGGCGGCAGGCGGTGAGACCGAGTCGGCGCAGGTGGTGCTGCGAGCGGAGGGCGAGGCGTGCACGCTGACCGATGCCGCGGTTTCCGAGTTCCGAAATGAACGCGACGAGGCCTGTCCCGACGTCACCACCGGCCTGTTCCAGGTGGCTTTCATCCACCTGCCGAGCCTGAACCGGTCCTGGCCCGACCCGCTGCCGCCGTTTCGCGGGCCGCTGCAGCTGCTTCCGGATCGGACTCAGCCGCTCTGGCTGAGCGTGCAGGTGCCCCCGGCGGCGCCGGCCGGCACCTACCGGGCCACGCTGCGGCTGGTGTTCGACTCCGCACCCGCGCGGATCGTTCCGCTCACGCTGCGGGTCTTCGGGTTCCGCCTTCCGGAACACCCCTCCCTCCGCACCGCGATCGGCAACCAGATGGGATTCGTCCTGCCTCACCACGGAGTGCAGGCCGGCACGCCGGAGGCGGCCACGCTGGAGCGAAACTACTACGAGTTCCTGCTCCAGCGCCGGCTCTCGCCCTATTCGCTGCCCTGCGACCTGTGTTCGCCCGAAGCGGCCCGCTGGCTCGACGACCCACGGCTCACGAGCTTCGTGATTCCCGTGAGCGACGAGATGCGGAGTTCCGGCGGGTCACCGCACACCTCCGCGACCGCGACTGGCTGAAGAAGGGCTTCGTCTACGTCTGGGACGAGCCGCAGACCCAGGACGACTTCGATCAGCTCACGAAGCGGGCGCGTCGGATCCGCGAACTCGAGCCGCAGGCCGCGATCATGGTGCCCTTCAACGGCAACCCGCGGGAGACGACGGGCCTCTCGACCTACGCGCGACTCGACGGAATCGTGGACCAGTGGTGCCCGCTGTCCAGCGCCGTCGACGTCGACGAGCAGGCGAACCGGGCGACACGGGGGGAGGGCTCCTGGTGGTATGTCTGCTGCGTGCCTCGGCAGCCGCGGGCCAATCTGATGGTCGACTGGCCGGGAACCGCCCATCGAGCGCTCTTCTGGCAGCAGAAGCAGCGGGGCATCGACGGCTTTCTGTACTGGTCGGCCACCCACTGGGATCCGCAGTACACGGCCGATCCCTGGACCGACATCCGCACGTATGCCTTCAAGGGAGACTGCTACGGCGACGGCTCGCTGGTGTATCCCGGCGGGCGGGTAGGCATCGATGGGCCGGTGAGCTCGATCCGGCTCGAACTGCTCCGCGACGGCACGGACGACTTCGAGTATCTGACGCTGTTCGAGCGCGTCCGCGGCCGCGAGGCGATGCAGGGGCTGATCCGCCGGGTGACCACGAGCCTCAACGACTTCACCGACGATCCCGCCGTGCTCGACGGCGTCCGCCGGGATCTCGCCGAAGCGGTGGAGCAGGTTGCGGGCCAGCCGGCGGCCGGGGAGCCCAAGTGAGGCTGCTGGGACTCGAACCCAGGACCAACGGATTAAAAGTCCGATGCTCTACCGACTGAGCTACAGCCTCGTCACGTATCCTACCGAGGCCCGGGACGCGGGCAACGCGAACCTCGAGGGCCCCGCCATGCACGCCGACGAACCCGGCCCCGGGCCCGCCCGGCTGATGCTGGCACTCGCCGTCGTGCTGGCGGCGCCGGCGCTCGCCGCCGGCCAGTCCGGCGGATCGCCGGCAGGCGTTGACCGGAACGCCGCGTCGAGGCAGCCGGTGATCGTGCCGCAGGATGACGACGGCACGATCCTGCTCTCCGGCAGCCATGCGGTGGTCCGCGGCACGATGCTCCGCTGGGAGCCCCAGCCGCACAAGCTCACGCTCGGCTACTGGACGCAGGCCGAGGACGCGGCCGAGTGGACGTTCGCCGTGAACGCGCCCGGGGACTTCGAGGTCGAGGTGCTGCAGGGCTGCGGCACGGGGCAGGGGGGCAGCGAGATGGCGGTCACGCTCGATCCCGGCCGCATCGCCGCCACGCTCCGGTTCGTGGTCGAAGACACCGGCGGCTTCCAGCAGTTCCGGCCGCGGACCGTTGGCCGAGTCACGATCGCCGATGTCGGCACGCACGTGCTCCGCATCAAGCCGGAGCGGATCGCCACGCACGCGGCCTGCGACATTCGCCAGGTCCGCCTCGTGCCCGTGGCGCCGGAATCAGCGAAGCCCGTCGCCTCACCGCCATGACCCGCCCGCACGGCGGGAAGGGAAGTGCCCGAGAGAGGACTTGAACCTCCACCCAGTTACCTGGACAAGAACCTGAATCTTGCGCGTCTGCCAATTCCGCCACTCGGGCGAGTGGACTTCTGATCCTAACAGCGGGCTGCCGACGGAAAAGCCCCCGCCCATGCGGCCGCACGTGCCGCAGCCGGGCGGCGGACGGCGAGGTGCGCCGACGAGATTTTTGCCGCCTCCGAGCCGACGATGCGCCGACGTCGAAGGCGGTCTAACGGTGCCGGCAGCGGGCCACGAAGGCCGCATAGTCCTTCGGCGTGTCGATGCCACGCGCCGCGTGGTCGATGACGGCGGCCACGATCGGCACACCCGCCTCGACGAGCCTGAGTTGCTCGAGACTCTCGAGCGCCGCCAGCCGTGATTCCGGCAGCGAGTTCCAGCGCTCGAGCAGGCCGCGCCGGTACGCATACAGGCCGAGGTGCTGCCAGTAGAACGGCGGCGCTGCCGCCAGCAGATCGTCGCTCCAGTCGCGGGCGGCCGGCACCGGCGCCCGGCTGAAGTACAACGCTCGCCAGCAGCCGGTCTCCTCACGGCCGTCGGCATGCCGCCAGGGGGTGAGCACCGCCTTGACGGCGGCCGGGTCGTCGAGATCGACGCGGGATCTCATCGGCGTCACCAGCGTCGCCATCTCGGCGCCGGGACAGCGGTCGAGGGCGTCGATCGCGGCATCGATCGCCGAGGCGACGAGTTCCGGCTCGTCTCCCTGCACGTTCACGATCACGTCGCTCGCCGGCAGGCGCGGCAGCGCCTCCACGATCCGCGCCGATCCGCTCGGTGCCTCCCGCGACGTCATCACCGCCGCGCCGCCGAAGCCGCGGACGGCCGCGGCGATCTCCTCGCTGTCGGTCGCCACGATCACCGCTCCGGCCGACCGTGCGCGGCACGCCACCTCCCAGGTGTGGGCGATCAGCGGGCGGCCGGTGTCCGCCAGGAGCATCTTCCGCGGCAGGCGGGTGCTCGAGAGCCGGGCCGGGATCACGATCACCGCCGAGGATCGAGACGCCATGGGACCAAATCATCCCTTTCGTGGGCGAGGCGCGGTCGCGGGCAGCTCGCATCGCCGGAAGGCGGGGGCAGTGCGGCGCGGGCGGCCCTGCCCGCTGCTCGACCGCACCAACGGGAGGATTCTCTCGATGCGCGGCATCGTCGGCTATGTCGGTTTCGGCGGGCCGAATCCCCGGCCGCGGAAACCGCGAGCGCGACGCCGGTGAGCCGCCGCCGCGGCCCGTGGCATGGCCCGTCAGCCGGCCTGCGACCTCACGGGCGCCGCGCGGACCCGGCGGCTGCGGCCGGCGCGGGCTCGCCGCCCCCCACCGGCCTGAGGGCGAAGAAGGTGGCGTAGATCGCGTCGCTCGCCTCGTTGAGCCGCGACTGAAAGGAATCGATGAAGCCGTGCAGCCCCGGCTCCGCCCCGAGGATCTCGTCGATGGCTCCGTAGTTGAGGTGCGAGCGGAGCCGACCGAGGAGCTGCTCGGCCGGGTTGGAGTAGGCGCCCTTGGCGCCGCCGGTGATCGCGAGGAGCGACTCCTCGGCCTTGATCAGGCAGAAGTGCATCGCCCGGGGAAACTCCCGGTCGAAGATCAGAAAGTCGGCCACCCGTCGCCGCGAGATCGCACCGTGCACCTTGCGGTACATCTCGAGGGCACTGGCACTCTCGAGCACCGCGGACCAGCGGACGGCATCGCCATCGCCGTCCCCTCCGGCCCCGCTTGCCGGCCGCGCGAGCGGCACAGCGGCCGGCTGGTTCCAGGCTGCGATCTCCGCTCCGGGGCCCGAGCCGAAGGCCGCGGCCCCGCTTGCCGGCCGCGCGAGCGGCACAGCGGCCGGCTGGTTCCAGGCTGCGATCTCCGCTCCGGGGCCCGAGCCGAAGGCCGCGGCCCCGCTTGCCGGCCGCGCGAGCGGCACAGCGGCCGGCTGGTTCCAGGCTGCGATCTCCGCTCCGGGGCCCGAGCCGAAGGCCGCGGCCCCGCTTGCCGGCCGCGCGAGCGGCACAGCGGCCGGCTGAAAGTAGTGCTCCACATCCAGCACCCGGCTGGTCTTGTCGGCCCGCTCCACCAGCCGCCCCAGCCGCGCGAAGTGCCACGCTTCGCCGTGCGACATCGTGGCGTCGGCCACCCCGCTGATCAGTTGGCTCGCCCGCTTGACCTCCTCGAGAAACTCGCGCGGGTGCTCGATCTCGACGTTCGCCGCCGCCGCGGCCCGCACGGCGAGGTGGGCCTTGTTGATCTCCTGCCACATCGCCGTGCTGATCATGTCGCGGACGGTGCGGGCGTTCTCGCGGGCAGCCTGCAGGCAGGAGGCGATCGAGTTGGCATTGGCCTGGTCGATGGCCAGAAACGAGATCACGTTGGCCTGGTCGGCGAGGCCGTACCGGGCCCAGAAGTCGGCTTCGTCGCCGAACGTGCAGACCAGGGCGCTCCACAGGCGTCCGGGGCTGATCGTGCCCTCCAGCACCAGCCCGAGCGTGGTCTCGACCGCCCGGGCGACGTTCTCCGCTCGCTCGATCTGCCGGTTCATCCAGTACACGCTTTCGGCGACACGCGAGAGCATGGCTATCGCCTCCCCTCGTGCACGACCCACGTGTCCTTGCTGCCCCCCCCCTGCGACGAGTTGACCACCAGCGACCCCTTCACGAGGGCCACGCGGGTGAGCCCGCCCGGGAGCACGAAGATGTCTTCCCCGTAGAGAATGAACGGCCGGAGATCGACGTGCCGGCCCTCGAGCGAGTCGCCCACCACCGTCGGCACCCGGGAGAGCGAGAGCATCGGCTGGGCGACGTAGTTGCGGGGATTCGCCTTGATCCGGCCGCGGCACTCCTCGAGCTGCTCCTGCGTGGCCCGAGGCCCGAGGACGATTCCGTACCCACCGCTCTCGTTGGCCGGCTTGACGACGAACTCACCCAGCCGGGAGAGCACGTGGTCGCACTGGGCCGGCTCCCCGCAGACGAAGGTGGGCACGTTGGGGATGATCGCGTCCTCGCCGAGGTAGTAGCGGATGATCTCGGGCACGTAGGCGTAGACCGCCTTGTCGTCGGCGATCCCGGTGCCGGGGGCGTTGACGAGGGCCACGTGGCCGGCCCGGTACGCCCGCATCAGGCCGGGCACTCCGACGAGCGAGTCGTCGCGGAAGGCGAGCGGGTCGAGGAAGTCGTCGTCGATCCGGCGGTAGATCACGTCCACCCGCTCGAGACCATGCGTCGTCCGCATGAAGACGACGTCCCCCTGGACCACGAGGTCGGAGCCCTGCACCAGCTCCACGCCCATCTGCCGGGCCAGGAAACTGTGCTCGAAGTAGGCCGAGTTGTAGATGCCGGGCGTGAGCACCACGACCGTCGGATCACGCGCCTGCGGCGGGGCGACGTATTCGAGCATCGCCCGGAGCTTCTCCGGGTAGTCCTCCACGGGGCTGATTCGCTGGCCGGTGAACAGCTGCGGGAACGTCCGCTTCATCACCTCCCGATTCTCGAGCACGTACGACACTCCCGACGGCGTGCGGAGGTTGTCCTCCAGCACGTAGATCACGCCGTCGGCCCCGCGAACGAGGTCGGTGCCCGTGATGTGGCACCACACGCCCCGCGGCGGCTTGAGCCCGGCGCAGGGGCCGCGGAAGCACCTGCCCGAATCGACGAGCCAGTCGGGAACGACGCCGTCGGCGACGATCTGCCGGCGGTTGTAGACGTCGTCGATGAACAGGTTCAGTGCCCGGATCCGCTGCGTCAGGCCCCGCTCGATCACGGACCACTCGGCCGCCTCGATCACCCGCGGCACGATGTCGAAGGGCCAAATCTTCTCCGTCCCGGCCTCGTGGCCGTAGACGTTGAAGGTGATCCCCATCGTGAGCAGCATCCGGTCGGCGGCCCGCTGCCGCTCGGCGAGCTCCCCGTCCGACGCGGCGGCCAGCCGACCGACGAGCAGTTCGGCCCCGGGCCGGGGCCGCAGCGCCCCGTCGAACAGCTCGTCGTGAAAGCCCTCGGTCTTGTAGGCCTGAAGATCCATGGCGGCCGGCGCGGAAGGAGGGGGCGGCTGTCGCGACGACAGGCCGCCTCGCAGGCCGTCGCGATTCCGCGGAGAATACCCGACTCGAGCGGCGGGGCAACGGGCGGGAGCGATTCCGCCCCCGCGGTGCGGATGCGCGGTCCGGCGGCCCAGGTCGAGCGCCGACGGCAGTCGCACCCGGCGCGGTCAGGCCTTGCGCGACAGGATCTCGGCCAGCACCTTGTCGAGATCCCCCGGCTGCACCGGGAACGGCAGCACCCGCCGCAGGCCGTCGACCTTCGCGGCGCCGATCAGGGAAGCCTGCCGCGAACTGGCCAGCAGCACCGCCGGCACCGTCGCGAACTGGGGATCGGCGGAGAGCCGGTTGAAGGCGTCGACGGCGGGGGCGCCGAGTTCGCGGGTGCTGATCACCAGGAAATCCGCGGGCACGGGCGTGCCCGTGAATCGCGCCAGGGCCCGCTGGGGATTCTCGGTGAGCAGCACCCGGTAGCCGAGCTTTCCGAACATCTCGCGGAGCGCCTGCTGCGGCTTCTCCCCGGCCTCGACGAGCATCACGCTCCCCCTGCCGGCGGTCGTGGCCTTCCCGGCAGTCGTCGTCGGCTTCGCCGGCGCATCCGCCGGGGTGGCCTCGCCGGACGCCCGCCGCGCGATCGCCGACTCGAGCGCCAGCCGCACGTCGGTCGCGGTCTGATACCGCTCCAGTGGATCGAAGTGCATCATCCGCGACACGACGTCCACGACGTCACGCGGCAGGTCCGGACACTTCGTGCCCAGCGGCACCACCTGCTGGAAGCGCCGCGGGTCTCCCCGCACGCTGCGGTCGCGGGACTCGGTGAGCGGCGCCGACCCCGCGAGCGCCAGGTACGTCACCGTCCCCAGGAAGTAGATGTCGCTGCGGGCGCTGTCGTCGCGAACACCCGTGGCCTTTTCCAGGGCCACGTAGTCGATCGTCCGCGGCTTCTCCACCCGACCCAGCGCCTTGTCGCCCGAGTCGTCGACGCCGGCGAGGCCGAAGTCGACGAGCTTCGCCCGGCCGGTCGACGAGATGATCACGTTGGAAGCCTTCATGTCGCGGTGGGTCACGCCGCGGCGATGGGCGTATTCCAGGCCGCAGGCCGCCTGTTGGATCAGGTCGAGCACGCGGGGCACGTCGACCGCGCCGCGGATCTTGACGAGCTCGCGGAGCGTCTGGCCCTCGACGAACTCCATGGTCAGGTAGCTAGCGCCGTTCTGCTGCCCCACGTCTTCGATGGCGACGATGTTGGGATGCCGCAGGAGACGGCCCATCTCTCCTTCGTGCTGGAAGGCGCGGCACTTCTCGGGATCCGACGCATAGCGGTTCCGCAGGACCTTGACCGCGAGCACGGCGCCGGTGTCGTGGTGGATCGCCCGATAGACCCGCGCGAAGGAGCCGGAGCCGATCTGGTAGAGGATCCGTGCCCGCCCGTAGAAGTAGCCCAACCGCTCGCCGCGCAGCAGCCGCTCGAGCTGGAATCCCGTGAGCAGTTCGCGACGCACCAACACCTGGCCGAACGCCTGGGCGTCGAGCGCATGGCCGCCCGCCTCGGCGAACACGGTCGCCAGCGTGCCGAGGGGCGCGAGATCGAGATCGCCCACAGCGTGCAGCAGGTTGTCAGCCGTCGACGGTTTCATGACGCGGGGAGCCGGCAGGAGTTCCCTCATCAAACCACGGAACGCGTCGGTTTGCGACCGCCCCCCATTTCCCCCAGCTCATCTGGAGCCGGATGCCGTGGAGTGCTAGAAGCCCCGACTTCCCTTCTCCCCGGGTTTTCATGGACATCCCGCCTTCCGCACCCCCGCGGCAGCCCCGGCGTGCGCCCCGGTCATCCACCCGGGTGTCGTGGCCGCTGGCCGTGGCGATCGCCTGCAGCCTCACCGGGCCCGCCGGGGCGGGCGACTTCGTGGACGACTGCGAAGGTCCGACGACCTCCTGGAGCGTGCCGGCGGATGCGTCGCCGGCCGTCCGGCACGCCCGCTCCGGGGAAGCCCCGCACCGCGGGGCGGCGTGCGAGCGGCTCACGCTCGACGTCCCGGGCGGCCGCCCGGTCCGGGTCGAGGCCGCGTGCGGGCCGGCCGTCGTGATCGACGAACTGCGGGCGAGTCTGTGGGTGCGGGCGAACCGGCCGGACGTCCGGGTGGCCGTCCGCGTGGTCCTGCCGGAGTGGGTCTCGGCCCGCAGCGGGCGGACCGTCGAGGTGCTCGTGCCCGGCACGGCCACGCGCGACGTCGACCGCTGGGAACGGCTGGAGATCGCCGACGTGACCGCGGCGCTCGCTCGCCGGCTGCCGCCCCTGCGAATGGAGCATGGCCCCGGATCGCTCGCGGGGGCCCGGGTCACGCATCTCGTGCTCGACGCCGCTCCCACTCCCGGAAGGCTCGAGTTGGCGATCGACGACGTCGCCGTCACGGGCATCCTGCCCCCCTCCCCGGCAACGCCGGCATCGGGCCGGGCGGCCGACCCGCTCGTCCAGCAGGCCGCGGCGGTGGCCGACGTGGTGGATCCGCCGGCCGGGCTCAACCGCGGTGTCCTGGAAGTCGACGGGTTGCCTTTCTTTCCGAGATCGATCGACTGGAACGGCGAGCCCCTCGCAGCCCTGGCGGCGCTCGGCTTCAACTGCGTGCGCTTCGCGGAGCCGGCCACCAACGGCCAGCTGGCCGACGCCCGGCGGGCCGGGCTGTGGGTCGTCTGCCCGCCACCGCCGATTCCCGACGTCGACCTCCGCGACCCGGCCTCGATGCCGGCCCTCCGCAACTGGGATCGCGTGCTGATGTGGGACATGGGCGCCGGCCTCGACGAGTCGCACGTCGAGGAACTCGCCGAGCGCGGCCGGCGCGTGCGGGCCTGCGACCAGCGGGCCGGACGACCGCTGATCGGATCGGCTGATTCCGGTCTCCGCGTGGTGTCCCGCCACGTCGACATGCTCGTGGCCCGAAAGACCGTCTTGGGCACGAGCCTGGAACTGGTCGACTACCTCACGTGGCTGCGGGAACGACCGCGGCTCGCCCGCCCGGGCACCCCCCTCCTGGCCACGATCTCGACCGAGATCGACCCGCGGGCGGCGCGGCAGGCCGCGGCACTGGCCGGCGTCGGCGGCCGGGGGCTGGCAGTCGACGGCGAGAGCCTCTCCCTGGCCGCCTTCTCCGCGCTGGCGGCCGGGACTCGGGGCATCCTGTTCACGTCCACGCGCCGGCTCGACGGCGACGACCGCGAGTCCAAGGCGCGTGCCGCCGCCGCCCGCGAGATGAACCTCCGCCTCCAGGTGCTCGAGCCGTGGGGCGCCGCCGGCCGCTTCGCGGCCCGCGCCCAGACCAGCAGCAACGAGGTCCAGGCGTTCGTCATGGAGGCCGCGCGGGCGCGCACGGTCGTCGCCTGGAGGTGCGTCCAGGGAGCCCAGATCGTCGCCCGGCGGTATGCCGGCGGCGACATCCCCGCCAACGAGATGCCGCTGACGATTCTCGTTCCCGGCGTGCCGGAGGCGCATCAGGCTTGGGAGGTCGCTCCCGGCGGCCTGAGGCCGCTGCGGCAGCAGCGGGTGACCGGGGGCGTGTCGGTGACGCTCGACGACTTCATGACCCACGCGATCATCCTGTTCAGCGGCGAGCCGGCCGTCACGGCGCACGTGCAGGCCCGCGTGCGCGGGATGGCGGCAGCGGAGCTCTCCTCGGCGCGGGCGACGGCGGCGACGGCGCTTGCGGCCGCAGGCGACCTGCTCGGCCGTCTGCCCCCCCAGGCGCTCAGCGGACCGCCCCCGGTGGCGGCGGTGCCGATGCTCTCCGAGGCGGGGCGACTGGCGGCGGAGGCGGAGGCCATCGCCGCGGCCGAGCCGGCCGCAGCCACCGTCAAACTCCGCCGGGCCGCGGCGATCGCGGGGCAGTTCGAGCGGCGCGTCTGGGAGAACGGCGTGAAGGCCGAGGGTTCGATGGTGTCGAGCCCGCTGCTGGCATCGGACACCGCCCTCGGGGAGGAATGGCAGTTCGTGGCCGCGCGCGCCGCCACGGTGCCGGGCGGCGAGCTGCTCCAGGGCGGGGGCATGGAACGGATCGAGGATCTCGCCGCCGGCGGCTGGCGGCACTTTGCCCGCACCGACGGCGACATCCAGACGGGTGTCGAGATCGGCCGCTCGCAGCCCGCGTCGGGTCAAGGATGCCTGCGGCTGACGGCGAAGCCCGCCAGCGTCGACGAGGCGCCCGTGGTGGTGGAAACGCCGCCCGTGTGGGTCACGACGCCGGCGATCACCGCGCCGGCCGGGAAGCTGATCGAGATTTCGGCGCAGGTGATGGTGCCCAAGGCGATCACGGGCAGCGTCGACGGGTTGTTCGTGTTCGATTCGCTGGGCGGCCCCGCGCTCGGCGAGCGGGTGGCGGCGACCAAGGTGTGGCGGCGGCTGGTGCTCCACAGGATCGTGCCGGCCGATGCCGTCGGCGAACCGCTCACCGTGACCTTCGCACTCACCGGCCTGGGCACGGCGCTGGTCGACGACGTGTCGGTCCGGGTCGTGGAGCGAGGTGACCCGACGGCCGTGGTGGCCGTGCCCGTGTCGGCGCCCGCCGCCCCGGCGGCCGGCCGTGGATTCCCCACCCCGGGCGAACTCCTCGCTCAGCCGACCGCACCCCAGGCCCCACCTTCCCGGCCTGTCGAGGCCGCGCCCACGCCGGCCCCCACCTGGCCGGGGATGAGCCTGGAATGGCCCAAGCTCATGCCCTTCGGGCAGTCTTCGAACGACCCGCCCCCCGGTCCTGGCGGCGGCACGATCGATCCGTTCAAGCGGTCCCGGGGCAGTGCCCCGCCAACGGGAGACGCGCCGTAGCGTCAGGGTTCCGGGCTTGCCGCTTCGTCGCCGCGGCGTGTCGCGGTGCGTTGTCATACGGGTCACGCGTGAGCCTTGCGGATTGGCGAGGCTCGGGGCTGCCCGTGCCCGTCACCGGACGTTCGCTGCGGGCATCATGCCAATCCTGTTCGGCACGGCAGATGCGGGACTGGTCATTCCTTGTCGGGCGCGACTCGGGGCGTCAGGAAGCCGCAATCGCGTGAGCGATGCGGGCATGCGGGGGTGCGCCGCGGGTTGGAAACCCGCGCTACGAGGGGAAGAATCCGGGCACGGGTTGAAAACCCGCGCTCCTCTCAGCACGGGCGAGCCCGCGCCACGCGAGGCTCAGTCCCCAGCGCTTACGCGATCGGGGCTTGCGGAGGGCGGTGTGCGTGAGGGCGATACGGAAGCGTCACCGCGTGAGCGGTACGGCTGCCGCAAGCTGGACTCGGCCTCGGTCCCCAGCGCTCACGCGATTGGGGCTTGCGGTGCGGGGTCTGCGGAGGTGCGCCGCGGGTTGGAAACCCGCGCTCCTCTCAGGCATGGGTTGGAAACCCACGCTACGACCAGGCGCGGACAGTCCCGAGCCGCCGCGGCGGGGCGGCCCAGTGACCGCCGAGGGCGGCCCGCGCTTTGGCATCCAGGTCGCGAATCCGCCGCGTGCAGATCTCGAGAATCTCCTTGTCACCGAGGGCGGCGACCTGCTCGGCCGTGAGGATCTCGCCGAACTCCAGTCGAATCCGCCCGGGGCGGGGCAGGCGCCGCGTCCGCGGCCAGCACTCGAATCCCCCCACGATCGCCACCGGCACGATCGGCACGGCCGCCTTCTTGGCGATCAGGGCGAAGCCGCTCTTGAGTTCACCGAGCTGCCCGTCGTGCGTTCGCGCACCCTCGGGAAAGATGACCACCGCCGCGCCCCGCTCGAGCCGCTCGATCACCGCCTTCATCGCCTTGAGCGCGGAACCCTCGAGGTCGATCGGCACGGCATCGAGGGCCGTGATCAGGGCGGCGAAGGGCTTGAACCGGTACAGGGAACTGCGGGCCAGGCTCGATAGCCAGCGGTCGGTCGCCAGGCCCAGCAGCACCGGGTCGAGGAACGTCTGGTGGCTGGAGAGCACGATCAGGCCGCCCGTCTTCGGGAGCGGCTCCGCGAACCGTGCGCGGAAGCCCAACAGCGCCACCGCGAGCGTCCGTGACAGCACCCAGAGGCAGGAGTAGAGCGCCTTGCCGAAGGTGCCGTGACCGACGCCGTCGCGGCCGAGGACGCCACGCTCGCTCCGCGCGGCACGGTCGCTCATGCCCGCCGCTCCTCGACGAGCTGCGCCAGCCGCTCGACGACCTCGTCCGGCGTCAGGCCGCCGGTGTCGACGACGACCGCATCGTCGGCAGCCCGCATCGCCCCGACCTCCCGGACGCGATCCCCCTCGTCACGACGATTCTGGGCGTCGAGAATCGCCTCGAGCGACGTCGCCACGCCGCGGGCCGCCTCCTCCCGATGGCGGCGCAGCGCCCGTTCCTCGGCCGACGCGGTGAGGAACACCTTCAGTTCGGCCTGCGGAAACACGACCGAGCCCTGGTCGCGTCCCTCCGTCACCACGTCGAGCCCCTCGGCGAGCCTCCGCTGCATCCGCTTCATCACGTCGCGCACCGGCGCCGCGTCGGCCACGCGGCGCGTGGCGGCCGTGATGCGCTCCGTGCGGATCTCGCCGGACACGTCGCGGTCGCCGACGAACACGCGGTCGTCCCGGAAGACGATGGAGAGCGACTCGGCCAGGGCGGCCAGGGCGGCGGAATCGTCCAGCGGCACCTGCCGCTCCAGGGCCACGAGCGTGGCGGCGCGGTACATCGCCCCCGTGTCCATGTAGAACCAGCCCAGGCGACGGGCCAGGGCCCGGGCGGTCGAACTCTTGCCGGCCCCGGCAGGACCGTCGAGGGTGATGATCATCCCGCGAACCCCACGTCAAGCTGCAGCCACTGGTAGCGGTCGAGAAACACTACGGTGCGGGTGCCGTCGATCGCAACGGCCGGCTCCGACCGCGGGGCGCCGGCGAAGTCGACCGCCGTCGCCCGCCCGACCGGCCGCAACCAGTCGACCACCACCTCGCCCGCCAGACCATCCGACTCGAGCAGGCCCACGCGGACGTCAGCCGGCGAACCACCGGGGCCGCCGGGCGTCCGCAGGATGAGGCGGACGTTCGCCGGCAGACCGGGCACCGGCGCCGCGGGTGCCACGCCCGCCGTGACGGCCAGGGCGGCATCCCAGGGACTCCGCAGCCCGACTCCGATGCCCAGGCGTCGAGTCACCGTCGCGGCCGTCCCCCCCGCCAGCAGTGAATCGACGACGTGCGGCGTCGAGAGCAGGTGCCACGGCAGGCCGCCGGTGAGGATCACCACCCGATCGGCGGCGGGATCGAATCGCGATCCCTCGGGTACAACCTCGATGAAGTGCGGGGCGGTGAACCGCGTCCGCTCCGTTGCGACCGACTGCGTGAGCAGGCTGCGGCGGATTTCGACGTGCTCGTTCTCGTGCCAGGCAAATCGCGCCGCGACGTGGTTGGTGAGCAGGGGACCGACGAGGGGCCGCTCGAGGCGCATCTCGACGTCGAGCAGGGCCAGGGGCAGGCTGGCGGCGAGCCGGACGCGCTGCCGGAAGCGGGCGGCCGTGCCGCCGTCGGCGGCCACGAGCCTGCCCGAAGAGACGACCTCGTCGAACCCGTCCGACCCGACGACCCGCTCCACCGCGTCGGCGACCATGCGGGTCGACACGACCGTGTCCTCGGCCGGATCCTGCGGCCCGCCGCGAGTCGCGGCGGCGGTCGAACGGCGGACGGCCAGCTGCTGGGTGAGACGATTGGCCGCCTCGCGATCCCGACGGATCGCCAGCACGCCGCCCGTCTGCGGGTGGATCTCGACGCGGACGAGGCCGTTGTCGAGGGACAGCCGACCCGCATCGCTCGCGTGGCGTCGTGGAATGGCGAACCCGAGCCGGCGGAGCACCGATGGCGGCTCGGGGCGAGTCGGCCGCACGGCCTCGGGACGCGGCCCGGAAATCCTCCACGGCGCGGCGGCGGTGACGATGGCAGCCGCCTGGCCCGCGGCGGCCTCCACGGCCTGCGCGATCGCGTCGTGCCCGGCCGCCTCGCTCGGCAGCGTCGGGGGAAAGGCATCCGGCTCGAGGGACACCGGGACGCCCGATCCGCCGGCCCGGCGGGAGAGTTCACGGGGGGTGACGAAGGTGCCCAGGAGGTTGGTCCAGCGGCCGATGCGTCGGATGAGTCCATGCCACTGGCTGGCCGTTCCCGCGTAGTGGGCGAACAGGATCACCGCGACGTGATCACGGTCGAGCGTCGCGCCGAGCGTCGCCGGGATCGCCAGCACCGCCGCGGCGGAGCGGGCGTCGATCGGCGTCGCCGCCACGAGGTCGACCGCGGCAGGCCCCGACCGCCAGCGGATCAGGCCACCGCCCACGTCCGGCAGGCTGGAGCCGTCGAACGCGGACCAGACGCCTCCCTCGAGACCCAGGCCGGCGATCAGGGGCACCAGCAGCGGAACGGCCCCGCCGCTGACGCGGGCGAAGGAGGCAGGGGGAGCACCGACGTGATGGCGAAACCTGTCGAGTCCCGCGTGGAGCGAGTCCAGGACCGATTCCGGGGTCGCGAGATCGAGCGGATCGTCGGCATCGCGACCGCCACAGAGCTCCGCGCGGAACTCGGCCACCGCCCGGCGGAGCTGTTCGACCGCAACGGGGCACGTTCGCGCCAGGGCCTCGATCGCCTGGCCCGCGCCCGCGACCGCAACCGGCACGGGAGAGGAGACGGCGGCGGCGAGCGCTTGCCCGTTGGTGGTCGGCGCCAGCAGCACGAGGTCGACGATGTACGAGTCGACGGGGTAATACCGGGCCCGCGTCGTGGACAGCGCTCCGAACGCCTCCTCGAGGGCCGCCGTCGCCGCCGCCTCGTCGCCCGCCGCGGCCGCCCGGGCGGCGGCCACGACGGCTGCCGAGAAGCCGGTCGACTCGAGGTCGATGGGCATTCTCATCCGGCGGGCGAGCAGGTCGGCGAGCAGGGCTGCCAGGCCGAGGGCGTGAAAGTCGGGGACGAGCGCCGCCGCCGCCAGCTCGTGCGGTGCGATCGACAGCCGCTCGGCCGCCTCCCGCTGGATGCCGTCGCCGCCGGCGGCCCGGCGGACGAACCGCGATTCCGACGCCGACGCGGCGTCGAATTGGGCGGCGAAGCGGTCGTCCCACTCGGCCGGGACGATGCCGAGCACCGGCGCCTGCGGCACGGGCAGATCGACGCTCGCCCACGCCGGCGGCGAGCCGACGGCCGCGATCAGGGCCGGATGCCACGCGGCCGTCCAGGCGGCCAGCAGCCCGTCGGCCTCACGGTCGTCAAGCCACGTCGGAAAGTCGTCGAGCGAGTGGCATGGCAGGAACACCAGCACGCGATCAGGCAGCATGGACGCGAGTCTAGTCCTTATCCAAGCGAATTTGGACTTGCGCGATTCGCGCTGAGCGCATAAAAAAACTCGAAATCCCCGACGAATCGCTTGATTTCGGTTGGCGCC
>Ga0194129_10005125_pt1 | contig 16933 bp, 17 predicted proteins | sample TA2KigCa35mmetaG_FD_150862 | JGI IMG/M metagenome (GOLD analysis project Ga0194129, IMG submission 150862) | Freshwater microbial communities from Lake Tanganyika, Tanzania - TA2015038 Kigoma Deep Cast 35m | ecosystem: Environmental > Aquatic > Freshwater > Lake | place: Tanzania: Lake... | reverse complement strand
GCTCCGGATACCGAAGGCTTGAATTACTGGGCCCGTGAAATCGATACAGGCAGCATTAGCCGAGACGTCTTCCTGCTTGCCATCATCAACGGCGCAAAGGCGTCCTCAGGTAGCGCGACAGACCGCCAAACACTGGCCAATAAGGTGGCTGTCGGAAACCACTTCGCCTTCGATGAGGGTCTCAACAATACCACTTGGGGCATCGACGTCATGGACTCCGTCACGCACCTTGCCAGTACCGTCACAGCGGCTAACGCCCTAACTGACCGCTACTCAGATGCCATTGGCACCGGCGCCTCCTCCTTGGGCATGCCAATGAGCCTGATGGGTATCGACGCCAACGAGCCTGTACCCCACCTGATGTGACGGGCACACTCACCTGAAACCATGCAACTACGGAACCATTCCGAGTACTTTACAGCTTCGTAGTTCCTCTGTTTCGGATGGCTCCCGACGAGGCTTGAGTTATGGTGCCCTTAACGTCGCGTGACGTGCGCGATTTTGCCAAACTGCGCATGGGTTAAGTCCATAAATATGCTTATAATAAAAGAAACTAATGCAATTTGGTGGCAAATCTCATGGGGATACCCCACAGTAAACGCCACCAAAATCCCCCAAGGCCCGGCAGTATCATCCAAGGCTAGGTCAGAAAATACGCGCGAGTTTGGCAGGGCCTTCCTGATTGCCTGACATGCCGGGGTAGCTTTTCCAACCCACTGCCCCCCTGCCAGACACTTTCCTGCAACTGCGCAACCGTGCAACTACTCCGATACCGCCCAGTTGCATGGTTGCAGCAGAACGAGAGCGGGGGGGGGGACTAAAGACAGAGCCGTTCCCCTGAGCTAACTGACTTGGCGTAGCTCCAAAAAAATCACGCGAGACTGGCAGGGCCTCTCGGGCCTCAAGGCCAGCCGAGGTGAATCTTCCAGCCAACCGGGTGCCTACCCTTGCTATGATGCCCATCCAAATGACGCCCAACTCGTGGGCCAATTCGGCTGGCCTTCAATCGCGGAATTTGCCGCTACCCCGCGACAGGGCGGAGCCAAACTGTGAAGCCGAAACGTTGAAAGTCTGATGCCTGACCCTGGCACGTGTCCCCAGCGACAGACCCGCGCTCGGTGTGTAAGCGGAACTCGCGGTCTGGACGGTAAGTTCGGGTCAGAAGCGCCCAGGGCATTTGGTCCCCTATTTGGTTACCCAGCAACCCGCATCTTCGCGCCAGACTGTCGCGTAGCCCAAAATATCCAATAATATCATAAAGAGACATGGTAGCGGCGAGCGGACTTGAACCGCTGACCCCGGCATTATGAGTGCCGTGCTCTAACCAGCTGAGCTACGCCGCCAATTTGGAGCATTGTCAAGCCAAGTGGCAACTTGGCGGCTCGGAAAATGCGACCAAAAACAACGCGGAGATTGTCTGCCGAACGGCAGATAAGCTCCAAGGCTGGGGAGTTAGGCCGCTACCCGGTCAGTGTCAACCGAAAGCCGCGCGCGCAGGAACCCGCCGCCCAAAACGCGTTCCCCATCATACATCACACAGGCCTGGCCGGGCGCAATGACGCCAGGTTCATCCAAGACCACGCGCAAAATCCCTACGCCTGCGTCCCAGGCCACCTCAGCCGCACGCGGCACTTCGCGGGCGCGCAGCTTAACGGCGCAGCGCAGCGGCGCGCCGGGCGGGGGGATGAGCCAATTCACCTCAGCCACCTCGGCGTCCCGCCGTTCCAGCCCCGCGCGCGGGGCCAGTACAATGCGGCGCTTCGGCGCATCCACCGCGGCCACGTAAAGCTTTTCCTCACCATCCCAGGAAGCCTGACCCAAACCCCGCCCCTGGCCCACGGTGAAGCCGGAAATCCCGCCATGCTGGCCCAGCACACGGCCATCGGCGTGCACAAACTCACCCGGTTCCGCCGCATCGGGGCGGAGCTTCCCAACCAGCGCATCATAGCGCCCGGCAGGCACGAAGCAGATATCCTGGCTATCAGGCTTTTCCGCGACTGCGAGGCCGAGCCTTGCGGCGGCAGCACGCACCGTCGCCTTGTCCGGCATATCGCCCAAGGGAAACCGCGCCATGGCAAGCTGCGCGCTGGTGGTGGCGGCCAGGAAATAGCTTTGATCCCGTTCGGGGTCCACGGCGCGGTGCAATTCCGCACAATCAGGCCCCTCGATGCGGCGCGCGTAATGGCCGGTCGCCAAAGCCTCGCAGCCCAAATCCTCGGCCATCGCGACCATGTCGCGGAATTTTACGGTCTGGTTGCAGCGAATGCACGGCACCGGGGTTTCGCCGCGCGCGTAGCTATCGGCGAAATCACGCATCACATCGCGGCGGAAAATCTCCTCCCGGTCCAACACATAATGCGCAATGCCGAGCCGATCCGCCACGCGCCTTGCATCCAAAATATCCTGCCCCGCGCAGCAGGCGCCTTTTTTCTGCAAGGCCGCGCCATGATCATAAAGCTGCAAGGTCGCGCCAATCACCTCATGCCCGGCTTCCTTGAGCAGCGCGGCGACCACGCTGCTATCCACCCCCCCCGACATGGCCACCAGCACGCGCATCCTCAGGCGCGCCCCACCGCATCAAGGCCCTGCTGCCAGAAGCGCTGCTCGAGCCGCGCGGCTTCGGCGAAATCCGCTGCCAGGCGCGCGAAACGTGCCTCACCTCCATGAGACACACCCAGCGCATCAATCCGCCACGCCGCCGCATGGGCCATTTCCTGATAGGAAGCGGCGGCATAGGCATCAATCCAGGACTGGTACGGGTTGCCATCGCGCTGCCGCGCGGGGTCAGCCAGGATGCGGAGCGCCACCTGCGCGTAGCCCACCGTGCAGGGCACCAAGGCCACTTCCAGATCCAGAATATCGCCGGCATAGCCGCGATCCAGCACCCAGCGGGTATAGGAAACCGTCTCGGCACTTTCCGGCACCGAAACTACCGCCGCTTCCGAAAGCCCCCATTCGGCGCAGTATTTCAAATGGAGCTTGGTTTCATCCAGAATAGCGAGCACAGCCGCCGCCTTGTCCCGCATCGCCGCCAGGCTTTCGCCCTTCAGCACCGCAAGCGCCTTGGCGCGGGCGAAATGGATCAGGAACAGGTAATCCTGAACAAGGTAATGCTGAAACGCCTTCAGCGGCAGCGAACCAGCCGAAAGCTGCTGCACAAAAGAATGCCAGGTGTAATCGCGCCATTCGGTTGCCGACGCTGCCGACAGCTTGCGAAACAAGCCGCCTTCCGCGCCGAATTCATCCCAATGAGCGCGCGACACGCTTCAGCCGCCCGCGTTGCGCGACCCGGCGGGCAGCTTGACCACCAACCCATCCAGCGCTTCCGTCATGATCAATTGGCAACCCAGCCGGCTGGTTTCCTGCAAGTCAAAGGCGAGGTCCAGCATGTCTTCCTCATCCTCGGTTGGCTTCGCCAATTTGCCGAACCAGGAAGGGTCCACAATCACATGGCAGGTGGAGCACGCGAGCGAGCCTTCGCAGGCGCCTTCAATGTCAACGCTATTGCGATGCGCGATTTCCAGCACGGAAAGGCCAAGCGGGGCTTCCACTTCCTTCTGCGTTCCGTCGCGTTCGATGAATACCATTTTCGGCATGGCTAATCACTTGCCTTGTCTGTTGCGGAGGCCGCGCGGTGCCAGGCAACGGCCAAGCTCGCCGCAGCCAGTTCCGCATCCGCGGGCGAGGTAAAGCGTCCCATCCCGATCCGCAAGGTGGCCCGGGCGGCTGCGGGTTCAAGCCCTATGGCCTGCAGCACATAGGAGGGTTCAATTTCCGCCGAGGAACAGGCCGAACCGGTGGAAACGCACACAAGCGGCGCGCCGGCCATGATGGCCTGGGCGGTGACGCCGCCGGGGAAGGTCAGGTTCAGATTGCCGGAAACCCGGGGCGCCGCTTCGGCATTGACCACCAGGCCCGGGATTTCAGCACGGAGCTTGTCCAGAAAAATCTCGCGCTGGCCGGCGATGCGCCCGGAATCGAGCAGGCCTTCAATTGCGGCAATCCGGCAGGCCTCCCCAAAGCCGACCACGAGCGGCGCGGGGAGCGTGCCGGACCTGAGGCCCCGTTCCTGCCCACCGCCGGAAAACAGAGGGGCCAAGCGCATGCGGGGCCGGCGACGGACATAAAGAGCGCCAATGCCGCGCGGGCCATAGACCTTATGGCCCGAGAGCGAAAGCAGATCGGCTTGGATTTCCCCGACATCGAGCGGCACGCGCCCGGCTGCCTGCGCTGCATCGGTATGAAAGGCGGCACCCGCTTTCTTCACAATGGCGCCGAGCGCCGCCAGGTCTTGAATGACGCCGATTTCGTTGTTCACCGCCATGATGGACACCAGCAGGGTGTTTTCATCACAGGCGGCGCGCAGCACTGCGGGATCAAGCAGCCCATCGGCGCCGACGGGCAAGATGACGGGTTCAAACCCTTCTTGCGCGAGGTCACGCACGGATTCGAGGACGCATTTATGTTCGGTCACAAGCGTGATGATGCGCCGGCGCGGATCACCCTGGCTGGCGGCAAAGCGCGCGGCACCCTTGATGGCGAGGTTGTTTGCCTCGGTCGCGCCGGAGGTGAGGATGATCTCGGCGGCCGAGGCGCCGATCAATTCGGCGATGTGCTCACGCGCGGCTCCCACGGCTTCGGCGACGGCGCGGCCCATGACGTGTTCGGCGCTGGCGGGATTGGCGAATTGCGCTTCCCAAAAGGGGCGCATGGCTTGGAGCACGCGCGGATCCACCGGCGTGGTGGCGTGGTTGTCCAGGTAGATGGGGTGGTTCGGGCGCGACATGGGGGGAAGATGGGGCGGAATGGGGCGGGGGGCTAGATGGGGTGTGTTTGGCCCCTGCACCCGATTTAATGGCTTAAGTTGCGCAGCCTTTCCATGAGGCCGTCGATCATCTGGGTATCGCGCGGGGCAAGGCCGCCGACGAGCGAGGCCTGCAGGAGGTGAGTGTCGGGCAAACCGTGGTCAAGCAAGGGGCTGCGGCCTTGGAAAAGGGTCTCAGCACGCTTGGCGATTTATGCCGTGTGTTAGATGCCGCTGTTTCGAAAATGCCGAAGGCACCCCAAAAGATCGAAATGGAATTTCGTGCCCAATTATCCGGTGAGGCCGATTTGTGGATCGTCTCCGGCGACGCCGAAGCGGAATTTACGGTGAAGCTGAGTTGGGAAAACGGCTAGCACCAAAAGCCAAAAAAGGAGTAGGTGTTTGGGGGGCGAGTTCTCTCGCCCCCATTTCAGCGACAGCAAAACGCTGCTGCCGTGCTTATCCAGCAAGATGATGCAGGATTGGGGTATGGCGCTCGGTGATTGCAAGCCCATCGCGCGCGATTTAGGCCTCAGTATTTGCACCGATGCCAAGACGCGATGCCTCAATGCGCTTACCGCCATCATAGATCGCCGCCAACGCCAGCAGGCTGCGCGCTTGGGATGCAACCCTACTCAGCCGCGCTAGATGGAGAAAGTCCGAAGCGGCGAAGTTGGAACGTAAGGTGATCGCGCGTGGCATGGTTAGCCTCCTGTGCTCGACATGTTCAATCACATACTCACCGCGTCGGGGAGGACCCAAAATGGGCCATCAGGCGCAGGATTTGGTAATACCTGCAACCCGCGTCGCAGGCATTCAGCGTTGGGGCACAAAAGCCCCCTGGCCTTCAAACGCTAGGCGGCCTGCATGGCGAATGTCGGCGGCATAAAGACGCATCTAGTCCAGTCAAGCGTTTTGCACCCTCGCAATGGCGGCATTCATGCTGCGCACGCCCTGAGCGGGTCCTTCCGGGTGGTTCCAGACCGCGCCGACAACGGCCAGGAAATCGGCCCCCGCTTGCACCATTGGCGCGCAATTGGCCGCGGTGATACCGCCAATCGCGACTGAGGGGATTTCGAACATCTCCTGCCACCAGGCCAGGATATCGGGTGAGGCGCGGTGGGTGGTCTCCTTGGTCTCGGTCGGGAAGAAGGCGCCAAAGGCAACGTAATCGGCGCCCAATTCGCCCGCTTCCATCGCGAGGTGGCGGGAAGCATGGCAGGTGATGCCAAGAATGCGCCCGTCAAGCAGGCGGCGCGCTTCGGCGTGGTTGCCATCGGTTTGGCCAAGATGCGCGCCATCACAGCCTAGCCTGGCGGCGAGCGCGGCATTGTCATTCAGCAGAAACGCGACATCCCGCGCGGCCGCAATGGGCATCAGGATTTCCGTGGCGCGCTTGATTTGGTCTTCGCTGGCATCCTTCAGGCGCAATTGCAGGCAGGCGACATCGCTGGCATCGAGCGCCGCGGCGAGGGAATCGCGAAAATCGCGCGGGTCAAGCCGCTCAGGGGTGATGAGGTAAAGCCGGCAGGGCGTGTCAGACATGATAGGCGCCAGGGCAATGGGGCCATCACACAAGCCGGAAGCTGATTTTCTGGCAAGTCATGGCGATAAGTGGGCAAGGGGGGCTAGGCGTGGCGCGCAACAGCGGCTATGCGACTTGCATCTCATGCCTTGTCCCGTTCGTCTAGAGGCCTAGGACACCAGCCTTTCACGTTGGCAGCACGGGTTCGAATCCCGTACGGGACGCCAATCCCTTTCCCAAAACATGCTCTTAGTCCTGAGGGGCTCTTAACCATCTTCGCTCACGCGGCGCCTCCATTGAAACGGTGGCCTTGGGACGCTTCAATAAGGTCGGGCGACGGCTGAGAACGTTATGTCGGGTTGCAGAGACTGTTCGACGAGCCGGGCCTTTCCTCGGCAGCATGCCGTCGGCGGTGATGGATGCTGTTAATGATGTCAACACGCTTAAAGGGCTTCGACACAGGCGTATGCCTAGGCTTACGCCCGGGCCCTGAGGGTTACGACGGGTGACTGGTCGAATTTGGGGCTTGTCCAGGACTGGACTCTTGGAGTATTTAAGTTACTATAGATACCCAATATGGCGTTAAGTCAGGAGTTCCCCGTGTACAGCCACCCCCAGAGCCGGGCCTCAGACGATGTTAAGCGACTTCGCCAGGAGGCCGGTCAATGGCTGCGGTCTCTCCGTGAACGTCGCCGTTTATCGCAGCGCGAATTGGCCGAAAAAATTGGTGTAGAATACTATACCTTCATTTCACAGCTTGAGACCGGGCGTGGGCGTATACCGCCTGATCGCTACCGTTTGTGGGCTGAGGTACTTGGTGTGGATCCGCAAGCATTCGTTCGCGAATTGCTGCGCTTCTACGACCCCGTCACCTATGAACTCCTCTTCCCTAGCATGTCGGTTTGCATGGTTCCGGTGGCGGCGAATGAGCCTCTCCCTCCTCGGCCATCTGACGGCGGGGAGAGCCATGTTTAATTCCGTCTTTGGGGCGGCTCGCGCCAATGTTGTGGTGCCTTTCATGTCGCGCCCCAAGGCGGCGCCCGCTCCCAAGGGGTGGGGGCAGGATGAAATCGCTGAGGCCTATCGGGTTATAGATATTCTGGCCCGCGGCGGTTTGGCCGTGCATCTGGTCTCTGGGCTCTCTGATGAAGGCCACCCCTGGGCCGCGGTGCTGCGCGATGACAATGAAGATGTTGTGGTTCACTTCGCCCGTATTGATGGGCGTGTGATCCTGGCCAGCGCGGCCTCTGAAAAGGTGTTTTCCGGGCCCAGCCTGGCTGCGGCGCTGCGTTCTGTGCTGGAAACCCAGCCCCTTATCCTGCCGCCTGGGGACAGGAGTTTGTTCCTGCACCCGGCCACCATCCTGGCGGCCTTCATCGCGACTGCTCTTATTAATAGCGTGTCGGATGCGACCACGGCGCCTGCTGACGGGGCGCGCGATGTGCAGGCGCGCATGACGCATGAGGCCGCAACGGCCGGGGCGCGGCAGGGGGATGGTGGTTATTCAATGGCCCTGGTGGCGGCGGCCGTTGCCTCAGTGGCGACGGCTCTCTCCCTCACCATGGATGAGGTAAGCCTCTACGGAGAAGAGCCGCTTCTTGAACTGTCGGCGATGCAAACCCACGCCGAACACGCCCCAGGCCGCCATTTCGCCTTCAAGCAAATCGATTGGGATGGGGTATCGGACGACCCGCTTGGGGTATTGCAGCACGCGCTTCGTGGCCTGGACACTTGGGCGCGGGTGAGGCCTGAGCCTATCATTGCGATTGACCCGGACCAGGCGGATCCGGCCGGCGCCCTGCACGCTCTGATGGCCTACGAGGAAATGTCGATCAAGCTTGACCCATCTGCCTGGCACCTGGCCGGTATTGGCGAGGAAGCGGCTGAGCCATTGGCGTCTGCTCCTCTCATGGTCGAGGATGGGGGGCTGCTCGCCGTCTCCCTTCTGCAGGAGGAAACCGCCAATCATGGCGCATCCACCGATAGCAAGCTGGCTGTTACATCCTTGGCAGCCCATCCAGGTTTCATTCAGGCGAATGGCGAGGATTTTTATTGGGAAGCGCGTTTCCTGTTTGGCATGGCGAGCCCCTCCGAATCCCCATCCTTATGGGAGGCTTCCGCCAAGACGTTGAGATCAGAGGATCTTCAGTTGGCGAACGATGGCGAGTTACACACTTTCCCGACGGACACCGCCGCCGTTGTCACCGTGGCGCGTGATGTCGCGCCGGATGTGAAGGCGACCATTCTCAAGGACTTCGCGCTGGATCATGGCAAGGAATTGGCGGCCGATCCGGGGGTGTTGGGGCAGGTCCTGGCTGCGCTCAAGGCTTTGCCAGTCATGGCCGAAGTGGACCGTGTGGTGATCTTTGAAGCTGATGATGTCAGGACCGATGTCTTCATGATGTTCAAGGGTGTCGCCATGGTCCGTGGGGACATGCTTGGCGAAGACCTTCAGGCGCTGGCCTTACCGCAGCAGGTCGCTTTTGAAATGACCAATGGCGAATATTTCACGCTATTGGGTGTTATTGACGTTTGAGGCAGAGCGAAACCGGGCAGCAAGGTGGGCCCACTTTCCCGCCTGATCCCGCGCAGGGAGCATTGGGTGAGCCCCTTGGTCAGCAGGCCGCAAAATGAGTCTATTGGCGCGTTGTTGCCGACGCTGACGGACCCGCCGGGCGCCATACAAGTCGCCATTCTTGATGCCCAAGAGAGCTATGCCGCCGAGTTGGCCGACTTCCTGCGCGATCAGGGATTCGGCCCTGCTATCCTGGCCGACTCTACGGCTTTACTGCAGCGCACCATCGATGGGCCGCTTGACCTTATTATTATGGATCTGAAATTCGGCGCCGAGAATGGTCTGGACCTTCTCCGCCGCATTCGCAGTGTCTCCAATATTCCCTGCGTCGTGCTTTCCGCTGCTCTATGCGAACTGGACCGCGTCCTGGCGCTGGAAATGGGCGCTGACCATTTCTTGAGCAAATCTCTCACACATCGGGAAGTGCTGGCGCATCTTCGCGCTTTACTTCGCCGCAGCATTTTTGTCGCCAGTAGCCTCGCCCGACCGGGCGGCTGGCGAATTATGCCGGAGCAACGTGAAGTGCTGCGCCCGGATGGCGTGCCCTGTGGCCTGACTTCTGCCGAATTCGATATTTTGCAGTTCTTGGCTGCTGCCACGGGCAAGGCCGTGAGCCGGGACGACATCTCAAAACAAGTCTTTAGTCGCCCTTATCGGGTCGGGGACCGCACGGTGGATATGCTGATCACTCGCCTGCGCCGCAAAATCGAACGCGACGCTGACAGCCCCCGCATGATTAAAACAGTCCGCGCTGTTGGTTATAGCTTCGCCGGCTTTCTGGCGGACACCGAGTAATATTGAACGACTCAAGGGCTTTAATCCGGGTTGTTCATAGTAATTATTTGGAGTAAAACCCTTGTGTCACTTTTTACATTTACAAATACCCCAAATTACTGCGTCGATTGACATAATGTTTCACAATTACCCCTAGAGAATCCAAATCCACCGCGGTATTAGAGTTACTGAACGTGACCCCTTTGCGGGCGTAGTGCGTCCAGAATGTTCTGGAACGCATGGAGCGCTTGCGGAGGGGGTCTCGGGATTGAACCCTGAGGGAGCTATTGAGCGATGAGCGCCACTGTTGATCTGATCCAGAAAATCTACATCGGCTATTTTGGCCGCGCCGGTGACCCTGCGGGTCTCGAATACTGGGTGGGGCGCAAGGCCGCTGGCATGAGCGATACCGCGGTTGCGCAGAGCTTCTCGGTGCAGCCCGAGGCCACGGCGATGTACGGCTTCTTGGCGGCGCCGTCGCTGGGGCTTGGCCAGGATGCGTTCCTGGAAGCGGTCTACCAGAACCTGTTTGAGCGCTCTGTTGAGACCGATGGCGCGACCTACTGGAAGGGCCAGCTGAGTGCGGGCCGTTCGGTCGGTGGCATTATTCTCGACATCATCAATGGCGCCCAGGGTGCCGATGCAACGGCCGTTGCAAATAAGCTTGCCGTTGCGAATCACTACACTCAAGCAGTGCTGAATGCGAACGCAACCTGGACGCTGGCTGATGATCAGGCTGACGCAATTGCGGTTCTTGCCAATGTGACGTCCGTTACCTCCACCGTGGATACGGCTAAGGCGCTGGCAACCTCGCTGGTTGCGGCAGACATCGTTCCTGCCGGCAGCACCTTTACGCTCACTACAGGTGTCGACGCTGTGTCGGGCTCCGCGGGCAACGATACCATTTCTGGGTTGATTGGTGCCTCAGGGACTTACACCGTTGGAGACAATATCTCGGGTGGGTCTGGCACTGACACGGCGAACCTCATTGATGCCGGATCGGCGACGTCTGCACCGTTTGTCTCCATGTCTGGCGTCGAAATAGTCAACGTTCGTATGCTTTCGGCGGGGACGACCATCATTAACGCTAATAGCTGGGAGGGTGTAGCGACGCTGACTAATGCGTCCTCGACGGATGGAAGCACGCTCAATGCTACCGGCGTTTCGACTACCACTACTGTCAAAGTCTTTGACGACTCAGACGTAAATATTGCATTCAGTAACACTACAACAGCAGCCTCGGTCAGTCTGACGCTGGTCTCCGTTGGTACGGGTAATACCGCCACTACGATCGGCTCCGCCTCAGCAGCAGCAACTGCGAATATTGATCTGGATCTTAACAATTCCGGCTTAATTGATGCCGTGGTGATTAACGTACAAGGAACCGTGAACCTTGCTAGAATCGAGGCAGGAAGCAACGTCGATACATATACGATCACGGGTAGCGGCAACGCCTCCTTGGTCACTGATGACACCATCACATCCTTCGACGCGTCAGCAGCACAGGGAAGTATCGATATCACCTTTCAGAGTGCCTCGGAAGTTACGGCGAAAGGGGGCGCGGGTAACGACACCTTCAATTTCGGAACTACCCTCTCCAACAGCGATTCGGTAGACGGCGGTGCCGGGACTGATACCATTACGGCCACGATTGGAGGCTTTAATCGTAACCTTCGTACGACCGCGGTTGAGACGGCGACAATTACGTTCAACGATGACAACGGCGGCGCAGTGGACGCAAGCGGCTCGACGGTGAGTACCCTCAATCTCCGCGGAGGAAGTGCTGGTGCTGACGCCATCGTTAACCAAATCGCAAATGGAGCGACGGTAAACCTTACGGTAGACGCAGATGCGTTCGGGTCTGCCCAACTCGATGGTGTTTCGGGCGCGCAGTCGATTTCTATCGTCGCTGGTACGGCCAGCGGTTCGGTGGCCTTTGATCTCACAGTTACTGACATTGCTAATGTGACTTTGAGCAATGTGGCTGGTACCGCGACGAACGCTGGTACATTGACGATCGCGACCGCTTCTTTCGACGAAGACACGAAGTCCATCTCCGTCAATGCAGTCACAGGGACGGGCGCAATCGCCTTTACCGACCTGCTTGTCGGCGGGGCAACCGCGGTTACAATTACCTCGAATGCTTCGGGGGGTATCACACTTGGAACTGGTATTAGCGGTTCCGCTCTGGGAAGCGTAAGCTTGGTTGCCAATGGAAGTGCTGATATCGTGGGCGAAACGATTGAAGGCTCTGGCCTGGCCTCAATTACCCTGGATGCTAACGGCGGCGGTAATATCTTTCTTGCGGACACCGGGTCGGGTATTGAGTTGGGTAACAATGGTACTGGCAGCACTCAAAGGACCGTCGTCCTTACTTTGAATGCGGAAACCAACTCTGATATTGGAACGGCGGCGTCCAATGCATCAGGTGTGCTTATCAATACTACCGGATCAATTGGCTTGTCCATCAACTTCGGCGTCGGCTCTGCGAGCGGCGGTGTTCACCTTGGTATTGTTACGGTTGCTCTGGGCGGTGCCTCAGCCGAGACAAGCGGTACCTTCGTGAATGTGTCTGCGGGTTCCATCGCGACAAACTCGATAGTGCGCACTGAGAAGATCAATATTGACGGAATGAGCGGTACGCAGGTTAATATTGGTGCTGCCTCAGTAGGGGCAAGCGCGACATATGTCCTCGCTTCAGGTGGGATTGACGCGGAAAATATCGAAAACGTTGACGTCAGTGCTGCCACTCTTACTCTTGCAGCATCGGCTATTGTTCAGGTTGGCGCCATAACGACTACAGCGGGTGCGGTTAACGGTATTGCGATCGTTGCATCCGACGGCGCCACGGCGATATTTGGTGCGATCGTCGCTTCAGCCGTTGGCGCCATCTCGGTCTCTTTGGCGAGTGGGGCAGAGGCAGACTTCGGTAATATTGTTGTCTCCGGTTCTGCCGCGGGTAGCATTGTTGGAGCTGTCGGAGCGATTGAATTAGGTGGGTCGGACGGCGCCGACGTCACGTTCGGAACCATTGGAGCGAGTGCTGTCGGAGCAGTCGCAATCTCTGGTGCTCTCGATGTGACCTTCGGGACAATAACCTCTAACCGCATCGGTGTAATCGATGCACGAAATCAAGGTGTTTCTGGCGCGCTCACCATCGACCTTTCGGGTGTGAGTGCTGCGGCAGAGGTTTATGCAGGGCTCGCCGCGAGCAACATCATCATTTCCGGTAAGGGTAATGACGTTATCGACCTAATAGGCGGGCGTACTGCCGCCACTGGTAACGATGTAATCCGGTATACAAACTCAGCACAGGGCACGGATAATATTATCGACTTTATTGCTGGGGGTGCAAACTCAGGCGGCGATCAAATTGAGATCGTAGGGTCGGGTGGCATCGTTATTATCGGCGGGTCAGGTGAAATTTCTACGGCCGATCGAGCTGTCGATTTGTTGTTTATGTCAGCCGATGCCGCGGCCGGTTCGGCGAATATGGTGGCTACAGATAACGTGATTATCTTCCAATCTGCCTACGCAACCACTGCTCTCTTTCTCGCGGCGATCGCTTCAGGTGGTGCACGTGAGATAGCTTTTGCGGGCGGAACCGCCGCTGCTGCCGCTGGTAATCTTGTCGTTGTGTGGACTAACGGTTCGGAAGCTCAGGTCGCAACAGTTAGTATCGCAGCTGGAGCGAGTGCCGTATCCGCAGATTCGGTGGTGAATGTATTGGCTACCCTCCAGGGTGTCACCCCGGGTGCTCTTGTTGCTGCCAACTTCGACTTCGTTTAATCGGAAAAGAGCGTTGGGTTGACCGGCGCTCTTCGTCAAGCCTGCAGGGTACTACCTGCAGGCTTTTTTTGTGAGGCACAGATGGACGCGTCCGTAAGTAAAATTCTCACCATGCCCGTAGGCCAGCGTTACACGTCCCTAAAAGAAATGGCTACATATAATGATCCGAAGGTAATCCTTCATCTTACGGATGAATGGGAGTACCAAGCCAAGGTTAGTTCCATACTAAGCTTGAAGCTTCGAGCTGATGCCTATTCAAGAAGAGGAGAAACAAGCTTTTAACTCGAGGCGCTTCAGAAAATAGCAATACTTGCAGATGAGGTTTATACAAGCACGAATGAGGTTGACGAAATTATTGTCGAACAAAACTCACAGTTCCCAACAAAACCGAATAAATTTATTAAGATCCCTTCGTGGTATTTCGATGGTCTAGATCCTGAAAAAAAGAATGCTCTTACAGCTTTGGTAAAGTTATCGGAAAAATCTGCGCTTGAATACCTCAATCAGGCAGGCTCTTACTTCCAAGTACCGACTAGTTCTTATCTACAAGGCCAAACCGCCGACTGGGATAGGGGGGAGCGAAACGGGTTTAGCTATTTTCCTATCAATCTAAATCTTACTTACAAAAACGGGCAGATCACAAAGGCAGAACGAGTAGATATTGTTAGGTCTGCCATAAGATCTATCGTTACAAAGAAAAATATCCAAAAAACTAAATTTGATAATGAAACCGATGCATTTGTAACATGTGGAAGTTGCTTTGCGACAGAACTACATTCTTCACTTACTCGCCAGGGCATTAATTCGGCTACCTTTAGAATTGAAGAATCAATCAATACCGCACACGCAAATTTACTGCTTTTCAAGTCAATCGCGAGAGGAAAACTTCATGGAGATTTATGTGACATAATCCAAGATGATGCCATCGAAGCTCGCTTGGCTTTACTATTGTCACAACTCAATCAAGCAAAAATCATTGTGCTCACACTTGGTGTGGCTCCGGTCATAGTAAATCAAGATACTCAAGCCATAGTATATCAAAAAAATCTCCGTGAAAATTTGAGCGCGGCAAGGTTGCAATGCGCTTCTCGACTATTGATGAGAACTATGAATACATAGAACAAATCATACAAATCATTAGATCTATTACGCCCTCTGCGCAGATTTATTTGACGCTTAGTCCGGTTCCATTAATTGGAGTTCCCGATTCTCTCTCTGTCCTAGAGAGAGATGTAATTTCTAAAAGTATATTGCGGCTCGCCATAGAAAGAATAGCTACCCCTTTTCAATTCTATGCGGCTCAGCTAAACCGTCAATTTGATGGACTTGGAAAGGAGCTGACATGGACAAAGAATATAACCCGTCCACGGGAACAGGAGCATTAGTAAAAGCGATGATATTGGCCGGAATAAAATCTGACCCACGGCCAATAGATGTCGCACGATGGTGGGTTCGTGGAAACCTTCGCGTAGTTTCTTGGCCAAAAGGAGAGGTGGTCCCGAATGACATTTGGAGCATCATTCCCGCTCACGCCCGCGAGAAGATCCCTCACCACCAACGGCCTGCTCAAGACCAGCGGAAATCGGATTAGGTGTGAAATATTGGCCGAGCTTCGAGGTTACGAAATGGATAAGCGCCCACCTGAGCCCGCAGTTAGGATATCAAGCATTTGGCGATCCGGACAACAATAGCCGACATGTTTCTCGTTGGTTAGTTGATGAAATCACTAAAGCTTTTATCGAACATGCTATTGAGCTTAAGCCATAGACCTTAATCGTAGGTGCTGCTCGCCTGCCGCAGTCTCAAAAAAGATATAGCGTTTTCGTTGTGCAAGTGCCGGCTGGCCTGTTTGACCTTGCCCCGATCTTTTATCCAGCTTTGAGTTTGCTCTGACCCTTGTTTATGCCCTGCTGGGCGGTTGTTGCAATGGCCATGGGCGCGAAGCCTGCCGGTGACGCAGCGCCCGATGGCCATTGCTTGCCCGGGCGTTGCTGGTTGGCGAACTCGGCTGGCGTCAGCCAGCCAAGCCCTGAATGTGGTCTGTGATGGTTGTAATCGTTGCGCCACCGGGCCAGTTCAACACGCACCTGATGCAGCGTCGTGAACAGGGTCTCATTGAGCTTCTCATCTCTCAGCTTGCCATTTAAACTCTCAATGTAGCCATTCTGCATGGGCTTGCCTGGAGCGATATAGTGCCACTCGACCTTGGTCTCATCAGCCCAGGACAGGATCGCATTGCTGGTGAGCTCCGAGCCATTGTCACTGACCACCATCTGGGGCTTGCCGCGCTCCATCATCAGCCGGCTCAGCTCTCGGGCTACCCGCAGCCCTGATAGGGAGGTATCAGCCACCAGTGCTAGGCATTCCCGGGTGCAGTCATCAACGACCGTGAGAACCCTGAACTGGCGCCCATCGGTCATCTGGTCAGACACAAAGTCCAGGCTCCACCGCTGGTTCGGCAATAAGGGAGCCAGCAATAGGGCCCGTGTTCCAATGGCCCTTCTGCGCCCGCCACGCCTGCGCACAGACAGCTTCTCCTCCCTGTAGAGCCGGAACAGACGCTTGTGGTTGACGGCATGCCCCTCACGCTTCAGCAGCACGTGGATGCGCCGGTAGCCGAACCTGCGCCGCTCCTGGGCAATGGACTTCATCCGCCCCCGCAGCACGGCATCATCAGGCCGCACAGAGGCATATCTGACGGTCATACGGCAACAACCGATGACCTGGCACGCCCGCCGCTGGCTCACCTCGTGATGTTCCACAAGATGAGCCACGGCTTCCCGCTCAACAGCGGGCGTTACCATTTTTTTGAATTAAGGTCCTTCAACATGGTGATGTCGAGCATCGCCTCAGCCAGCAGCTTCTTCAACTTGCTGCTCTCGTCCTCCAGCGTCTTCAGCCGCTTGGCGTCCGACACCTCAAGGCCGCCATACTTGGCCTTCCACTTGTAGATACTGGCATCGCTGACGCCGTGCTTGCGGCAGAGTTCCATGACTGGAACCCCAGCCTCGTGCTCCTTCAGTATCACAACAATCTGCTCTTCCGTGAAACGCTTCCGCTCCATCTCTCTGGTCCTTCTGTCAAGGCCAGAGCTAACTTCAAGCCGGATTAAAGCCAGGGGGCAAGGTCATCCCCAATACCCCCGTCGGCAAATTAGTAGCTCAACGTTAAGGTGGCGGGACAGTCAGAACGTCTTCATCTAGAATTCTCGTATAGATTTTGAGAAACGATCTAAGAGAGGCCTTGCGACGTAAGATGCGAAGGATCGTTCTCCGCGTCGTATAAGGACTTCGGCCTGCATACCTGGCTGCAGGCGTAGATCACCGTATTTATGGATTTCCTCGGGGAGGATGGCAATACGCGCCACGAAATATGGCATGCCGGTTTTGGGATCGTTCATGCGATCTGGCGCTATCCGCTCCACTGTACCTTCCAAAACGGGCGTTGTACGTGCTGCTGCGTGGGA
>Ga0194129_10005124_pt1 | contig 16934 bp, 16 predicted proteins | sample TA2KigCa35mmetaG_FD_150862 | JGI IMG/M metagenome (GOLD analysis project Ga0194129, IMG submission 150862) | Freshwater microbial communities from Lake Tanganyika, Tanzania - TA2015038 Kigoma Deep Cast 35m | ecosystem: Environmental > Aquatic > Freshwater > Lake | place: Tanzania: Lake... | reverse complement strand
CTCATTCTGGCGAGATCAGCGCTTTTGCACCATTGCTGCCGTAATAGCGAACAGCCAGTTGCTGTGGGTTGATGCCCCGCCGCCAGGCTTGCCGCAAACGGGCATTGCGCCAGGCCGTTGCGAGCACCCCATGGCGTTGCCAGCGGCGGCCATCCACCAACAGGGGGCATCCCAGCCGGCGGATCGGAGCCAGGCGCTGCAGCCGTTGGATCAAGAGCAGATCCTCCATCAACGGCAGCGGTGGGATGCCCCCCGCACGCGCCAGCAGGGTGCGGGGCAGCAGTAATCCTTGATCGCCATAGGGCAGTTGCCGCAGCTGGCTGCGCAGCCGCACCGCCAACTCCAGCAGCCGCAGCGGCAGCCCTGGTCCCGCTACTGCGAGATCGAAGGCCCAGACCGCTTCCGGCGCTGCCATCGCGCCCTGCAGTGCCTCGTGCCACCCCGGTTGCAGGCGGGCATCGGCATGCAACAGCAACATCCAGGGAGCCGTTGTGGCTGCCACGCCACGCTGCAGTTGCCATCCACGGCTGGCTTCGGCGTGGAGCACCTGAGCTCCGCCCAGGCGGGCCAGCTCGGGCGTGCCATCACGGCTGCCGCCATCCACCACCACCAGCTCTGCCATCAAACCGGCGGGAGCGGCCGCCAGATCGGCCAGCAGGAGGGGCAAGCAAGCGGCTTCGTTGAAGCTGGGCACCACCACCGCCAGGGGGGCTGCGCTCATGACCAGAGGCTGGGGTCGTTGCTGATCGGCAGCTCGGCCAGGGGGTGGTGGGGATCGAGGAGATCGGCGCTGATCGTGCGGCACACCACATCCATGGGCACGCAGAAACTGCTGCCGTCTTGATCGAAGGGCCCTTCCACATAGGCACCGATGCGCTCTGCACTCACAAAGCCCAGAAACAACAGCAGGCCCGTGAAGGCGGAGCCGCGGCTGGAGAAGGTGCCGAACAGCGTGTAGCCGTACAGCCAGCAGATCAGGCGGATGAACACGTCGTAGGTGGGCGGCAGCGGCGTGTTGCGGATGCGCTGCAACGCACCCATGGCATTGGTGAATTGCTCCATGCCCCGCAGCAGGGCATCGCGCCCCCAGTCGTTCACCGCCCCCTGCTGATACAGCCGGCCGATCAGATCAGCCCGGAGCGTCATCGTGGTGCGAACGCTCACACCATCCGGCAGGCCAAGGCCGCGGCAGAGATCGCTCACGCGCGCCCGGGCATCAGGGCGCCAGAAGCCCCGCAGCTCGAAGTTGAGCAGCCAGCACTGCAGCACCTGCAATCCCACCAGCTGCTGTTGCTGGGGCCGGAGCCGGCTCTCGCCACCGAGCAGGGTTTGCAGGGTGTCACGCCAGTGGCGGCTGCTGTTGGTGATCGAGCCCCAGAGGATGCGTGCTTCCCACCAACGGTTGATCGCCTGGGTGTTGCGGAAGGCCACGAAGATCGACACCGCAATGCCCAGCATCGACAGACCGGAGTCGTCGATCAGGCTCATCCGGTTGGCACCGGCCAGCTGCTCCACCAAAAGAGCCAGGCCGCAGAGAGCGGCCATCAACAGCAGATCCCAACGCATCCGCAACACCAGCTGGCCTGCCACCCGCAGGGCATTGCGGTGGGCCAGCTTCGGGGGCGGTGAGCTCATCGGCGGGCGGCGCGTGAACGCATCATCGATCCCGATTCAGCAGCAACCAGGGCTCCAGCGCCGAGCGGCCATCGAGGTCGCTTTGCTGGCGCAGCAGGGCCACCCTGAGGCTTCGTTGCGCTGCGCGCTCCAGGCTGAGGCTCAGCACCTGATCACTGCTCCAGGGAATGCCGCTGAACAGGGCAGCACCGCTGCGCTGCAAGCCGTGGCGCGTGATCCCGATCAGCCAGTAGCCACCATCCGCGGCGGGCCCCAACACCAGATCGTGTTGCTCGAGCAGGGCAAAGGCCTGCTCCAGATCGGCGCTCTGCAGATCGGGCAGGTCGCTGCCGATCAGCACCACCTGCTCGAACCCCTGCTCGAACCCCTGTTGCAGCTGGCGATGCATGCGGCAGCCCAGGTTGCCCCCCTGTTGCAGAGCCCACCGCAGGGGAGCGGCCATCGAGCGCTGGAGCTGTTCTCCCCAGCGGCGCAGGGCCCGCGGCCCCAGGCCCGAGGCCGACAGCAGCAGCTCCGCGTTGCAGCGGTGAGCGGCGGCGGCTGCCGTGTGCAGCGTGTGCCAGCTGAGCCGGCGCTGCATGGCCGCCGCCAATCGGCTGGAGCCGCAGCTGGCCGCCAGGCGTTGTTTGCAACGGCCTGGAGCGGGCCAGCGGGCCAGCACCACCAGCTGGCCGCGCGCGATCGGCATCGCTTCAGTTCTGGCGCGGCAGCTCGGCGGGCTGCACCTGGAGGTTGAGCTGCTGTTCCCCGCGCTGCACCTGCACGGTGAGCGGCTCACCGACGCGGCCCTGATCCACCGCCACCTGCACCTCCGAAGGGTTGTCCACCTCGGTTTTGCCCACCCGTTCGATCAGGTCGCAGGAGCGCAGGCCACCCCGTGCGGCCGGACTGCCCGGCATCACCTCCACCACCACCACACCATTGGTTTCCGGCAGGCGGCATTCAGCGTTGGTGGCATTCACCTCGCGGGCCAGCTGCGGGGTGAGTGCTTGCAGGCGCACACCGATATAAGGATGAGAGGCGCGGCCGTTTTCCAGGATCTGCGCTGCGATCTGGCGGCCGAGGTTGATCGGGATCGCGAAGCTCAGGCCCGCTCCGGGGGCTTGGCGGATCGCCGTGTTGATGCCGATCACCTGGCCGCGCTCGTTGATCAGCGGCCCGCCGCTGTTGCCGGGGTTCACGGCGGCGTCGGTCTGCAGGTAGGGCACCCGCTGGCCTTCACCCACCGCATTCGTGCGCTGCACGGCGCTGATGATGCCGGCGGTCACGGTGTTGTCGAGGCCGAGGGGGTTGCCGATGGCGATCGCCCACTCGCCCGGGCGCACCTTGGCTGAATCGCCCAGCGGGGCCACCGGCAAGCCGGCTGCCGCCACCTTCACCACGGCGACATCGGTGATCGGGTCGCTGCCCAGCACCTTGCCGCGGAAGCTACGGCCATCGGGCAGGGTCACCCCCACCTCGCTGGCCCCTTCCACCACGTGGGCATTGGTGAGGATCACCCCATCGGAGCGGGTGATGAAGCCCGATCCCTGACCCTGTTGCTGCTGAATCGAGGGGCCGCCGCCGAACAGGCCGCCGAGCGGATTCACCACCCGCCGCACCGTGTCGATGCGCACCACCGCCGGCCCCACCTTGTCGACGGCGTTCACGATGAAGTTGTTGCCGGGTTGCAGCGCCGCGCTCGGTGGGGCATCGCTGACCCGGGTGGGGTCGCCGCCGCGCCGGCCTGGCAGCCCGCCACTGCAGGCACTGAGCAGGCCTGCCAGCAGGAGAGCGCTGAGCAGGGATGGGCGGCTTGAGAGGCGCATCATCGGCAACGGTCCCGTCTGGGCACTGCCCCTATATTCGAGGGCCGGCGGGGTTCAGTGGCGGTGCAGCAAGGGGAAACGCTGTGGCGTCAGGTGCAGGAAGCGCTGCAGGGCAACCTCTCCAAGCCCACCTTCGAAACCTGGATTCGGCCCGCCCGTTGCGCCGGCTTCAACGGCGCTGAGCTGCAGCTGATCGCCCCGAATGCGTTCGCCTGCGGTTGGCTGCGCAAGAACTATCTGGCCACGATCGCTGCTGTGGCCAGCGAGATCGCTGGTCGCAGCATCAGCGTGCAGGTGGAGGCCGGCATCGACCCGGATCTGGCCCAGGGGTTGAACGGCCATGGTTTGCAGGCGGCGGTGGCCCCGGGGGAGGCGAGCCCCGTGGGGGAGTCGTCGCTGCCGGTGGCCGCTGCCGCCGGCCAGCGGCTCCCCACCGGTGAGGCACCGCGCAAGCTCGCTCCGGGCCTCAACCCCCGCTACGTGTTCAACCGCTTTGTGGTGGGGCCCAACAGCCGCATGGCCCATGCAGCGGCCCTGGCTGTGGCCGAAGCCCCGGGCCGCGAGTTCAACCCGCTGTTCATCTGCGGTGGCGTGGGCTTGGGCAAGACCCACCTGATGCAGGCGATCGGCCACTACCGGCTCGAGATCGACCCGGAGGCCCGCGTGGCCTACGTGAGCACCGAAACCTTCACCAATGATCTGATCCAGGCCATCCGCAAGGACGGCATGCAGAAATTCCGCGATCGCTACCGCGCCGCTGATCTGATCCTGGTGGACGACATTCAGTTCATCGAAGGCAAGGAGTACACCCAGGAGGAGTTCTTCCACACGTTTAATGCGCTGCACGAAGCGGGGCGCCAGATCGTGATCGCCAGCGATCGCCCCCCCTCCCAGATCCCGCGCTTGCAGGAGCGCCTGATCTCCCGCTTCTCGATGGGCCTGATCGCCGACATCCAGGCCCCGGATCTGGAAACGCGCATGGCGATCCTGCACAAGAAGGCGGAACACGAGCGGGTGAATCTGCCGCGCGATCTGATCCAATACCTGGCGGGCCGCTTCACCTCCAACATCCGCGAACTCGAGGGGGCACTCACCCGTGCGGTGGCCTTTGCTTCGATCACCGGCCTGCCGATGACGGTGGAATCGGTGGCGCCGATGCTCGATCCCGCCGGTGTGGAGGTGGAGGTAACGCCGGCTCAGGTGCTCAGCAAGGTGGCGGAGGTGTTCGGTGTGAGTGTGGAGGAGATGAAGAGCCCCAGTCGCAAACGCGCCGTGAGCCAGGCGCGCCAGGTGGGCATGTATCTGATGCGCCAGGGAACCAACCTCTCGCTGCCGCGCATCGGGGATGAATTCGGCGGCAAGGATCACTCCACCGTGATGTATGCCGTGGAGCAGATCGATAAGAAGCTGGGCGCCGACCCGCAGCTGGGCCGGCAGGTGCAGCAGGTGCGCGATCTGCTGCAGATCGATTCGCGCCGCCGCGCCAAATAGGCCTGGGCTGCGGCGGATCCGCTTGCGTCAGCCGGTGATCGGTTCGCTGGGATCGAGCCCTTCCACCTGACCGGAGAACACGCGGCTGGCGGTGATGTCGTCGGCTTCGATCGTCATCAGATCCAGCTTGGTGAGGCCGCTGCTGTTCATGCGGTTGAACAGTCGGTTGGCCTGGCGCATGCGGGCGCGATCGATGGCATTGCGGATCGAGCGGGCGTTGGCGAAGAAGGGCAGCTGCATCCGCCGCTGGATGTAGTCGGCGAAGGCGGCGAGCGCTTCCTCGCTGAAGCGGTAGTTCTCCTCCGCCAGGATCAGCCGCGCGATCGCCAGCAGTTCCTCAGCTGTGTAATCGGGGAAATCAATGTGGTTAGCCACCCGGGAGGAGAGGCCTGGATTGCTCTGGTAGAACACATCCATCCGCTCTTTGTAGCCGGCGAAGATTACTACGAGATCGTCGCGGTTGTTCTCCATCACCTGCAGCAGAATCTCAATCGCCTCGGCGCCGTAATCGCGTTCGTTTTCCGGGCGATAGAGGTAGTAAGCCTCATCGATGAACAGCACCCCGCCCATCGCCTTCTTGAGCATTTCGCGGGTTTTGGGCGCCGTGTGGCCGATGTATTGCCCCACCAGATCGTCGCGGGTGGCGGTCACCACATGGCCTTTGCGCACGTAGCCGAGGCGGTGCAGGATCTGCGACATCCGTGCTGCCACGGTGGTTTTGCCGGTGCCAGGCCTGCCGGTGAACGACATGTGCAGGCTCGGCGCCGTAGTGGAGAGCCCCACCTGCTTGCGGGCCCGATCCACCACCAGCAGCGCTGCGATCTCGCGGATGCGCGTTTTCACCGGCCGCAGACCGATCAGCTCCTGATCGAGCTGCTCGAGCACCTCCTGCACCTGGGCCCCCTCATAGGCGGCCTGCAGGTTCACCGGCGTGTCATCCGGTGCGGCTTCGGCTGGCAGCGGTTCAGACGAGGCCATCGATCGCGGCGGCGAAGGCGTGGTCAGCCTCGCCGATCGCCGCCGCTTCACCCTCGGCCCGCAGGGTGATGTTCACGTATGTACGCCCGAAGCTGATATCGGGGTAGCGGCCTTGCGCCTCGCAGAAGTCGTTGAGGCGATCGAGAAAGGCGCGGTTGCTGGCGTAATCCTCGAATTCAACGCGGCGCTCCAGCCACTCCACACGATCGGGCTTGGGTCGGGGGTTCCACTGGTGATCCATGCTGCTGAACTTAGGTGGGCAGCGGCTCTAGGCCGCCAGACAATCCGTGCGGGCGATGCCAAGCCGCTGGGCCCAGGCCTCGGCGTAGGCGGCGTTCGCGGCCTGGGCGGCGGCATCGCTGCTGGCCAGAGGGTGGGGCATGGTGCCGTTGATGGCGGCGTTGGTGACGCAGAACATCGATTTCTGAAAGCTCATGCAGATCTTCACCCGCACATCGCCCTCACCCCGGGTGCGCTCCAGATACCACTGGTGCAGCTTCTCCGGCAGATGCCGATACATGTCCTGCATCAGCAGGCTGGGAGGGATGCCAGCGCCCATGCTCGGCAGCGGATCGGCGTAGAGGGCGCCGTAGGTGAACTTGGCCTGGTCGGGCGAAATCTGCTGGGCCTGGGCGTTGAAGCTCACGGTGCCGAGGAACGGCATGCCCCGCAGGAACACGGCTTCTACGTAGGGCACAGCCACATCCACCAGGAAGGTGAGGCCCGCCTCCGGCGGCAGCACCCAGAAGTGTTCGCCGTGGATCTCCACGCCGTAGCGGATCGGATTGGCGGCGGCCGCCACCAGGCCGTTTTTGATGAAGTCCACCACCTGGGGGATGGAGCGCACGCGGCCCTCGCGCTCGGCGGCAGCCAGATCGAGGAACAGATCGCTCATCACCCGCCAGAACTGGCCCAGGGCGTGGGTGGTGGCAGCTGAACGGATCAGCTCGGGCAGGAAGGCGGGAAAGAGGGGATTGAGCAGCGCCAGCAGCGGATCGCGGCGGCGCTTGGCGGCAAGGATCCGGCGGCAGTTCTCGGCGAACTCCGGCGAATCGAGATAGGCATCCATCCCACCGGTGGCATGCCAGAACATCGCCTTCTGGCAGTACTCGGCGTATTCGAAATTGATGCGGTCGTGGTTGAGATGGCGCCAGATCTTGGCCGGGTTGAGATCGCCGTCGAGAAACTTGAAGATCGGGAACGGATTGAGGAACTGCGCTTCCGCCTGATAGATCAGGTTGATGCTGTAGGCATCGAGCACCTCGCCGTAGCTCTCCAGCACGCCCACCACTTCCAGCACGTGATCGGGGGTGTCGGCCAGCAGGGTTTCACCGGCGAGCAGCCGGCGCTTCACCTCTGCCTGGTCGATGGCGAGGTTGGCTCGAACCAGATCCTGGGAAACAACTGGCATCTCAACCCACTCCTGCCGTGAGGTTGGCCATGGCTGTGCTGGCCACTTCGCTCAGGTTGCCCAGGCTGCTGGGCACCAGGCCGATGAACACGATGCTGGCCGCCAGGGCCAGGGCCGGGATCGTTTCGCGGGGAGCCACGGAGATGAGCTGCACATCCAGGCGGGCATCGGCGGCGGGATCGCCGCTGGGGGGTGTGATCGCCAGCCGGCCAAAGAAGGCCCGGTTCACCAGCAGCAGGAAATACACCGCCGTTAAGCCTGAGCCCACCATCGAGAGCAGTGTGGCGAGCGGGAAGGCCGTGATGCTGCCGCGGAACACCAGAAACTCGGAGATGAAGCCGGCCATGCCCGGCAGCCCCGCGCTGGCCATCACCGCCACGATCATCAGCGAACCGGTGAGGGGCAGGCCCCGCTCGGGGTTGAGCAAGCCGCGTAGCACTTCGAGATCACGGGTGCCGGTTTTGCGATACACGATGCCCACCAGCAGGAAGAGCAGCGCCGAGATCAGGCCATGGCTCACCATCTGGAACACCGCGCCCAGCAGGCTCACCGGAGAGTCGGCCGCGGCGGCCAGCAACACATACCCCATGTGCCCCACGGAGCTGTAGGCCACCATCCGTTTCATGTCGGTCTGGGCGATGGCAGCCAGGGAGCCGTAGAGCACCGATACGGCGGCCCAGATCGCCAGGGCCGGCGCCAAACGCGCCCAGGCCTCGGGGAACAGCTGCAAGCCAAAGCGCAGCAGGCCGTAGGTGCCGAGCTTGAGCAGCACACCGGCCAGCAACACCGACACCGGCGTGGAGGCCTGCGTGTGGGCATCGGGCAGCCAGTTGTGCAGGGGAACCAGTGGGATCTTGATGCCGAAGCCAATCAGGATCGCCCCCAGCAGCCACAGCTGAGAGCCCATGGCCAGCCGCTCGCTGAGCACCGGTGTGAGGCTGAAATCAACCGTGCCGGTGAGCAGCGAGAGCCCCAGGAAGGCCCCCAGGATCAGCATCCCCGAAATGGCGGTGAAGATCAGGAATTTGGTGGCGGCATAGGCGCGGTTCACGCCGCCCCACACCGAAATCAACAGCCAGAGCGGGATCAGCTCCAGCTCATAGAAGAGGAAGAACAGCAGCAGGTTGTCGGCCAGGAAAGCACCATTCACAGCGCCGCTGATCAGCAGCAGCATCGCGAAGTAGAGCCGGGGCCGCTTGCTGATGTCGCGGGTGATCACCGCCGACACCAGGGTGAGCGCGCCATTGATCAGCACCAGCGGCAGGGAGAGGCCATCCACGCCGAGGGCGTAGTCGAGGCCGATGCCAGGCACCCAGCGGTGATGTTCCTGCAGTTGCAGCCCCGCTGCGGTGGGGTCGAACTGAGCAGCGGTGAGCAGGCTCATGACCAACTGAGCCACCAGGATCACGATCGTGATCTGGCGCAGACGCCCCGGTGTGGGGCTACCGGGGCAGGCCAACAAGGCCAGGCAGCCCAGGAAGGGAATCAGCAGTAGAGAGGACAGCAGCATCGCCTTAGTTCACTCCCCTCACCATCTGCAAGGCCGTCACGCCAACTACCACCGCCACCAGCAGCGTGAGCACGTAGCTCTGCAGCTGGCCGCTCACCGTGAGTTTGAGGCCGTTGGCACTGGCCATCGACAGCCGCCCGATGCCATCCACCCCGCCTTTGATCACTTGAATGTCAAACCACCGGGTGAACCGCGCCACGGAAGCCACCAGATTCACGATCGTGCGGCGGTAAATCTCCGGGGTATAGAAGTCGTACGCGAGCAGATCCTGCACCAGGCGCACACCGGGCTGGCGCGAGCGCGACCAGAACGCGTCCAACGGGGTGAGGGAGCCCAGCAGAACGCCCACCAGGCCACTGCCCACCACGGCGGCGGCCACCGGCCATGAGAAGGCGGTGATCCCGGGCACTGGATCAATGCGCTGCATGATCGCGGGCAGCAGCAGCACGATCACCGTGAGGCTCACCATCGGCAGTGCCATCAGCCAGTTGGCTTCGGGGGTGCGCTTGGTTTTGGGCAGGGCAGGGCCCAGGAACACCGAGCGAAACACGCGGGTCACGTTGGCGGCAGCCAGCACGTTGGTGATCAGGAAGATGGCGGCAAAGGCCGGTGCCAGTTGCCGGAAGTCTTCCACCAGCAGGCCGTAACACCAGAAGCCGCCGAGCGGCAGCAGACCCACCACCCCGGCACTGCCCACCAGGAAGGCTGTGGCCGTGGCGGGCATGCGGGTGCCGATGCCGCCCAGTTCGGTGAGGTCTTGGCAGTTGGTGGTGGCGATGATGCTGCCCACGCTCATGAATTGCAGCGCCCGCGCCAGGCCGTGGGCAAACAGCAGCAGCAAAGCCAGGCCCGGTTGCTGGAGGGCGATGGCGATGAACACCAGCCCCAGATAGGAGGTGGTGGAGTAGCTGAAGGCGCGTTTGAGATCCACCTGAGCGATGGCCACCAGGCCGCCGCCGATCGCACTGATGCTGCCCACCACGAGCAGCACATCGGTGGCGATGGGGGAGAGGGCCACCACCGGCATCAGCTTGAGCAGCACGATCGCGCCGCAGGTCACCACCACGGAGTTGCGCAGGATCGAGGCCGGGTTGGGGCCCTCCATGGCTTCATCGAGCCAGAGGTGCATGGGGAACTGCGCGCACTTCCCCATCGGCCCCGCGATCAGGCCGAGCCCCAGCAGGGTTCCGGCCAGGGGCGTGATCAGGTTCTGCTCGCGCGCCTCGGCTGCCCAGGCGTAGAGGTCGGAGAACTCCATCGAACCGGCCCAGGCCGACACGGCCACCACGCCCATCAGCAGCAGCACATCACCCACGCGCTTGGTGAGGAAGGCATCGCGAGCGGCGGTCACCACCAACGGCTGGGCGTACCAGAAGCCCACCAACAGATAGGTGGAGAGGGTGAGCATTTCCAGCAGGAAATAGCTCATGAACAGGTTGCTGCTGAGCACCACTCCGCTCATGGCGCCTTCAAAGAAACCCACCAGGGCGTAGAAGCGCGCCAGCGACCATTCCTTATCGAGGTAGCCGAGCGCAAACACCTGGCAAACCAGGCTCATGGTGGTCACCAACTCCAGCGCCGCCAGGTTGGTGACCGACAGATCAAAGCCGATCCGCAGATTCAGATCGGCTGCTTGAAACCAAGGAAAATCGAGGTGTTGCGGGCCGAGCGATGCCACCTCGGAGATCGCCAGGCTGCCGTGCAGCACCGCGAGCAGGGTGACCAGCAGGTTGAGATACGCCGCGGGGCGAGGCCCGTTGCGCTTGATCCAGCCGGTGGCCCATGGCAGCGACAGGAGCATGCCGCTGAAGCCGTAGAGCGGCACCAGCCAGATCAGTTGCAGCGGAAGCGGGAGAGCGTCGCTCAAAAAGCGGTGACCTGTGGAGGGCTGACTCTAAACAGGGTTCAGAAGCTGGCCCGGGCGCGGGGATCGCGGCGGGCGGATGTGCTGGCGCCGTAGCGGCCGTAGCCGCGTTGGCGGCGACCACCGAGCTCTTGCAGCCAGGCTTCCAAATCGCGGCTGTGATGCTGTTCGTCCTCGAGCAGGGCCTGGAAGAAGGCGCCATTGGCGCCGTCGTTGATCACCCGGCAGAAGCGCGTGGCTTCGTCGTAGTGATCCACGAGCTGCTGCTCCAGATCCGCGTTCTGCTCCAACAGCCCCAGCAAATCGGGGGCGTGGGTCACGGGCTGCAGCTGGGAGGCGGCCGGAGCTACCCCCAGTTGCAGCATGTGCTGCACGATGCGTTCGGCGTGCTGCATCTCCTCCACCGTTTCCTCGCGGAAGCGCTCGGCGGAGGCCTCATCGCCCCAGAGCCCCACCAGGGAGGCCTGGGTCATGTACTGCTGCACGGCAGTGAGCTCAAGGCTCAGGGCGCGGCCCAGATAGCCCAGGACGCGCGGATGAACGGCGTCCATGCTCATCAGGCGCGGCGGTTGTTGGAGCTAGCCAGGGCGGGCTCCACTTCGCTGTGGGGGCGGGCAATGATGTGAGCAGCCACCAGACCGTCGCCCACACGCTCGCAGGCGTCAGCGCCGGCGCGCACGGCGGCGTTCACAGCACCGGTTTCGCCGCGCACCATCACGGTCACGTAGCCGCCACCCACGAATTCACGGGCGATCAGGCTCACTTCGGCGGCCTTGGTCATGGCGTCAGCAGCCTCGATGGCCGGCACCAGACCGCGGGTTTCGATCATGCCGAGGGCGATGCCCTGAACGGAGGAGGCCATGGGGGAGAGGCTGCTGGAGGATTTCGAACGGTTGTTGCCGGCACCGCCGGAGCTGGAACCACCACCGGTGGCGGCTGGCTTGCTGGCGGCCGTCCTCGCGGGGGTTGAGGAGCGGGTGCTGGTCGCGGCTTTGGCGGCCACGGCCGTGCTGGCAACGGTTTGGGCGGTCACGGTCACCGCCTTGGTGGCGGCTGCCGCAGGCTGAGCGGCGGGCGCGGGGGTGGAGGCCGGCGCTGGGATGGCCGTCACCGGCGTGGTCGCGGCGGCAGCTGGTTTGGCAGCTGCCGGCTTACCGGAGGCCGAGGTGGAGGTGGCTCGGGATCTGGGAGTGGCCATGGCGGTGATGGGCAGTGCCCGTGAACGGTCGCGGTGAGACGGAGTGGACCCGTGGCGCTCGGAAAACGGCCGCGGGAGGAACGAGGCGGTTCCTTAGCCGTCGGGCGACCAGTGATCGATGATGCCGCCGATCGTCAGATCGGTGAACAGGTCGGCATTGCCGGTGGCATGCCGCGCGGCGGAGCCGCTGGCGGTGAACACCCAGTTACCGGGGGAGGCACCCACGGGGTCGCAGGCGACGCTGAGCTTGCCTTTGGGGGTGCGCAGGATGCGCAGGTTTTGGTGGGCGAAGCCCTCCACACGGTTGGTGCAGACCAGAGACCCCATCACCTGCATGATCTCCATTACTTGGCACCCCCACTGCCGCTGGGTGCAGCCGGGTTAGCGGGCTTGCCGGCGGCCATTTCTTTGGCGGCGTCTGGATCCCAGTGGTCGATGATCCCCACGATCGTGAGATCGCTGGGATACGACTTGCTGCCGGCAGCTTCACGGGCGGCGGAGCTGCCCACACAGATCACCCAATCGCCGGGGATCGCCCCAACGGCATCCACGGCCACCTTCTGGGTGCTGCCATCGAGCACCACCTGCAGGTGTTTGTGCTGGAAATCGGCGATGCGGTTGGTGGACACCAACGGCTTCACCACCTTGCAGATCAACATCTCAGTGCCCCCCTCCGGTGTTGAACGTGATTGAGGAACTTACGGTTTCGGCCGGCACGTGCCGGTCGCGGTCGCGCACGGTGAGCAACGTGTGAAGGAGCCCCTGGGCGCAGAGGTCGCTGTAGCGCGCCTCGATCGCGCTCTTCACCCGTTCGCAGTGGGTGATGGCCCGCTCGCGGGCACCGGGAACGGCGCCGTGGTAGTCGAAGCGCAGCACTACCGGAATCGGCAGCCCGCGCGACACATTCAGACCCTTGAAGATCTTCACGCCCACATCGAGATCGGGAGCACCCTCTTCCACCGTGTCCATATAGGCGAAATAGGTGAGGTTGCGCAGGTGCACCTCCTTGAAGCCGATACCCACCCCGATGAAGCGCTCGGCATGGCCGAAATCGCTGTAGCTCCCGCCGTGGTACTGGCGCACGTAGTCGATTTGGGAGAGGTTGTGCTCGATCAGGCGTGCGATCAGCTGCACCATGCCGGCCTCCGGTGAGGCGGCAGCGGCGTCTTCCACCAACTCCACGATGCGGCTGCGAGCCTGGTCGGCCGTAAGGCTGCGGGTTGCGTCGTAAACCGTTTGGGCATCGAGCCATTGCTCGAGGTTGGTGGTGCCATCGCGGCCCGGCACATGCACCCGGATCGCGTCGGTGTCGGTGTCCATGCCCACCAGCAGCAGATCCACGGAGGCACCGCAGCAGAAGCTGTTTTCAACGGCCTGCTGGAAATCCTTGAGGCGTTGCAGGCCCTGCGCGGCGGCGGCTTTGTCATCGCTGCCGTGGGCGGCGCAGCCTTCGTGGCGGGGATCTTTGGAACTGAAGTGATATACCACCACCTTGAGGTAGCGGGTGTCGCTGTGGGCGGGGTTGGGCAGGCTTTCGCGGTAGCGGCGGTGCTCGGTTTTCACCCAGCGATCCACCGTGTTCTCCACATCAAACATCGCGCCCGCGTGGGAGCGGCGACGCACGGAGCTGAAGGGCAGCCGCAGCGCGTAGGCGATGGCGTGGGCGAGCCGGCCATCGGCGCAGGGCGTGATGTCGAGCAGATGGAAGCCGCACTCGAGGAGGAAGGCATTGAAGGCTTCCGCATCCGCGCTGCCGGCCTGGGCCGCCAGAGGATCGTCGTTAAAGAAGGCGAGGCTGGTCTGCTCGTAGGCCTCAAACACGCACCACGCAAACAAGGTGCGCATGTCGAGTTGGCTGGTCCAGGCGGTTTCCAGCACCGGCTGGGGCAGCTCATGGCCGAGTTCAGCCTGGGCGAGGCGCTGGGCCTGAGCGATGAAATCCGGTTCGTGCTGCAGAGCGGAGATCCGCTTCAGCACAGGCACCACGCGGTCAAAGGCACCCAGGGTGCGCTCCTCATAGGCGCGCAGGGCTGCATTGGCCTGGCCATTGCTCAGGGGATGCAACCCGCCGAAGGCCCGTTGGGCCGGCTTGATCACCACCTGGGTGGCCACAGGGCGTACACGCCGAGGCGAGCTGTTGCTGGTGGCCGGGGTGGTTGTGGTTGTTGCTGCGGCCATGCGGCTGCTGCGGGAATTCCCCACCCGGGCCGCGTTGGCCAGTTCGCGCTGGCGCAACACCTTGCTTAGCGAAGAGCTGGGATTGAGCTCGGCGAGCGGTTGCTCTTGAGCGGCTGCACTCCCGTTACTGCCGAAGCGGCGTCGGGGAGCCGTGGGGCTCATGGCCCGCTCGTTGTTGGCGTTTCTCCGACGCATCTCGGTTGCTCCTTCAGCCGCGGGCGCCGCCGGACACCGTGATCAGGGAACCCTGATCGGTGCTGCCGCTGGAACCGGTGATCTTGCTGTTGGGAGGGGGAACGTCCTGGTTGCGCTTGTTCTGCTGGCCGGGCATGGCGCTCATCGGACCCACACGGGTGGGGTTGCGGCGGCGAGCTGAGCTGCCTTCGGTGCCGGTCACGCGTTCGCCACGATCCCAGTCATCGCCGGTGATCTTGGTGCCTGAACCTTCACCAGTCACCCGGGAGGCGGGGCGCAGATCCTCATCCATGCTCACGGGAGCGGCGGCAGCGGCAACGGCCAGACGCTGGCTGGAGCGGCGATCGAAGCGGAACTGCTCGGTTCCGGTGACCTTGCCACCGGCCATGTCAAAAGGGCCGGTGATTCTCCCGCCTTGCTCATAGGTGCTGCCGGTGACGGCACCGGTGCGCTCACGCTCCACCTGAGCGGCGCGAGCGGGTGATTGAACACTGAACTGCTGCCAGGCGGCCTGATTCAGCGGCTGGGGGAAATCGGCATCGTTGCCAGGGGCGGTGCCGCAGGCAGCAGCCTGTTGATCGGCACCCACGTAGGGCGTACCGGTGACTTCTTCACAGGCACCGCGCTCGGCGCCTGTCATCACACCGCCGATTCCTGGCTGAATGCCGGTCATGCGGTTGGAGTTCCGTACCGCAGTGCGCTCGCGGGTGGCACGCACAGCCTGGGCGTTGCAGAAGTCGCCCGCCTGCTCGAGACCGGCATAAGGAGTGCCGGTGACCACCTTGCAGGTGCCGGGCTCATCGCCGGTGACCCGCTCGGAGCGGCCGGTGCGGGTTCCGCTCACCACCTGGTTGCGGTTGGTGACGCTGAACCCCACCTTGGGGGCTTCAGGGGCGGGGCGGCTGCCGCAGAAGCCTTCGAACTGCTGGCTGCCGATGTATTCATCGCCGGTCACATTGCGGCAGCTGCCGGGCTCATCGCCGGTCACGCGCTCGCTGCGACCCACGGCGGTGCCGGTGATGCCGGTGCCACGCAGGGTGTTGAAGCTGTTCACCTTGGCCGGTGCACGACCAGCGGCGGGTGCTTCTGCGCCGAGGTATTGATCGCCGGTGAGCTGACGGCCCGAACCGGGCTCATCGCCGGTGACCCGCTCGCTGCGGCCCACCATCACACCGCTCACGGCCTGACCGCCGAGGGTTTGGCTGCGGCCCACTTTGCGAACCGAGGGGTTCATATCACCGCAGTACGCCGCGGACTGGTTGGCCGAGATGTATTCGGTGCCGGTCACTGTTTTGCAGGTGCCGGGCTCATCCCCGGTGACCTTCTCGCTGCGGCCCACTTCGTTGCCGGTGACCCGGTTGCCATGGCTGGTGGCTGTGACGCGCACCTTGGCGGGCTGAACAGGCGCTGCAGGCTGCGTGCCGCAGAAGGTTTGGAACACTTCAGCACCGAGGTATTCGGTGCCGGTGATCGTGCGGCAGGTGGCGGCCTCGTTGCCGGTGGTTTTCACCGACCGGTTGGCCTGGGTGCCGGTCACGGTTTGGCCGGAGAGGGTCTGGCTGACGCCCACCTTCAGCGAGGCTTCAGCCGACTGCTTGGCGCCATGGCGGTTGGGGCCACTGGGGCGGGTGCCGCTGTTGCGGGAGGTGCCGGCTGAGCCGGTTTTGCTTTTCAGTTCCCGAACTTTCTGCGACAGCTCGCGGGCGGTGAGATCGGGATTGATCTGACGGGCCACGGCTGCGGGGCCGCTCTTGCTGGTGCCGCTGGCGGATTTGCCACGCTTCGAGAGCGCTTCACGGCGGGCCAGCACCAGGGCACGGCTGGGGTTGTGCTGGGCGGATGCCTTGCGGGTGGCAGGGCGGTTGCTGCTGGACGCTGCCGAGCTACGGCTGCTGTTCAGCGACAGGATGGCGGACGTCTCGCGCTGACGGCTGCCGCTCTCATGGGTGGTTTCGTGGCACTTGCACTTGTGCTCTGTCGCCGCGGGGGCGGCCGTCACCTTCGGAGCTTCCTTCGCCACATCGGTGCGGGTGCGGTCTTTCGATTGCGCAGCGCGCTTGCCGCCGCGGCTGAGGGCTTCACGCCGCGCCAGTACCAGATCGCGGCTGGGGTTGCTCACGCGCTTGGCGGAGCCGCTGCGCACCGGTGCACCGACGCTGAGGCTGCGGCTGGGTGCGGCAGCAGCGGCAGCTTGCGGCGCTGCCGGGGCTGGCTTGGCCGCGTTGGTGCGGGTTGGGCGGGCATCCGCAGCGGTGCGGGTGCGGCCACCACCGGCGCTCTGGCGCACGGCGGCTTGCTTGCCGCCTTCCGTGAGGGCCTTACGGCGCTCCAGTGCTGCTTCGCGACTTGATTTGGTGGCCATGTCCGCCCGGCGTATGGAATGACTGGAACTCTCACAACACATGGGACTGTACGTGAAATCACGCCCCAGCGTTGTGGGAGAGCTGAGAACAGCGCAGATCCTGCGATCTGATTCTCAGAAATAGAGAAGTAAGAGTGGTCCCGATTTGAACCGGGACCACAACTCAAGAAGGTGCTGAATCAGCGGCCTTCGAACACCACGAAGCAAGCGCCTTGGCTTTGGGTGTAGGCGTCGTAGCCCACGAGGCGCACGTGGTGGTCGGGGTAAGCGCGGTGGCAAGCTTCGAGCTCGTTCACGATCACGC
>Ga0194129_10005123_pt1 | contig 16935 bp, 14 predicted proteins | sample TA2KigCa35mmetaG_FD_150862 | JGI IMG/M metagenome (GOLD analysis project Ga0194129, IMG submission 150862) | Freshwater microbial communities from Lake Tanganyika, Tanzania - TA2015038 Kigoma Deep Cast 35m | ecosystem: Environmental > Aquatic > Freshwater > Lake | place: Tanzania: Lake... | reverse complement strand
TAGTGATGACAATGAAGACACATGCCCAATCTGTTTAGGCGAGATTACTGGTGCTGACTTAGGTGTTACTCCTTGTGGACATATTTATTGTCATGCTTGTATCAAAGATACAGTTGCACAAAAACCATCTTGTCCAGTATGCAGAAAACCAGTAAAGACAAATAATATTATGATGATATCTTATGAAAAACCCAAATTAAAAGATATAACAAATGAAATAAAAGATAAAATGTCTTTAATCAGTAAGATTGGAACAAAACTAGCAAATATAATATTATATATTAAGAACTGTAACGAAAAATGCATATTATTTTCACAATGGGATGATTTACTATTAAAAGTAGGTGACGTGCTATCAACATACGGTATTAAAAATGTATTTTGTAGAGGTAATGTATGGGTGCGAGATAAAGCCATTCGTGAATTTACACAAAATGAAGATGTCAGAGTTATTATGTTAAGCTCAGAATCTGCTGCAAGTGGGACAAACTTAACTGAAGCATCACAGGTAATTTTACTTGATCCTATTTATAAAGAAGAAGAAGGCATTGCTAGTTACGAATATCGTAGAAATACAGAATGGCAAGCTATTGGTAGAGCATATCGTATTGGTCAAACTAAGAAAGTTACTGTTGTAAGATTTATTATTAAAGATACTGTTGAAGAAGAAATTTATAATATGAATATAGAAGAAGATAAAAAATATAAAATAAGTAAAGAATTTATGGATAAAATTATTGAAATGACAGATGATAAAATAAGTGTAACACAAGAACAATTAGAACAAATTAATAAGGCAGAACAAACAAATGTAATTAAAAAGCGAGGAAGAAAAGCTAAAGTAGTTGAAGTTAAGAAGGAAAATAATCTAGTTGATGATATTATTGATAATATTGGTGATGAAGATTTTTCTGATTTAGAAGATTAAAATTTATTTATACGATACTTAAATATATTTTATTTTTATTTAGTAAGATGCCTTCTAGTAGTGATTCTAATGATTCTAATGAGTATGATAGTGTTGATACAGGTGATATTGAAAATGTAGAAGATGATGCAGATATACCAGAAGATTTTGACCCAATAACTTTTTTTAAATCACAAAAACAATTATGTTATTATAAAATAATTGACAAGTTTTTTAAAAAATGTTCATTAGAAATGAGACAAAAGATGGTTAATATTATTAATTCAGAATCTATAATTTCATTACGTGTTTTAGAATGGGTTGTAACTAAATCTAGTAATAAAATAGTTAATATTAAATTATCAGATAACGAATATTATAGTGTTAATATTATGTATAAAGCTCAATTGAAATCTTATAAGAAGAAAAACTTTGATCCATTTAGAAGAGATAAAAAATTTAAATATATATACGATAAAGATAATAACAAAAAAGTAGTAACTACATTAGGTCAACTTAATTTTTTTAAATGGGCAATAACAAATAAAATAATAGAACACGTTGAAAAAAACTATGATGAAATTAATAATGCCATGATTAAATTTAACAAAGAAGAAAAGGTAAAGAAAATAGAAAAGAAAAAGAAAAAAATAGAAATAAAAACGTGTAAAACTAAAATATCTGAAGACAATACATCTTCTATTTCTTCTGCAAAATCTAAAACACAAACATCAAATAATTCAAATATATCTAACTTATGTTTAGATATAAATAAATTCAGTATAAGTTTTGATTAATCTTCACCTAAATCTTCACCTAAATCTTCACCTAAATCTTCATCTATTTCATAAATACCAGGATCATTATTTTTAAAGTTTGTAAAATACATAAATTTATCCATTTGTTCATTATTATATTCTTTTGTTTCACTATCTTCTTCTGAATTATCTGTTAACTCCTCTTCACTACTACTAGTTGTTTCACTTATATAATTATTTTCACTATTATTATTATCACTGTTATTACTTACTATTACTTCTTTTTTAACTTCTTCTTTTACTTCAGAAGAAGATGTAGAATTAGTAACTTTAATATCCTCCTTACTATTTAAATTATTATCTTTAGGACTATCTGTAAAAGAATATTCCATATTAGATACACGAATTGGTTTTATTAGTTTTACTTTTAATTGTCTAACACAATTATCAATATATATTGACTTATTTTCAATATCAAATATAATATTTAAACATTCAATTATAGTTTTTACAGCAACATCACCTTTCATTACAGATAAATCTGTGACAGGGTCATCGTACTTATAAAATAAGTTTGTCCTATATTCATTCTGATCTTTTAAATTAATTTTAAATTTTAAAACATCAAAAGTTTCACCTGATAAACTAGTATATGAATTAATAAAAGGAATATAGTTAAATTTCTTTAATCCATAATTCTTAGTTATATTATTTTCTTGCAAATAAGATATAATATAACTATCAAGATCGTTAAATAATTTTTTATATTTTTCATCATTTCTTAAATCTAATAGTATTTCATCCTCATTAAATTTAACAACTGGTAATTGTTCTATAAAAAACATTAACGGTTTTAAATTGTCATAACTAAGATTACTAATTAAATTATTACAACAATCAACTATTTTGTGAATAACTAATTTATTTAAATCAAAACTATCATAATGAAGTAAAGTATATGACGACATATATATAACTAATATAATTATATTTACTTAAATAATATATTTTTTATTTGTTAAAATTATATAAATGTCAGCTATTATTAGTTCTAGTTTTTTTAATAATTCAATAACTTCAGAAATAAAACCACCTGAAACTAAACCTGAATCAGTAATACCAGAACCAGTAATACCAGAACCAGTAACATCAGAACCAGTAATACCAGAAACAAAATCACCTAAACCAGTAACATCAGAAACAAAGACACCTAAAATCAAAAAACAAGAAACCAACAAACCAACAAGTCAAACAAAACAATCATATGTTAATGTTAGTAATGAATTATATGATACAATTAATTCTTACAGAAATCAATACTGTCACATTATAAATAAAGATGGAACAACAAGTGTAGATTACGTTGATTTTACTTGTAAAGAAGGTAAAATATTAAAATACATTTTATTGGAACTTAAAAATTATCCTAAACAAAAAATATTTATTAAAAAACCAGTAGCATATGTTACAAATAGATATATTAATATTAAAGAATTTATTAAATATATTGATGATTTTATTAATTTTAACTATAAAGCTCCTTCTTTCATAAAAGAATTAAAGAGTAATATAAGAGACGATAATACTAATATAGAAATTATAAAAAAATATATGAAAGAAATAAAAAAAAAATTAGAAGCATTTAAACCAGCCATTCCTGGTAACGACAATATTAATTTAAATAGATTGCACGATATCCAAATATGTTTAAATAATAAAAAAATATGTACACCGTCTGATTATGTTGAAAGAACGTTAAATCTTCATTCATCAAATATTAATAGTCTATATCAAGTATTAATAAGTAAACATATGAAACTATATGCAAGTAATTGGAATGCAAGTTAAATTAAATATATAAATTATAAATTAAATATATAAATTATAAATTAAATATATAAATTAAGTATTTACTTCTTAGCTACTTTACCACCCTTACCTTTGGGTTTCTCTTCTGAAGACTCATCATCTGAAGATTGTTGTTTCTTCTTCTGACTTGTCTTAGTTTGTTTAGGAGGTGGTGGAGCAGGAGATTCTTCTTCCTCCTCTTCACTATCATCCTCTTCTTCACTATCTTCTTCTTCGCTTTCTTGTTTTGCAGGTGTAGCCTGTTTAGTTTGTTTAGTAGTTTGTACTGGTTGTTCTTCAGATGTTTCTTCATCAGAATCTTCATCACTCTCAGAAGATGCTTCACTTTCCACTTTCTCTACTTGTTTTTGTTGTACAGGCTGAGGAGCAGGAGCATTTACAAAGAGACGTTTCTTAAAACGATCTGTTGTGCTAACTCCTGATGTAGGAGCTTCTTTAGTAATATAAATTTGAAGACATTTAACTCCAAATCCACACTCGCGTTTCTTGTTCTTAACTGCTTTCATAGTCCAGAGTTTGCTGATTTGAAGAACGAAACGTGCTTCACAATTCCAACGAAGGAATTTATCAAAATCTGTTACTGTACGAAGCTGTTCAGGTTCTTCCCGATCTAGAAAGAATAGAACTGTTGTGATGTCAGAAACTTGTCCTTCAGGTAGGTCTTTATCATATACTTTGTTAAATGCTACTTTGATACGATTAAATGGTTCAGTCTTCTTCTCAGCATTTTCTGCAACAACTGATTCACGTACAAGTGGAACATAATCTAGTTTATCTAGTGCTTCTTTCTTTCCTTCTTTTAGAATATGTAGAACTTTTGTTTCTGCATTCTTACTTAGTTGTTCAGAAAAAGCTTCATCAATTTGTGTTAGAGCTTGAAATAGGTCAGTACAAGATTTTTGAGTTTCATCACATCCTAGCCAGAAAAACATACGATCACCATCAGTTTTTTTGTATTCACCGTCAATACGAGGAATACCACCTTTGGTTAGTTTAATTGGGTCTGTTGTAATAATTAGTACATCGTCTTCTTTTGTATTTTTAGAATAACGATATTTAGGAAAAGCAAGATATTGTGAACCTTTGCTCATTTTTTCTTCAATAGGACGAAGATAAAATTTACTAATATTAAAATCAGAAGGTGAAACATATTTATTAATTTCTTCACAGTCTTCAACATTAACATCTTCTACAGATGATGTATCATCGTTAACAGCAACAGTCTCAGCGACAACAGTTTTAGTTGATTGTTTCGGCATATTAAATATAACTTACTATAGAACTGGTAATTTTTTAAATAGTTAAAAAATCAATTTTTTTATAAACTATTATTATAATGTCTAGTGAACCTAAGCAACCTGGAGATACACCTTCACAAAATTGGCGTAAACATAATGAGTTATACGATGTTTTAAATGAAGTAAGTCATAATAAAAAACTATTTATTAATTTTAAAAAATACTCTAATAATAGAGATACTGAAAGTACATTAAATTTATCATGTAACCAAGCAAAAATATTTAAATATATTTTAGAAGCTTGTAAAAAACATAATAAAATAGAAAAAATAATAGAATATATACAAGAAAATACAAGATCTATAATTAAGAAAGTTGAACTGAAGAAATTATTAGAACATATTAATATTAAATTAAAAACTGCACAAACAAATGACGATGTTACTAAAAATATGAAGAAATATAATTTATATGGTGTACCGTGTGAGACATCTATTGGTTTTACTAATATTAATTTTGTAAAAAGTATTTACACAGAGTTTAAATTAGATGATAAATCATTTAATAATATTAAACTAGAATATTACAAATGTAAATATACAAAAGCAGTTATAAAAACAATAGAATATATTCAAGAAATAATAATTAGTCTTAGTAAAAAAATAGAAAATAATATAAAAATAGAATTATATGATATATCTGTCAACGGTAAAAAAATTTGTACAGAAAAAGATTATGATACTAGTTTACAACATAAAAAATCTTTAGGAATAAAAAAAGATAACTTAATTGAAGATGAAATACATAGAATAATTGATGGTTATAATTTTAAATCATAATTAATAATTTTATCTACTATTTTTTTACTACTTGTATTATATTTTTTACTTTTAATAACTATATCTTTATTAAAATTATCATATACAGTTAAATTAACAATATTAAAATTATTATATTTTTCATTAAATTTTAATTTAATGAGAATATATCTATTTTCAAAAATAATATCTTTGAATAATTTAACTATTTTATTACTATTTTTATCAATAACATAATATTTGAAATATTGATTAGTATTAATTTTAATTATATTAATATTATCATTATTATATTGTCGTAATATATCTAAAACATTATTTGACGTTTTATCAATATCTATGTGAAAAATATAATTATAATTATCTAAGCTTACAAGTTTAGTAACATAAATAATATCATTAGTATTATTGTCCATTAAATAGTTTATATAAATTATTATTATAAATTTAAATTATCATCTTTTTTTATCATAACAAATAATAATTTTTTATAATAATAAATATTAATATGTTCAGACAATTTATTAATAAAATATTTAAACGAAATAATAATAGATATATTGAAAGTAGAAACGATAGAATTAATGCAGAGATAGACAACGTTGTTCAAGATATAAACCATATAAATATTATTCAAACCTTAAATGATCCAACATTTAATAAACAAGAATTCTATAAAAAATTAATAGTAAGTTATCCACAATCTTTTGCATATATAAAACATGATAATCAAACTTTACAATTATGTGAACTTGCTGTTTCAATTATGCCTTCTCTAATAAAGTTCTGTAAATATCAAACAATTAAAATGTGTGAATATGTTGTTAATAAACATCCACCTCTAATTCAATATACTTTATATGAAACAAATACTATGGCAAATAAAACAATTGATTATGATTGTAAATTAATTAGATATATTCGTAATCAAACATTAGATTTATGTATGAGAGTTGTGTATAAAGAACCCAGATATTTTAAATATAATAAAATACAAACGTTAAATATGTGTAAATTAGCTTGTGAATTATATCCAGAAAATATAGAATTCTGCAAATTTATTGACGAAGACTTATGTTTAACTGTTCTAGAAAGAGATCCTTTGTTAATTAGATTTATAAAGAAAAATATACAAACAAAACAAATGATAGATTTAGTATTTAATTCTAACTATGACATTTATGATTTAGTAAAATTTATAAGAGTTGATTTATTAACAGCAGTTGGAATTAATACTCTGTATACTTTCTACTATGATACTAACGATTTTAAAATAGATGATATATGTCCTTTTTGTTTAGAAGAATTTGTTGACCAAGCTTTAGTAACTAATTCCCTTTGTAACCATTTTTATCATAACTCATGTATAGAACAATGGATAAAAATAAAAAAAACTTGTCCATTATGTAATCAAGATATTATATGATTAATTAAATAGCTATAAATAAAATTAGTTACATAGGTATAAACATATTTTCTTCAACATCGTTATTAATAATATGTTTAGCAATCTGGTCGTTAACAATTTCGTTATAACTTCTGTATTTATTCTCACCACTGTATTCAGATTTTTCAACCATATTTGTATCTAGTACAATGTCACAAAATCCTGTACCACCTTTCATTACTAAACCACCGATCATTCGTGAAGATACACCTTTCATATTATCTACTTCACCGAATAAACCTGCCGTTAGTATTTGTTCTACTGTACTTTCAAATGATGCTCTTCCTAAAACATCAATCTCAGATTTATTTAAACCATGTCTGTCAATAGACATAATAGAACCACTGTTAGTCATAATATCTACTAGAACACATAAGTTAGTATAACTTACAGTGTGTCCAGCAGATTCGTAAGCAATATGGAGTTCTCTAATAAGTCTTGTTCTTGCAACTTCAATACCAAATGTCTTATATACATCGTAAATATCATTACTAATAGTTTTAACTAGGTCAATACCATTAATATATCTTATATCAATTAAATTACTACCAAGAGTATTAATAATATATTGTTGTTCAAATCCAATTTCACCTGTTTCTTTATTTATAGCAATATTTCTTTCAGTATTATTAAATGGAATGTTTGTAATTGAATCTAAACCTTTGAGTTTAAATTTATCAATAATCTCATCAATAAATTCATTAAGCATGTTTCTATTGAAAGGATCTTTAACTTTATCAACTTCTTTAACATTAAAACGAATATGAACAACTGGTTCTTCATCGTTATCTGTATTTGATAGTACAGCAATATTTGTTATTTTATTAATAACACGTTTTTCTTCTTTTCTTAATAGTTTAGAATCTAAATATCTCTTTTCCCACCAAGAACAGAACTTGCTCTTGATATCTAATAGAGATATCTCTTTTTCTAACATCTTTTCTTTTAAGATTTCAATTCTCATTAACCAAGGATAATCTTTATAGTTAGATTGACAGCTATTTTTACTTGACTTTTGATTATAGAATACATGTTTAACATTGTCTGATTTCATAATAGAGTTTTCTCCATCAGGGTCAGGGTCATAGTAAACATTTATTCTACCTCTAATATCTGCAAGAACAGTATTCTTAAGATTAGATGCAATCTTGTGTGCCATATCTTTATTTTTATTAAACTCTTCAGTTAAATGAATAGTTAATTGTGGTGTTCTGATAGATTTACTATAACTTAAAATTTCTTTTAATCTAGGAATACCAGATGTTGTTGAACTCATACTTTTAAGACCAGCAGCATGGAAAGTATTGAGTGTCATCTGAGTAATTGTTTCACCTAATGATTGAGCAGATAAAATACCTGTCATCTCACCCGGTTGTACAATACTCTTATTGTAAGTATCAGTTATATCACTAATAATTTTATCAAACTGAAGTTTAGTTAATTTTCTTTCAAGTGAACAACGTTTAGGAGATAATCCTGAGTATAACGCTGTTCTCATAAAAGTTTTGAATATCTTTTCATCTCTGTTTTTAATAGACTTAGGATTATTTCTTTCTTCTTTACTCATAGCCATAAGAGTAAGATATTTATTTGATAATATTTCTTCTAGTTTTTCATATACATATGATGGTGAAACTATATCACCTTTCATTAAATCTTTGTTTGAACTAACATTATCTATGATACGAGTGAAGTTTACAGGAAACCAAACTTTAGTTGGTACTGCTTTAAACTCATACTTGGCTTTATTAATATATGTTCTGTAGTTATCTCTCATTTGTTTAATCTCTTCAAACACATTATCATTGTATTTACTATAATCTTTATAGTTAGCTAACTCAGAACTATTAAACCAATGTTTATCTTTTAATTGTTGGTTTGATAATCCAGCTAATTCAACATCATATTGATATTGTTTAGTTGTATCTGAACCAGAATCTCCATAAACTAGTTGTAACATAGTTTCATTAGCTGTTCTAACAGTATAATCGTATTTAATCATAACATCTTCCATTGTTTTAATTAGTTTACGTTGCATATAACCTGTATCTGCTGTTTTAATAGCTTGTTCAATGATACCCTCTCTACCGACCATTAGTAAGAATGTAAATGATGGAAATGATAATCCAGTCATAAACGATTCTAAAACTAATCCTCTTGATTCACATCTGTCATCATTTTGATGAAAGTATGGTAGAGTTCGGTTGTTATATTTTTTAGGTGCAAGTTTTCCTTCTATTTTAAGTAAACCAAGGGAACCACATAGTTGACCCACGTTTAGTGAAGAACCTTTTGCACCAGATGAAACAATAATTTTAAAGTTATTGTCATTTGGTAAATTGTTAAGAATGAGTGGAGCAATGTCACTTTCTACTGCAGCACCAACTTCATTCATAAGTTTATATTCAAAAACATCTTTTTCCATCATATCAGGATTGTTTTCTATTTCAGCAATCATATGTGAAATGTTAACTTGTTTATTTGTATAATATTTAGTAATATTATCTAATATGTCGGTATTTACACGTAAATCACCGTAACCAATTGTAAAACCGTTATATAAGTTAAAGTTATTTGCTAACTTTTGTGCATTATCTATAAAAGTTTTAGTTTGATCTGCACCATATTCGTCCCAGATGTTTTGATGTAGTGCAAAGTTTTTCTTTTCACCTAAAACTTCTTTACTCAGTCTACTATCTTCTAATAAGACTGAATTTTTAATCTTAATACCACCACTCATAATGTTAATTCCAGGTGGTATTATATTTGTAAATAGTTCTTGACCAGTATAAGTTTTATTTTTTTCTATCTTCTTCATACCAGTAAAAGAAGTATATGTAAGTAGATTGAGAGCATTTCTCCAATCTATCTTAGTTGTAGGTGCAGTTAAAACATACGAACCAATTAAACCATCCTGTACAAGACCAATACTAGTTCTTGATGAAGATGGTGAAATGATCTGACGTTTTACATCTGCAATTTCTTCTAGTTCTATTTGTGTTTGTATAGATTGTGGAATAAAAATATTCATTTCGTCCCCATCAAACGCTGATTCCCTAAGGTTTCCCAGAGGGGCAGACTGTATCTTAAGCAAACTCAGGTTGACTAGACCATCATAGTTCACCAACACCCGTTCAGTCGTTGAAGCCCTACCATATCCTAATCAATAACGGACTTAGGTAGTAAACTGCGGATTGCCCAATCCTTAACATTGTTACCATTGGGTTCGGCTATTAACCGAGTTCTCTTTTATAGTTTCCTATAAAAGATTAGTAGTTAAGGCTCTAAGGGGATTCCCGCTTCAAGGTGTTTTGCATACAAATTAATAAATTTTTGAGGTAGAGGCAAATTATTGTTTTTGTGATATATTTTTAATTTCTCATAATGTTCTTTTATTTGTGGCAATATAATTTTTGAATTTTTAGCTAAATTTTCTTTCGCAGATAAGGGCATTGTATTTCTCCAATTAAAAGCAATTTTTACATTTTCCTCTTTTGTTAGATCAAATCTGGATAATGGTATTACGTGATCAATATGCCATAGTTTGCCATAATTATTTATTGTGTAACCCATTGTATTACTTTCAAGCCATTTTATATATTCTAAACGAGTGCATCCTAAATACTCATGTGTTTTTCCATTTTTAAGTATACAATCATGAATTCTAGTTCTTACTCGTTTTTGATATATGTATTTTGGATCATCTGGTTCACAGTCTTTACATTTTAAACGATTATGACGAAAATGAGTTTTGGCTTTAATTTCTTTACAATATTTACATATTGTATTATCCATACCAATTTCTTTTTCTAACTTGATTAATGCTTCTTGTTTTAGTTTATCTCGAATTGCCTTTTTATTTTTTTTATATTCAGTGCTATTTTGAATAGCTTTGTTACGAAGTTCTTCATTATTAATATATTTTTGTCTTCTTTTAACATTATTGCAATCAATACAAATATGTGATAGATTGTTTCTTGAAAATAGTGTAACATTTTTAACAATATTACATATTTTACAAGTTCTATCTTTACTTTTATCAACATTGTTAATGTTTTGTTTCAATGTTTCATATTTCTTTTTGTTGCAACAATCTTTACATATTTTTCTATTTTTTACTATTCTGTCACTTGGTTTTAATATGCCACATTTAGAACAAGTTTCATTATTTTGGTTTGTATCTTCTACGTTCATTAATAGTAATTAATAGATTAGTATTTAAATAATTTAAAAATCATTTTTTGCCTCTGTAATTTTTTGCCTCAAAATTTATTAATTTATATACTAGGAGGTTACACGCTTTTCACGCCTCCTGTTGCCGACAATGATGAATGATACCAAATTATGGTAGCTTCTTATACTTTTTCGTCAGCATTGTAAGGTTTGGTGACCGCAACTGACAGTCCAAATGTCATTAGTGTTGGATCATTGATTACTTTAATTCTATGACCCATCATAGATTGTTTATGAAGAGTAGGTTGACGATTAAGAAGTACTATATCGCCAGTTTGAAGATGTCTCTCAACAACGTCTCCATAGTGTAGTTCAACTTGTTCTTTTCTAAATCGTAAGTCAATAGGCCAGATAGTTTGACCTTGTGTCATATTACTAATTGGAAACACGAAATTTGCACCAGGGTAATTATCACGCCCTTTTCTAACTAATTCAGTTAGATATTTAATATTGGATGGAGTAACTACTTCTGGGAATGTAATATTCATAGCAATTTTAACAGGAACACGAAGTTGATTGTTATCAATAACTGGATCTGATGTAATTACAGTACGTGCTGTAAAATCACAACGTTTACCCATAAGGTTTCCTCTAAGACGACCTTCTTTTGCTTTTATTCCAGGTGCTAACGATCTGTACTTATCTCCATCGTTTGTTTGAGAAGAAATAAGTGTTTTATCAAAATAAGCAGCAATATGATATTGTAATAGTGTAGACTGTTCTTTACTATATTTAGAAATATTAGTAGTTCCTGCTTCTTTCTGTTTCATTAACTTATAATTAAATTTAGTAATATCAACTAGACGATGAGTTAACCCATCTTCTCTAACTGAACCACTTGAAAAGTCACCCTTTGCAGAAGGTCTAATAGCCATAGGAGGAATTAAAAAAGTTTTATGTATCATATATTCAGGACGAGTACGTGTAGGTTCTATTCCTAGAATTCTACAATCATCGTCCGAAATATTTTTAAGTTTTTCATATACTATTTCTGGAGTAAGATTTTGTCTTATTTTTTTCTTACCTTCTAATACTAGTTCTTCATCTTTAATATTCTCTAAATCAGTCTCAGCCGTAAACGTAATAGTTGCAGTTGATTTTTTAACTTCTATTTTAATCTTAGATACATGAGTACCACAATGATTACAATAAGTTATATTTTTACTAAGTGAACTAACTTCTCCTAATCTTGCTTTTCCAGTTTTAGTTTTTATTATATCTTGAATTTTAGCTTCATTTTTATTGATTAAAACACGAGAACATTTTAAGCAAATACAATCTAGAATCTTTTTAATATGATCTTTAAACCCAATATGAAAAAATGGTTCTACTAAATCCATATGACCTGAATGACCTGGACAGAAATTAGTATTATATCCGCAAGTTGCACATATAGTATTATAATCTACTGTACCTAAACGTGGGTCTGCAAGACCGTTCGTTTTTGGTTCATAATTTTCATAAAGATCGGGGAATTCAATACCGTGAGTATTTCTACCTAAACATGATCTACCCTTAATTTCTTCATTACCTAATACATCAAATACTATTTGATCTATAGGTCTAATATTACGATCATAGGAATAAGGTGTGTCCATTGTTATAATTAAGTAATATAAATTTAAGTCATAATTAATATAAAATTCAGTTTTTTATATTAACTTTTTTAATTTATTAATTCATTTATATTTCGTTCAATATAGTTAACTATATCTGTCTCTATCTTCTGTTCTTCCATTGTCTCAAATGATGTAACAATAACAGTTATTTTATTATATTTATATACATTTATATTGTTATATAATAGTAATTCTCTTAAATTTATATTTGCATCTTTATCTACATTTACTATATAATTTTTTATATCTAATCTATTTTGTTTGTTTAAATGATTATTATAAATCTCGAGCGTTGTTAACAAATTGCTATCAAATAATAGTTCTGTTTTATTATTATTATTATAAGTTGATGCTAATTTTAATATATCTTTTAATTTAGTATTTTTAAATACTGTTTTACAGTTACCTAGATTATTATTAAATTCACAATAAAAGTCACCAACTAGTTTTTCAGCATCAGTTATATTATTTACAAACGGTAAAATAGTTTCTAATTTTATTAATATTCTTAATAAGTTAGGTCTTCTTAAATAAAATCTATCTATTTTACTAAAGTTGTTATCTAAAATATCATAATCAAATGTTTTTAAATGTTTAATTTTTTTTATTTTACTAATTTTATGTTTAATATAATCTCTCAATACATATCCTGCTAATCTAATATTTCTAAAAAGTTGAAACATATATATATTATAATCAAAAATATTTAAGTAAAAACGAACATAGATATTTAATGAGTAAATATAACTTTGATGAGTTTGGCGATTTTGACTTCAAAACTAATAAACTAGATATGATAATATCTGATAATACTACTATTAAATATAATTTACCTTGGGTAGAAAAATTTAGACCGTCTTTATTAAAAGATATTATATCGAATGATAAAATAGTATCAACTTTAAAAGATTATGTTAAGAGAAAATATTTACCACACCTATTAATTTGTGGTCCATCTGGGACTGGAAAAACTTCAGTAATTAATGCTTGTGCAAAAGAATTATACGGAGATTATTTTGGTATGATGACATTACATATAAATGCTTCAGAAGAAAGAGGTATTGAAATTATAAGAAATAAAGTTAAAGATTTTGTTATGGCAAAAAATATATTTGATGATTGTGTAGATTTTAAATTAGTTATATTAGATGAAGCAGATGCTATGACTATTAGTGCACAAAGTATGTTAAGAAGAATGATTGAAGATTTTACTTTTAATGTACGTTTCTGTTTAATTTGTAATAAACTTAAAAATATAGATCCAGCTATTCAATCTAGATGTGTTATGTTTAGATTTAGTCAACTTAATAATGATGATGTTTTAAGTAAGCTTAAAAATATTTGTAATAAAGAAAAAATAAAATATACAGATGATGGTTTAAAACTTATTATTAAAATATCAAATGGTGATATGCGTAAAGTATTAAATAATCTTCAATCTGTTTTTATGGCTTATGATAATATAACTTTGGTAAATGTTTCAAAATGTTTAGGATATCCTTTAGAAGAAGATATCAAGAATATATATAATATTATTAGTAAAAACAAATATAGCGACGCCTATGACAAGATATCAACTATAATTTATGAAAATCAGTATTTATTAATAGATATAATTAATGAAGTACACACCTATCTTATTAATGATCTAAATCTTAACAAAATATCTGAGGATAAATTTAAAATTATCATATTAAATCTTAAAAATATTGAAATGAATAGTTTAATATCTATGGGAGAGAAATTACTAATTGCAAGTTTTGTAGCTAGTTTTTATTTATTAAAATAAAAAAAATTGTAAATAAAACAATTAAAGGAATTAGTTATTATAATACTATCTAAATATGGCTAAAAATAATAAGTTTTCACTTCTTAATACTGATAATGATGAAGATGATAATAATGATACTGTAACTAGTACTGTATCTAAGCCAATTAAAAGAGAAAAAACTCTTATTGAAGAGGAAGAAGAAATAAATAAAATGTTACAATCAACTACTAGTAAAAGATATAGAAAAAAAGCAAAACAGGTAGTAGAAACTTTTGATGAACCAAGAGACTTCGGGCAGGCTGGCTTACAGCTCAGCAAACCCTCACCTATTGTAACAGATGAAAATATTAAAACAGTTCAACAAAATAAAGCACATGTAATTGAAACAGAAGAACCAGATAAATATGAACGTCAAGAAAAACGTGTAGTAAGAGATGATAAGCTACTCGAGAATAAAGAAATCTATGATGAAAATCATAATTATGGAGATATTGGGGATGATAAAAAACTAAACTCATACTGGACTGTATGGGTTCATAGAACAACTTGTACTGATTGGAAGATTACTGGTTATCAAAGAGTTTACGTTATAAATTCACTAGGATCATTTTGGAGATTTTTTAATAACTTCCAAATGTTAAATACATATAATAATAACATATTTATTATGCGTGAGGAAATTGCACCTATTTGGGAAGATGTTAATAATAAATTTGGAGGAATATGTTCTCTCAAAATTGATTCAACACAACGAGGTCTTAAAACAGATATATCAACTGAAATATTTACACTAATGAGTTTACTAATAATGAATGAAACACTTGTATCTAATAATAAAAATATTAATGGTATTTCTTTTGGTGTTAAAAAAAGAAGTACATTAATTAAAGTATGGACAAAAACATATGATGATAATAAAGATTTTGTTAAAGAACTACCTGTACCTCTTATAAATAAATTTAATGTTGAAATGCAAAAACATTGTCGAAATGTTCTAAACAATGATGGTAAAATTAGTATTCAGTATAAACAAATTAAACCTGAATATGAGTTGTAAATTTTATATTTATTTATTATAAAAATATCATAATAAATAAATTTTGATAAACTAAAAAGTTTTCATATTAACATTATTTTCAGGATAAAATTGATCTAATTTTTGATCATAATTAATATTACGACTTAAACTGTCATCGTTTACAGGAACAAAACCGATTTGCATAACACCTAGAGATGCAACTTCATATCTTACAAATAGTGGTTTTTTATTTTGAAGTAACAGTTGAATATTAGAACAGAATGATCTGCATTTAGTAAACATTATAATATTATGTAAATCAAATATTTCACTTACTATTTTAGCTTCTTTTTTTGTTTTATCGGATTTTTCATTATTAATTAATTTAATATTAACACTACCACCGTTTTCAAACTCTTTTTGTATAACACCTGCATTACCTTTACATTTAAATTCTATTTTTTTCTCAGTACAAGTAATACCAATATATTTACCGTGTGTTGCCATTTCTTTACACATATTATGAAAATCATCTGTTTTCATTTCAATAATCACATCAAATTGTGGTCCAGGAATTTGTTTATTGTGTTCGTCTAAATCCATAAGTCTAAATTGATATGTTGCTTTATTTTTCTTTTCTATATTATTTAACTCAATATTTATTAGTTGTTTCTTTTCTTCGTTAATATACACTGTCATTAAACCTTCTTTATCAATGTTCTTAATAAAGTTAAACATAGTTTGGGGTTCTATACCAACAATATATTTATCATATTTACAGTCAAATGCATAAAAGTTTTTTGCAAGTAATCTAACGTGAACTATAATTGTTTGATGATCATTTACTTCTAATATTTTAATTCCGCCTTCATCTTTTTTAGTTTCTTCTTTTTTTGTCTTAACTTTAGTATCTTCATCGTCACTATTATCACTATCATCATCAGATGATGACTCTGCATCATTCTTAATTGGCTTTTCTGGTTTAATATGAACAAGTCTGAGTTCATGCAAAACTTGACCTAGTACTTCAAATAGGTTTCTAAATATACCAGTATTAGTATGTTCAAGCATATATTCAATAACACGACCTTCTTTCATAATATGTATTTTTAATGTAATATCTTTATGTGTTTATAATATTTGTTTCAATTTTTATAATTAAGTTTTAGTTATAAAACTTAATTATAAAAATCCTAAAGAGCATAAAATTTATTATGCCGTTTCAATTTTTATAATTAAGTTTTAGTTATAAAACTT
>Ga0194129_10005122_pt1 | contig 16937 bp, 8 predicted proteins | sample TA2KigCa35mmetaG_FD_150862 | JGI IMG/M metagenome (GOLD analysis project Ga0194129, IMG submission 150862) | Freshwater microbial communities from Lake Tanganyika, Tanzania - TA2015038 Kigoma Deep Cast 35m | ecosystem: Environmental > Aquatic > Freshwater > Lake | place: Tanzania: Lake... | reverse complement strand
TGTCTACGAAACAACACAACGTTTTGCCAAGAATTTTCTTCCCAGCCGCCGTTTTTTCGTATTCATAGTCGGTTTCGTCCAATTTCTTAGTTAAATCCTCGTAATATCCTTCATAATTGACGGATTCAATGTAATTGGTCTTATACCCCATATCTTTGAAGTATCTGTCCAATTTTTTCGTAGAAGCAGGGTCGTCATTTGCCCTGTATTCGGGCAAACTATACCACCCGGGCTTCTCATTCTGCATATTGACAATGTTTCCACTGTTATCATACACTTTGTAGAATACGATGCTGTCATGACTAATGTTTTCACTAATCATGCTGCTGGGATATAGGGATGCATAGTCCAAAACACTTACCGGTGTCATATAGATACCAGGTGTCGCCACTAAGACAACTGCACCTTCATATCCTTTGTCTTCTTCTTTGCCCTTTCGCTGGAGTTTTAGTAAAAAGCCTTCCAATCGCGCCTGACGGGCAACCAGGGAATAAATTTTCACGCCTTGACCGCGCAAGAAGAGCCAATAAAGCGGCACATGGCAAACATTGCCCATACCAACATTATTCGTAAGGATTTCCAATTTATTGGTCAGCCGATTACAAAGCTCACAATCTTGTATGCAATACACGGCAATATCTTTGATATTTTGGGAACCTCCAGCCTTGTATTTTGCAAATAGCTCTTTTGGTCCCAAGTCAACCTTGTTAGACCCCAGGAAATGTTCGGCGACGAAATCCAATTTATACATATCGAGTTTGTAGTCGCGTTGAACGACTTTCATAATGTCGAATTGAATGCGCCCTTCCATTTCCAATATATAGAAGAAGTTTTGCCCAAGGGCACTGCTCTGTAGGCTTTTCTCAACAAGGTCGGAGGTTCGTTCCTTATTCCGCCCAAGTTGGCAGAAGCCCTCCTGGATACCCAATAATTGGGCGCGTTCGAACATATATTTCATATCAAACCCCCAAATATTGTAGCCAGTGATCACATCGGGGTCCAATCGCTGGATAAAATTTGTCCAAGCCAACAGGACCTCTTCTTCGGTTTCGTAGGATTCCACCATTGCGCCCTCTATTTCATCGGATTTCCCCAATGTAATAATATGGCGCAAGAAGCAATCCTTTCGCCCGTGATAATGGCAAGTGGTTCCAATTTGAATAATACAGTCATTCGGGCGGTCCGCTTTTGGAAAGCTTCCGTCTTCACTGACGCATTCAATATCAAAACTGGCGACCACCATGGGTCCAATATCAGGGATATTCACTGGCTCAATTGTGCGCCAATTTGCGCGAAATTCATATTGTGTGCGATATTCTTTGCCCGTTTTGGGGACAACTTCGTATTTCGCAGCGGGAAGTTTGATCCAGCCCACTGGAAGAACACTTTGAATGTGACAAAGCCGCAGCAATGGATCAATATTACTTTCGTATAATTGATAGTAAAGTGGCTTTGAGTGAATCGTGCCGACTTTCAGCGGTTCCTGGAAAAGCCGAGAATAGGAACGCATGGCTCCTATGCTGCGGAACCGGAACCGGATAAACTGAATGGGCTTGTCATTTGTAAATCCATAAAATTCCTTGCGCTCCAGAATTTCTTTCGCAACAATGGAATCCTTGTAATCAACTGTTTTCGACCACACTTTGAATTTTATTTCGGAGTGCAGTGAATTCAGCATTTTTTTCGTAAATTTTCCCTGTAATTCATAGGGGACTCTAATGTAGAAATAGGGCTCGTAATCTTCTAGAACAACGGCGACACTCTCAGAGTGCTGCGTTATTCCATAGACGACGACTTTATATTTACCATCTTCTTGCATTTGTTCTGGTTGACTGTCGTCATCATTGTCAAATTCATCTGACATATGGTCTTCACCAATCCATTCGACTGCTTGAAATATGAATTCTTGTTTGTTTGATATTTTTTTAGGTTTATCTCTAAAAATTTCCATTTTTTTAACTAGTTTGTTATAAGATTAATTAGGGTAATTTTAAATTCAATTTTTTATATAAGAATATAGTAGATAATTCAAAAAGATTTTTCAAAAATTGTTATATATTTATAAAAAAATTGATGGTATTTAAATTATTTTTTTTTAGATTTAGGAAGACTAAATCATGGAGAACCCTCACACTACCTTTGGAGGTAATAATCATGGGATATCTAAGTCCATTCTCCATCTGTTGTTTCCAATTATGGTCTGTTTGACCCGACAAAAAGTGTATCACCATATGCGTGAGAAATACAAACTTGGCGAATCTGGACAACCTACCTATCCCCCAAAACCAGAAGCTTCTGAGAAAACTGAACATCCACCCGCAGAACCTAGCTCAGAGTTCCGGCAAGTGGGTGGCACAAGGGTAAACCCGATAGAAGAACACAACGAGTGTACAGGTCTCGAGATCATTTATCTATCTTCTGATTATGGGTCGGTTGTGCGGAATGTTACACTGGAAATCCTGGTTTCGAATGAAGTAATAGCACTTCATCCTTTTCATCCTGTGTTTGCGGTTGCGACTGAAAAAGGACGCAAAATCCTCATTTATCGATTTTCAATCGACGGATCAAGTGCTCCTGTTTTAGTGGAAACATTGCGTGGACACAACAGGAAAATAACTGCGATCTCTTTTTCCAAATCGCAAGATTCAGTGTTCCAAATTGCGTCTGGTGATGAATATGGGAATGTTATGGTCCATCAGATAGATCTTGAACACCCACATTCTGCATTTTGTGTTGGTATTGTGGGGAATGAATTGGCGGACTTCTCTATGTCTCCACCCTACCCAAAAATCACAAGTATTGATTGGTCTGGAAACACTGTTTTCTTCATTGGACACAGTGTAGTTTGGAGAATTGAATCTCCTGTCGTATCCAGCCCCGATGGGGAAATTTGGAAAATCACAACTCCCAGCAAAATCCTTTACCCCCCCGATTTGAATGCTGGTTGTTTTAAAAAATTTGGAGTGAAGTTGTGTTGCATCCATCCAACCGGAAGTTTTTTAGCAGTAGGCATCGAGGGCTATCGTGAATATGTGCGTTCGATCAAAATTTTTGACACGACTACATTCGCTAAAAAATGCACATTTGAATCTCCTTCTGGTGTCTATTCAATGCGTTTTAGTGATGATGGGACAAAACTTCTTCTTGGGTGCACCAAGAGAACAATTGTTCTGAATGTGCACCAAAATGGGAATACTATGACGCTTTTATCGAACCTTGAAGTCGGACACACCCGTCATGTTTCTAGTGTCATCATGTGTCAAACTGCTCAAGGTCCAGCAGTATTGTCAGCTGACCTGACAGGAAAGTCAATCATGTCAAAACTTCCTTAGAATGATCTAATTGTCCAAAAATTGTATTTATAATTTATAAATTTGTGCTATATAAATTTTTTATATTTTTATCAAGATAATATAAATAGAAAAACTATAATAAATGTTATGTCATCTGTCAGACTACTAATGATAAAATAAAAGAATGTATTTTTACGAATTTAAGATGATGAAAATTCAGAACTTATAGAAATAGAAATATACAAATTATTATTATTTACTATAATATAGATGGGTGTTTCAGGCTTACTCCGTGATATCTTAAAACGTTACCCTTCCATTCATCTACCAGCCCCTCATCCCAATATAAAAATAGACTATCTTTTCATCGATTTCAATGCATTTATATATAACACTATTAACGCATTTCCAAAAGATGTCGTGTATGATTTCACCAAAAATAAAGACACAGCCGCCTATGAAAAAGAATTAGTAAAATTAGTCATTAAGAACACATTAGATCTAGTCAATAAAGTTTGCAAGCCATCCAAACTTCTATATATCGCAATTGATGGTCCCCCACCTATGGCGAAAATGGTTCAACAAAGAGAGCGCCGCTACAAAAACCCCTATATGGAGCAGCTATTTAAAAAAAATGACCCCACAAAAATCATCGATGGAGCAAAATATGATACAACCCGTGTTACACCAGGCACCTATCTTATGACCCTGTTAAACAAAGAATTCACGAAAATAGTGAATGCTGGAAAGTTCGGTAAAATAGCGGTTGTGTTTGACGGTAGTAATATTCCCGGTGAAGCCGAACACAAATATCTTAAAATTATTGAAGAAATTGATGCATCCCCGGATGATAAATTCGTGATCATCTCTGGTGACGGTGATGCAATCCTTCTTTCACTTAGGTTCCCCAATAAATCAGTCTATATTATGCAAAGTGTTTCCAATCCAGCTCTAGAAGATTTATACCCCCCAGAACAACAATATGCATATCTGGACATAAAGCGCTTTATTGACTCCATCTATGATTTCTATGAGGGCAGCAATCCACAAAGAGGTGGGAAACTGAAACTGTCCAATGCAGAGAAGAAATTAATAGAAAACTTCAAAACCCCCTCTCCTGCAGCCCCAGTCAACTCCAATCAGCGCCAAAAGCAGAAAAAGGATTTCCTCATCGACTACGTTTTCATGAGCTTTCTAGAAGGCAATGATTTCGCCAAGCCTATTTATTTCCTTAAATATAGCACAGACAATATGCGGACCCCTCTTGGTATCTACCGATTCCAGAGAAAATTTAATCCCAATTTCCGCCTTATTAGTTTCCGCAATGGGCAAGCCTATATTAACCAGCAAAATTTTGCCGCAATTATAAACCGCTTAGCTAAAATAGAAGAAGAAAAGATTGCCGAAGTAAAGCAGCGATTGGAGAAGAAAATATCCCAACCCCCAGCCCCTTTCAAAAAGGGGCTTACCCCCAAACAGCTAGCCCCAAGAAACAAAAATAAACCGGACTCATTGGAGCACAAAATGTTCACCAACCAGGACCACATTTTACACGCCGATTTCGTCAAACAATATGACTTCCTATTCAATAATAAATCCTTCGCCGAATTCAAGAATAAATATTACGAGTATTTCTGGAATGAGGCGCCAACCCCGGAGAATATCGCCGCAATTTGTAAAAATTACCTCGACATTCTTCTCTTCAATATCCGCTATTATTATGGAACTGGGCTCTCTTGGAGCCTCAATTATCACGCCGTTGCCGCCCCACTGCCCTCTGATCTCGCCGCTTTCCTCCACAAGAACCCAAAATACTACGATGAGGTCCAATTGGAAGAGGGTGAGCCAGTGCATCCTTTTGTTCTTCTCGCCTATGTTATGCCCCCGCAGAGCATGAAAGAGGGCATCCTCCCAAAAGCCTATCGCGACGCACTACTGAAAAAATACCCCCAATATTTTCCCGAAAAAATAGACCTCAAGCTGTTAGTTCCAGGTGGAAAACTAATTTATGCAGAACCCTACCTCCCTTCGCCGCCCATTTCCATATTAAAGGAAGTCCTGGAAACTGTCAAACTGACAAAATTGGAGAAAGAGCGGAATGAGTTAATCTCTGAACCAATTGTATATAACCCAAAATAATTTTCTTCCAAAATGATAAAAGAGTATGTCTTTTATCAATAAAAATCCATTTTTTTCTGAATTTATAAAAGATGAATTTGAGAAAGTAGGTTTAAAAGAATTAAGTGAAATAACAGATGATAAAAATATACCAAATAAAATACACTATTGTGATATTAGTTATGGAAAGCGTAATCATCCAAATACTAAAAAATGTGAAATTGTTAATCAATTAAAAGAAGTTAATATTTTGGGAAATAAAAAAACACAATATGAAAATCACCTCAAATTTTACAAAACTCGCCCAGATTATATCCCAATGACTGCCTCATTCCGCCGTGAAAATATTGACACTATCCAATCCCTCTTCGAAGGAACTAAAAAATTCATTCTCAAACCAGAGAATGCATCATTTAGAAATGGAGTCGCTATTGTGCGCAATCATTTAGAATTAATAGAACATCTTGGAAATTTTCCTGATTATGATGCTTGGATTATTCAAGAATATATCGATAATCCACTTCTTATAAATGATAGAAAATTCCATTTTCGTGTATATGTCATCTATTTACAGACATCGGAATATCAAGCCGCTTATCTTAGTAAAAAAGGCTTCATTTATACTGCAAATAAACCATTTCGTCCAGATACAATTGAAAATGATGTAGTATTAAGTGGCGAAAGTTCCAAAGATAATGTTTTCTATATTCCAGATGATATTATAAATAATTTTGGAAAAAACGTATGGGAAAACAAAATTTATCCTCAATTCATCAAAATAACAAGAGAAACTCTAAAATCAGCTTTAGGGCATCTGCAATGCCCAGCTGTTAAACAAAAATGTTTTAAAATAATGGGATATGATATTTTAATTGATAAAGATTTTAAATGTTATTTGGCAGAAATTAATGTAAGAGATGTAACATATAAATATCCAAATGAGGAATTTCGTAAATCATTTTATACAAATATTCTAAAATTAGTGCGCTCCAATACGTCCCTATCTAACCAAGAACTCCGGAAACAGGACATTCCATATGAGAGGATTTTATTCCAGAATGACGGCAATGTGATAGAGGGGTTTAATGGGGAAATTAAAGTCTATGAACCAATCAAGCCAAATACGTTTAACCCGTTCTTCTGGAAATTTATTTTCCCATTTATTCTGTTGGTTTTAATTATTTTGGCGTTCCTTCTTAGGAAACGAGGTTAATTTCGTCGAAATTCTGTTTCAGATCATCCTTCACAAAGCGCCCCAATCGGGTTGATTCCAAATTATCCACATCCTGTTTTACAAGAAGTTCCTTGTAAATATAGAATTGGAATTCACGGGCTTGGTCCCTGAGTAAAATATCGATCTGATTAATGGCGCCGATCCGAGTAATAAGTTCCAAAAGTTTCCCAGTGGACACAAAATTTACAAAGTAGCAATGTAGCCCATTATTGTAGCCTTTCTTGTTTAGCATCCGGTGGAAATCAGGATTTGCAGTCTTTTGCGCCATCATTCGCAAAATCCCGAAAAATAGAATATCCCAATTCTCCGGAATATTCCCCAGGATCCTCTCCAATTCCACTAAAAAATTCTCCGGGATAGTCACATCGTCTTCGAAAATCAGGGCATATTGGAGGCGATTATCCCAAATATGCTTCCAGAGATTCGTGTGTGATTTATACACGGCAATATTGGAGATTTGCCCGGCAATTTTACTTTCGACCTCTGGTGCAGAATATTCACTATCGTAATACCCAACTGAGTAGTCGAGATAATGCACCGCATTTCTGCGAATAAGAGGGATATTATCACCATAATTTTCGCAACATTTCGCCCATTGGCGGATCATTCTGTCATTTTTAACCTGATCTTTTTTGCAATTAATATAAAAAAAGTTGATTTCTTTTATTCTCATTTCCAATAATATTATATTCTAATAAATATAAATCATGGTTTTAACTTATGTTTTATCGGGGTTTGTGATTCTCCTGATTATTCTGCTAATCATACAGAATTATCGCCGAAATGTCACCTATGTCGTTTCCAATATTGACAACCAAAAATATTTAGTTTATAATCTAAAATATAAAGAATTGGCGGCAAATACTTTAGCCTATGTTCGAACCAATTTACAGCGATTGTGTGATACATTGGAGAAGAAATATCCCAAAGATGAGAAAGTCATTCGAATGGTGGCAAAATTTGATCCAGAGTCGATTGTAGAAAATGACCCCACCAGTAAAAATACATCCTTTAGTATCAATAAAGGTGAAAAAATTGTTCTCTGTTTGCGTTCTAAAGATGGTCAGAATCGCATTGTAAAAAAGAATATAATAATGTTCGTAGCTCTGCATGAAATGGCGCATATTATGACCCTAAGTGTGGGGCATACAAAAGAATTCTGGGATAATTTCGAATTTTTACTAAAGGAGGCATCTAAGATCGGGATTTATGAAGAAATTGATTTTAATAGTTCGCCTCATACTTATTGTGGTGTTCGAATCACCGATACACCCACTAATCGATAACCGCTAAAATAAAAAATATAAATAAATATTAGATGACATCTAATATTTGTGGTTCTTCTGAAATTTATGAAAATAAAATATTTAAAATTGTTAGAGTAAATCGTCTAAAAAGAAATTTAATCACATATATTTTCGTGGGCAACCAGGACAAAGAAATCAAGGCAATTTTGACACATTTAGAAAATGGTGAAAAAATAACTGATAAAGACCAATCTGTTTTGAAAACCCACTTTAAATCACAATATCCGCTGCTAATCAAGCACAAAACAAAAATCATTAAATTTATCTACCATGGTATTTACGCAGATGATACAATCCAGAATATTCGTAGAAAAATATTCGCCTTTTTGAGCACTGAAAATGACTTATTACCGGAAAAAAACCAGGAATTGTGGGTCAAAATGAACGGAAAATATTTCTGGATCCTGGGACCCACTTGGACAAATATTCCAATAGAACCCTCTATTCTTCAGCCGGCTATTTTGCCCGACTACAAGTCATTTGTTTCCAAAGACGGTAAAAATAAAGCTCTTAAAGAACAAATAAAAAATATTAATGATCAGACCCTGTTTGACGCTACAAATGGGTTACGATTCGAAGATCATGAAATATACATGAATATGCTGGAAGATGATATAGAATTTTTGAAAGAAAAAGGGCTTAAATTGGATAATATACTTATTGATGGGTATTTCCGGAAATACTTTCCTTATGGGATAATAGACTACGATAGTGCGACTCTTTTTAAAGAAATGGAAAAATTGAGAGGAATTATGCGTGCAGAAGACCGACTTATCCAGTTTGTGGAAACGGTCCCAGTGGATGAATCCCTCTTCAATGGCTGCAAAATTATCCAGGTGCTAGTGCATATTACGAACCCTTATGAGCACGAATTTATTGACCTCCTGAAAATTTTTAATTTATTCTCATTGGACGAAAAGACCCCCTTTATGCGCTACAAAGACATGGAATGGGCGGCTCCTCTTTATATATTTTACAAGCCGCTAGTTGACAATAAGATGATTTCCGAAAAACAGATGAAAGATTGGATATCCGCCACGAAGAAGGTGAAAGATGCTACGGAACATGTCATAAAAGAGATCCAGTATAGTGTTCGTGGGCTAACAATAAAGCGCTATATTTATACAATTGATGGTGAGCCCAAATATGCTACAATCAACATCCACCGGAATGGCAATATGGAAGTCAGGATTGCGTTTAAGGAAAAACAGCACGCTAGTTTGCGAGATGTTTACAATGCCCTAAAGGACATTGGCAAGTTGATTTCTAAAATTAACGAAATTGACTATCGCTTTAGACAGCAAAAAATTCCCCCAAATGTGAAACTAATAGAGCCAGATGTGTCCTTCGATGATTCAAAAAATTTAATCGAATTCCACGGAAAATATACGCGCCTTATTTTGATTGATGCGATAAATGGCGTCGGCATTCCGGAGGACTTTAATTATCGCGAAATGAACAAGTTTGCCAATAAATACTTCACGCCATTTGTCAGCCCAGTGCTTTCTAAGAAAGACTATGAAAGGGATGAATTGCTGATGAAATTTAAGCGCGTATCGTATTACAGTAAAATGAATATTGAGTATGAATTTATCCATAAGACTTTCATGCAGAATCCCAATATCCCGAGGAAAAATATTATCCAATTGTTATGGGAAAATTATTATTCTGGGAAGCCAATTGAAGAGGCGATCCGTGTGTATCAGAGTTGGGAGAAAAAATACGGTTATTATGGGAGTCAGTCGCCAAAAGGGGCGCGCCAGACTGGAGTGGAAATAAAGATAAAACACGGGAAAATCCACTTCAATAGCTGTAAAAATGTCATGCAATTGACGAATGCCAGTGTATTCATCGCCAAATTCCTTAATATTTTCTTCAATCAAGCAAAATTTCTGAAGAAGTCCAATGTTAAGGATGTATTCTCCGATGAATTGGCAAAAATCCAGGATGAAACTGATAATTCCAATATTAATATAAACGCCATCAATGTTACAAACAAGGCATATCTTAATTATGACTATAATAATACACTGGGGAATATCTATGGAGATGATGAATATATAAATTCGTCCGGGATTGTTGCGAATATAAACGAAGAGGAGAATGAAAATAATACTGCTGCTGCCCCAAATAAGAATAATAAATTCGACTTTGATCGCGCCAAATATTTGGCGACTGACGAGGAAATTGACCGCAATATTCGCATGCAGTGCGAACACCAGGATTTAAAGAAAGATGTTTGCGTCGATTTCTGCGAGGACGAATTCTATGCTCTGCGTCGATTGCAAAAATACGATAATCCCGTCTTCCGTTTTCGGTCGGACCCCAAATTCGACAACTTTGCCCGCCAATGTCAGCCCCAAGAGAGGCAGCCCCTTGTTATGCGATTTAACCCCGCTGAAAACCCCAATGTGGACCCCAAGTCATACGCCAACGCAGTCAAATATGGGTCCTCCCCGGACCGCCAGAACTGGTATATGTGTGCCCAAGTATGGTGCCCTTATGAGGAAATTCCGATTCTCTATGACGCCATCAAAGACAAAATTATAGTGCGCGAGGTTTCGCGGAAAGGTAATTGCTTGACGGCAAAATGCCCCAGTTGTTTAAAGCAAAATAAAACTACTTGGTTGAGGATTGTAGAAGACAATAAATTCCACCCCTATTTGGGCTTCATAGACGACAGCAACCATCCCAATCATTTGTGTATGCCCTGCTGCTACAGGAAGCCCATGGACAACCCAAAGGCGAAGGGTTATTCCAAATATATGAAATGCTTGGGGCAGAATGTGAATGCCTCCGTAGAGGGAGAAAGCGCCGATTATATTATGGGGCGCGACAAAATGCCTCTGACGAAAGGGCGCTATGGGCTGCTCCCCGTGAATTTGGCGAAATTATTTAAATCAAGGTGCGACACCGGCAAAATGCAGGCAAATACGACCTGTTTTCTACGTTTCGGCGTGAAAGATGACATTAACCAATCATTCTTGCAAGCAATTACGGGTATTGTTGACACTGTTCAGCCAATGACGATGACTGTTCTTAAAAAATATTTATTTGAAACAAAACTTACGAAGCGCCTATTTATGAGCTTGAATCATGGTGAGCTGGCGGTCCTATTTGACAACAAAAAAGAGGACCCTTATGAAAACTATAAGAAATACATGATGTCCGACACACAGAAAATAACGGAGGAATATTTGTGGGATTTCCTGCAACGCCCTGGCGTATTGGACAAAGACGGGCTGAATATTTATATTATGACATCGCGATCGCTATTATGCCCAAAAGGCTTCCAAGTCAGCCAATTCTACGGGCAATCCAGAAAATCCATCTTACTATTCACAGATGGGCGATATTATGAGCCCATTTTTATGGCAATTAACCAGAATGGCTCCATGAAGGAACCGGTGACCTTCTTCGAGTCGAACAATCCCAATATAATGCAATTGGCGAATATAGCCCAGACGAATTGTATGATGAAAGACATTGTTGATTGGAATAAGATAAGGAAGACTTCACTGGGCGAGAAATATTTTGAATTAACTGCGCCAATATTGGCAGTGGAGCTGATGAGGAAGATACCAATTATGGGTCAATTAAAGGACTCCTATAATAAAATATATGCGCTGATTAGCCAAAATGGCTTTCAACTTCCTATTCAGCCCCAGGGGGAAATATTGGAGTTGGATTTGATCCAGAATTGGAAGCCAAAGAAATTGGCGGAAACTATAAAATATTACGAGATCATATCAGAAAAATACGAGTTGCCCTATAAACCTAAAAAATTATTCAAGAGCCCACAGGGTAAAATTGTTGCCATCCAATTGGCGGACAATTCTATTGTTCCAACACAGGAAGAGCATTCTTCTTCTACAACTTCGAAACTCCTGGAAGCCAATAATAGATATTATTACAATGTGAACAATTATTTGGCGAAGGGGAATAAAACCCTGGATGAGCGGGCAAGGACGACGTTGTTTATTATATATATCCAGGAATCATATGATCGATTGCGCATGGAGCTAGCCCGGAAATTGCAGAAGAGCCCGGAAAAGGCGAAAATATTGTCGCTAATAGAGGACAAAAAGATGCCCATTTTATTGAAAAGGGAGTATATGAAGACCTTATTGGGTAAGCTTTGTAAAGCATTTGTGATCCAAATGGCAAAATTGCCGTTCTCAATCGATACATATGTGAAGCCGACCCTTAGAAAACCTTGTTCCACTGAGAAGAAGTGTGAGAAGAACCCACACTGTCATTTTCAGGGGGGTGAATGTAAACTCATAATTTTGGAGAAGAATCCAGTGGACAACTCCAATATTTTCGACTTCTTCATGGAACGCCTTTCTGACGAAATATTGCGGAATCGCTTGCTTAGAGACGAAATATTGGAGGATAAATTGGATGAATTGATCGATAAATCCGTGGAAAAGAGGAATGATGAAATTATCATTGATGGGGCAAAGGATCTTTTTGCCCAAGTGGCTGAGCTATATAAGCCAAAGAAAGAGTTTTATTTGAGAGAGGAGAATATGTATTCCACGACGACACCTGATTATAAATTATCGGGGGTGAACAAGGATAAATATTTGATTCAATCACAGGCAATCACAATGGACAGCACAAAATTTATGGTTTTACCCTCTTATTGGAAAACAATTTTGGGAAATAAATTCCGCTTTTATGACGCCAATATTGAGCATAACTCTCTGTATTATGCTCTATTGCGAATTAGCCCAATGATTCAGCCAGAAGTGAAAAATATGCTCGATCTGAAGAAGTTGGAGATTAGTAAAGCGGAACATGTTTCCATAGAGGATATCAATAATGACTATTATTTCCGCGATATCCACCCGGAGATTATGGACGGAATAAACCGCATTATTGCTATTTTCAAGTCAATAAGGCGGTCCCAATATAAGACTGTGAATACAATGACGCAATTGAAGGAATTTATAATGAGTGATGAATATCCGGCGAATGAAGTGGATGTATTTTTGATGGCTCTGGGATTGGGTGTGAATATTGTTGTGCTGGAGAAAAGAATAACGAAGAAGAATACAAAGGGCTTCTATGTTTTTGCGCCGCACAAGAAGAGGGATTTTGTGATGTTGTTTAATCAATCAAAATTGGAGGAGAATAATTATAATATTGTTGGGAAACAGAATAATTATTTGTTCAAATTGAAGGATTTGCCGGGGGTCATCCAGAAATTTATGGGCGTGGAAGAAAACCAGAATTCCGGAGATAATGGCGCAAATAGCGCAAATGGAGCAAAACTTAAGATTGGGAATAAGAAGATGATTAAAATGAAGAAAAAATGATTAATTTAAAAATAGTTTATATTAACACTACTAAAGAATGCTCAGTGCTATTTTTAAATCTGTTTGGACGAATTTTCCCGAAGAGGGATCCCCCAAGAAAAAACCTAGTTTCAGTGCTACAAGGTTCCGAAATTATTTTATGGGTGATCCACTCATTGATTATTTAAATCTTTATGGGGAGTCATTCGGCTTTCAGAAGGATGACAAATCTGAAAATGCTTATATGGAACATATTTTGCAAAGAGGACAAGAATTTGAGAAACACATTATGAAATTATTGGTTCCAAAATTGAAGAAAATGACATTCGTGGATATTGGCAGAGATTTTCCTGATGGGTTCAATCAAGACGGTGTTCATGAGACAATCCGTCACATGAGACTCGGAACTGAAGTGATTTACCAGGGATTTCTCGCTGACAAAGATCTGCGCATTCATGGAATCCCCGATTTACTGATTCGCGCGGACAAACTACGCGAATTATTTGCGGGATTTTACCCTGAATTTGATGCAATCCTTGATCTTCCGACAAGAAAAGGAAAGCTAGTTTTCCCGCATTTATACGTGGTTGTTGACATTAAATTGTCGACTATTGAATTCATGAAAAACGGGACTATTTCCAGAAAGAAAATGATGAAAGTATACGCCGCCCAATTGTTTGTTTACAACAAAATTCTGGAGAATATCTTGTTTGAACGCACGGAAATTGAGACGCCTTTTTTCCAGCCCAATGTGTTCCTTTTGGGACCTAGGGTGAAAATCAGTGACAGTCTTATTCTGGATGGCAAGCAAAATATTGCCAGAATAAATTTGAACAAGGATTTGGATGTCAAGAGCAAAATGGAGGAAAAAATCTTTTCACATGATATTCGCAAGGCTCTCAATTGGCTCAAAGAAATGTACGCCAATGGCGATTCTTGGGATATTTTGTCGCCTTCGCGCGATGAATTACTCCCCAATATGAAAAACAAGGAGGATTACCCTTGGCATAATGTGAAGTCCGTATTGGCGCAACAGCAGGATACTCTGTCTGATCGCCCTGGATTCTCCCATGAGGACAGCATTGCGATTACTCAAAAGAGGAAGACAGTTGAAGAACACGTTTCTGAAATCAAGAATCCCAAGAAGAGGCGAGCAATGGAAGTGATGAATGATGTTCGGACCGATGATGAAGCTGATGAGGCTGAAATTCAGATGATCCTTGAGCATCCTGCAATTGCTGACAACCCGGAAAAGATGAACTTGTACGTGGATTTTGAATATATTTCTGGTGGTGAGTTCACTTTTGACCCCAATTATCGCAATCATCTTTATTTGATTGGGATGGGGTATGAACTCAATGGAAAATTCAAGTATGAACATTTCATGGTTGATTTCCTGACGGACGCCGAAGAGAAAAGGATTATCAAACACTGGATTTCCAGGATGCGGACCATTTCCCAGAATCGTCAGCCTCAATTGATCCATTGGTCCAAAGCTGAGCCGGGGAATTTCAGGACTTTGAAAGAAGTTTTGCAGATCCGTGGCACACTGAACTGGCAGGATTTGAAAAATTTATTCGATGATTGCCCCGCATTCTTGAAAGAACACTGTGGGCTTTTGAAGAATTCAAAACTCAAAACTGTGGCGAAGGCTCTGAAAAAGAGGGGTCATATAAATTCCGATTGGGATGATGAAATGACAAATGGCATGGAGGCAAATATGGTGATCATCAGAGGTGTTCAAGGAAAACTTCCGAGATTCTCCGATTTTGCCGGCATTGACAGCCTAATCTACTACAATATGATTGATTGCGCCACATTATACGAAATTGTGAAATATGTGAAGTCCAAATCCAAAGACATTTGAAGAGAAGGATTCGTTCGCAAATTGAATAGATTTTTATTCATTATAATATGACGGCGGAAGAACAATTAAAAGTATATCATAAAAAACCTTTAATTTTTGCAATTGATAATATATTAACACCCGAGGAATGTAGGTTGATAATCAATAAATGTAAGGATAAAATGGAGCGCGCCCAAGTTGGCGTTGGAGACAATAGTAAAATATCGAAAATAAGGACGGGGAGTAGCTATTTTCTGAAATATTTAGATGACCCCCAACTATTTGAAATATTCAAAAAAATAACTCTACTTATTAAAAAACCGGGGCGAAATTTTGACCCATTCTTCCAGGTGATTCATTATTCTCCTGGAGAAGAATACAAAGTACATATTGATCCTAGTGCTGATCGAATGAAAAAGGAGGATATTATTCACAGGAAATTCACGGTTTTAATGTATTTGAATGATGTTGATGGAGGTGGTGAAACTGAATTTCCCAATTTGGACCTTAAAATAGAGCCGAAGCAGGGGCGGATGGTGTATTTTGAAAATTATATTAAGAAAGAGATTTGTGCGGATAGTTGCCATAGGTCTTTACCTGTTGAACGGGGTGAAAAATGGGCGTTTAATTTGTGGTATCACATAAGGTAGCTGGGGGACCCTAGGTTTCCCCATAACCCCTTCCTCTTTATCTGAGATTCGTATTTCAAAAAGTAAGCTATCAATTGGAGGATATGGTAAATGATCTAGATTGAGCATTTTTCTTTCTCCAAAGTCAAAAAAATTATAAATTTCTTAATAAAATCTACTTCTGCAACTTGGGCAAACATGTGTAAAATTCATCAATTCAATCACATTGTCTTTCATAAAAACGTGCCCACATCGTAGAATAATTACTTGCGACTTATCATCAAATGGATCACATGTAATAGCGCATTCAGTTGTTTCAAATGGCAAATCATCTTTTATTTTGCTGAATTCTCCAATATATTGAATATACGCCAATTTTGCATCTTCATAATCTTTTTTAAACAATCTGTTTAACGTATTGTGGTTCAAAAATATTGTCTTCAAATTGGGACATTTATAGAAAAATGGATAAGTAATACTCTGTGGTGTCCCATCTAGGCTCATAGGAAACACGAATGTCTCCAAATCTCTGCATTTAATGAAAGCATTGTTGCCAATTGTCTCCAATGTTTCAGGTAAAATAATTTCTTTGAATAAGAGGCATCCCTGGAATGCATTATCTCCTATTTCTTCCAATTCCAAATTAACAAAATCGGGTTGGCGAAGATTTTTGCAATTCCAGAAGCCTCCGGGTCCAATCTTTTTGATTTGATTGAAATTGGAGACTCTCGTAAGACTTGTGCATCCTGCAAACATTCTCAATGTAATTTCAGTCACACCAATTGGCAGATCAATCATTTTCAGACGCTTACAGCCTCTGAATGCTTCTGGACCAATATATTCCACATTCCGGGAAATATTAATTTTCTTCAGATTGACGCATTCAAAGAATGCCTTGTTGCCAATAAAATCAATATTGTCTGGGATGCATATATACTCCAAGCTGCGGCAACCGTAAAACATCCCAGTTGGAATAATTCGAAGTTTCCGGGGGATATTCACTTTTTTAAGGCGCTTGCACCCCATAAAAATAAATTCGTCACATAAATCTTCTAATGATTCTGGGAGTTCAATTTCTTCCAGTGCCTCACATTTTCGAAAGCTCTGCCATCCAATTTTTGTAATCGTATCTGGTAGAACTATTTTCCGGAGATTTTTACAATTCAAAAAACATCCATTAGGAACCACTGAAATATTGGGTGGAATA
>Ga0194129_10005121_pt1 | contig 16939 bp, 10 predicted proteins | sample TA2KigCa35mmetaG_FD_150862 | JGI IMG/M metagenome (GOLD analysis project Ga0194129, IMG submission 150862) | Freshwater microbial communities from Lake Tanganyika, Tanzania - TA2015038 Kigoma Deep Cast 35m | ecosystem: Environmental > Aquatic > Freshwater > Lake | place: Tanzania: Lake... | reverse complement strand
GCCGGTCGCGTCGGCTCCGGCGGTGGTCGCGAGCGCCGCGGCGGCTCCGGCGAGCGCGGCAGGAGCCGCGGAGCTGGAGGCGTTCGTCGTCGACTTCGTCGTCGAGCAGACGGGCTATCCGCGCGAGATCGTCGAGCTGGATGCCGATCTGGAAGGTGATCTGGGGATCGACAGCATCCGCAAGGCGCAGCTGTTCGGTGAGATCGGCCAGCGTTACGGTCTGGGCGTTGACGCGAGCGTGTCGCTCGACGACTTCCGCACGCTGCGGCACCTGCTCGACTACATGCTCCCGCGCGTCGGCGGTCACTCAGATGCAACGCCCGCCAGTGTTGTTGCGGCGTCAGCCAGCTTCGTCGCTCCGCCCGCTCGGGCTCCCAGTGAGGCGTTCGTGGTCGGTCAGGCCGAAGGGCGGCGGCATTCCGCTGCCATCCGTGGGTGGTGCCGAGAGCTGGCGGCGCTCGGCTCTGCAGCGCAGCGCGCGACCCCCGATCAGACCACCGCCGACTTCCTCGCGGGCGTCGCCGATGCGACCGGAATCGACCGCGGTATCCTCGAAGCAGGGTGGGCCGAGCCGGCCCGCGCCCTCGGCGGCCTCGACGTGATCGCCGATCTTGCCGGCCGTGACGGCCCGGCGATCCTCGTCGGATTCGGCCGCCATGCCGCGCCGGTGATCCGCCAGCAGTCTGTGGGGACGACGCTCGTCGGCGTCGCCGGTCTGCCTGGTGCCGTGGCTGGCTGGAACGACGCCGGCATCGTCGCCTTGGTGTCCCCTGCGGCTGCCCCCGGGGCCGCGCAGTCGATCGAGCGGATCGTCACGACGGTCCAAGCGCACGCCGACGTCGCCGCCTCCGGCCCATGGCCCGCGGGGATCGTGATCGCGCTCGCCGGAAGCGGCACGGTGTTCACGACCGATGGCTCAGGCCGGCCCGTCGGTTCGGCTCCCGCCTTCCGCGCCGTCCGCGGCGACGCTCCGCTCGGCCGGATCCTCTGCAGCGCGGCCCCCGACACTCCCCTCACGGCGCTGCTGGCATCCGACCCGGCCGGGTTGCCCGCAGCGCTGTCCGCCGCCGCCACGTGGATGATCGCCGGCGTTGATGGCAGTGGACCGCGGGCGCTTTCCGGAGGGCCGCTCAGCGCCGGAGACCTCGCGGCGGCTGCGGCGTCGCTCGCGGCCGTGCTGGCAACCCGCTCGCCGCGCCCGTCGCCGACGACTCCCTCGGTACCATGCGACGAAGGAGCGATCACGCGCCGCTACGGCCTCGCCATCCGTCCGCTTCCGGCGGCTCCCGCCGCCCGGCTCGCTGGGGAGCGCGTGCTCGTGCTCGCCGTTGCCCAAGCTTCCGACGACGGCGTGGCGGCAGTCGCCGATCGGCTCCGTCGGGAAGGGGCGGCCGTCGAGATCGGGCGCGCCGATGACGCGGCCACGGCCGTGATGGTCGTCGAACGCGCCGAGTCGGCCGGCCCCGTCCGTCATCTGTTGATGCTCACTCCGTCCGGCGAAGGCCGCCCCTGGTCGGCCGCCGCCGGCGAACCGATCGCTTCGCTGTTTTCGGCCTGCCAGCGCTGGATCGTCGCCCGGAACGCCTCCGGCGACCTCGGCCGATCCACGCTCACCGCGGCGACGACGCTCGGCGGTGACTTCGGTCTCGCCGGGGACATCGGCTGGGTGGGTGGTGGTGCCCTGACCGGTCTGTTCAAGAACATCGCCCACGAATGTGCCGGTCTCGTCGTCCGGGTGGTCGACCTGCCTGCCGCGATCACCGCGGCCGAACGGGCGGACCGGATCGCCGCCGAGATCGGCGCCGCCGGTCCGGTCGAGGTCGGCTACGCCAGTGGCCAGCGCGTCGAGATCGTGCCCACGGAGGGCGGCCCACGACCGGGGCGGGCACTCGCGAGCCTCGCTCCGGGGAGCGTGTGGCTGGTGACCGGTGGGGCACGGGGGGTAACCGCCGCCTGCGCCCTCGAGGTGGCCCGGCGCCGCGGGGTCGATCTGGTTCTCGTCGGCTCGACGAACCCCGAGCCGGTCGAGCCGGCATGGCTCGACGCCGACGCCGCGCTGCTCCGCGATCTCAAGGGGCGCGTGATGCTCGCCGCCAAGGGACGCGGCGAGGACCCGCGCAGGGCCTGGGCACGCGTCGAGAAGTCGATCGAGATCGCCCGATCGTTGGCGCGGTTCCGCGCCGCCGGCGTGAAGGCCAGGTACCACGCCTGTGATCTCGCCGACGCGGCTGCCGTTGGTCGCCTCGTCGCCGACGTGGCGGCGACGGTCGGCCCGATCCGCGGCATCCTCCACGGTGCCGGCTGGGAATCGGCCTGCCGGTTCGAGAAGAAGACGCTCGCCGGTCTCGCGGCGACGCTCGGCCCCAAGTGCCTCGGGCTCGAGGCGCTGCTGGCGGCGGCGTCCGGCCAGCCGGTCGAGGCCCTGGTCGCGTTCGGCTCGACGAGCGGCAGGTTCGGCGGTCATGGCCAGGCCGACTATTCGCTCGCCAACGATCTCCTCGCCAAGCTCGTCGCCGACGCGCGGCGGCGCCTGGGCCTGCGGGCGACGACGTTTCACTGGCATGCCTGGGACGAAGTCGGAATGGCGAGCCGGCCCGAGAGCCGGTTCGTCCTCGAGCAGTTCGGGCTCGAGTTCATGCCGTTGGCCGAGGGGGTCGGGCGGTTCCTCGCCGAGCTCGAGGCGGGGCTGCCCGATGCGGAAGTGCTCGTCACCGAGCCGAAGCTGTGTCCTTCAGGCGTCGCCACTGCCACCGACCGCCGCCCGGGTGCGTTCCCCGAACGCGCCGAGACGACTCGACGCGGCAGTCTGGTTCAAGACGTGGAGAACACACCCGATCAATCGTGTGTATCGTTCCAGCTCGATCCGAGCGTCGATCGGTTTCTCCTCGACCATCGCTTCAATGGTCGTCCGCTCCTCCCGGCAGTGATGGGCGCGGAGTTGTTGTGCCAAGCCGTCATCGCAGCGGAGGCCGGCGCCAGTGTCGGCGAGATTCACGACTTCAAGGTGATGCGACCCGTCGGTTTTCCGGACGACGTCAGTCGAGAGATCGTCGTCGAGGTACCGACTCGTTCGTCGCGTGCGCTCTCTGCGCGTGCCCTGGCGCGGGCCACGGCCGGCAAGGGCATTCCTTCGAGCGGCACGGTCGAGTGTCTCAGCGCGCGATGCGTGGTCGGACCTGCTGAGCCGCTGTCGGCTCGACCAGAACCGTCGCCGATGCCGTTCTACCCCACCACCTACCGGGAAGACACACCGCTTTGGCACGGTCCGGCATTTCGGACCCTCGGCGGACTGTTCCTCGACCGGAGCGGGGGATGGGCACGGCTGACCGCATTCGATCCCGATGTCACCGCTGCACCGCGCGGCGCACGCGGGTGGACGGTTCCGGTTGCCCTCGTCGATGGATGTGTGATGGCATGCGGAGTGTATTCCTATGTGATGTGTGGCCAGCGCATCGAGTTGCCGGTGGGCTGGGATCGTGCGAGATTCGTCGAGGCCCCGCGGTCGGGAGAGAAGTGCACCGCGCGGCTCCGGTTCGTGAGTCAGACCCCCGGTCAGTCGGTGTACGATGTCGTGGCATTCGGCGATGACGACCGCCCACTGTTCTCGATCGAGGGGTTGATGCTGGCCCTGGCGTCTCGGGCCGTGGGCGCGGCTTCATGATGCCCCGATCCCATTCCGTCGTTGCTGCATCGAAGAGCGGATCCACGCGTCATCTCGCTGTCGGTGACGAGATCGTGTCGATCGCCACCCGGGTGCCTTATCCCGGTGAGTCGCTATCGACGGGCGTTCGGCGATTGGCCGCTGAAGTCATCCGGGACCACCTTCGTGGCCATCACGGCATGATTCGGATCGCGACCGTGCTGCCCTCCGGTCGGCCGGTTGCCACCGATTCCACTGGTCCCCTTCGGGTGACGGTGTCACTCTCCCACGACGATGGACTGATGGCGGCTGCGGCGGCGGAGCGGTGCAATGTCGGTGTTGATGTGATCGCGAGCAAAGCACGCTCATCGGGGCTCGACTTTTGGCTCGATCCGGGTGAGCAGCGGTGGGAGAAGCGAGCCGGGATTCCCGGTCTTCTCTGGGCGGCCAAGGAGTCGGCCTACAAGGCGTCTCGACTCGACACGCCGTTCCGACCCCGCGAGATCGCGGTTTCACCCCGCGGCGACGACGGGTTCCGGTTCACCTGGTCCAACCGCTGGCACGTGGTCATCGGCTCCGGCCGATTGCTCGTCGACGAAGGCCACGTTGTGGCAGTCGCAACCGCATCTCGGCATGGTCAGCGATCGACCGCGTCGGCCGCGGAGAGAGCAGCATGTTCTTGAGCGACACCCACCTGCAGCAGCTTTTCCCGCCAGCGTCGTATACCTCTCCGGCGATGTTCGAGGCGGAACGCGAAAGACTTCTGTTGCCGGCCTGGCATCTCGTCACGACCATGGCCGAGATCCCGCGGGTCGGCGACTTCATCACATCTCGGCTCCTCGATCATGACATCATCGTTCACCATACCGAAGAAGGCCCGCGGGCGTTCCTCAATGTTTGCCCCCACCGGTTCGCGAACCTTTCCAGTCATCGGGATGGACGGCAGTGTCGACTCACGTGCCAGTACCACGGCTGGGAATTCGGCGCTGACGGAAGCACGCGTCGGATTCCCGACGCGCCGAGCTTTCGGCCCTTGGAGAAAGGTGCGTTCGGGCTCCATCGACTGTACTGCGAGACATTCGGGCAGCTTGTGTTCGTGAGGCTGGGCCTCGGTCAGACGGCACTGGATGCACGATTCGGTCCGCGGCACGACGACGTCAGCCGCGCGGTCGCCAGCGAGCATCGGTTGGTGGTGTCCTGGTCGCGTGAAGTCGCGGCCAACTGGAAGGTGATCATCGAGAACAACCTCGAAAGCTACCACGTCGGCGTGGTGCATCGGTCAACGCTCGGATCGATGCCCGATGAAGAGGTCTGCCACCACGAATTGTCACCGGTTCACAGCCGTTTCACGGCACCAGGTGGTGTCCCGGGATTCATCGGTGACCTGCAGCGAACACTTCTCCGGCGGGTCGGCGGGGAGCCCTCGCGGAAGTATCACCATTGCCTGTTCATGCCAAATCTGACCGTGTTGTGGATGGATGACATCTCCGCGGTGCAGACCTTCGAACCGATGACCTCGAGGACGACGAGGGTGACTTTTCGCGGATTTGCGCTGTACGGCTCGCGGCGGGGGCCTGTCGTCGAGCGCTGTCTGCGTTGGCTTGCTGCCCGCCATCTGCGTTTCTGGGGCCGCGTGTGGGAGGAGGACTTGCGGCTTGTTCCCGACCTCCAGGCGGGACTCGAGAACCCGGTGCTCCCGTCGCCGGGGCTGATTTCAAGGCGCGAGGAACGAATTCACCATTTCCAGCGCTGGGTTGTCGATCGATTGGCTGACGCTGCAGACGGTTCCACAGCAGTCAACTCGCAGTCGAATGCGGGAGGGGTGGCATGACGACCACCGCGCCGCCCCCCCGTGGCCTCGTCGAGATGGTCCTCCCCGACGGCCGGGCCGTGCTCACGTTGTGCCGCGACAACACCGCGATCGCCTACGGGGAGATCTTCTCCGAGCGGATCTACGAGCTGTTCGGGATCACGCTCGAAGACGGCGCGACGGTGATCGACGTCGGCGCCAACGTCGGCCTGGCGGTGATCTGGGTCGGCGATAAGATCGCGCACGGCACCGTCCACGCCGTCGAGCCGATCCCGGCGACGTTCGCCGCGCTCGAGGCCAACGTCGCCCGCCACGTGCGCCTCGACGTCCACCTCCACGCTGCCGGCGCGTCGAACCGGGCCGGAACGGCGGAATTCACCTTCTACCCGCTGACGAGCACCAGTTCCTCGATGTACCCCGACGACTCGGCGGCGGCCCACGCCGAGTCACGGGCGTTCATCCGCGCCGACATCGAGAAGCGGATCGGCTTCCTCGCCCGGCTCGCCCCCGGCCGGCTCCTCGAGCGCGTCGCCGAGCGGATCCGCCGCCACTACCAGGCCGCCGTCACCGTTCCCTGCCGGTTGCTGCGGATCTCCGACCTGTTCGCCGCCCACGGCCTCGAGCGCGTCGACCTGCTCAAGATCGACGTCGAGGGGGCGGAGTTCGACGCCGTCGCCGGGATCGACGCGGCGCACTGGCCGCGGATCCGCCAGGTGATCGTCGAGGTCCACGAGGGCACCGCCGCCTGCGACCGGATGGAGGCCCTGCTCGCCGCCGCCGGGTTCACGACGGCGCGCTACCAGCAGGCCCCTACGATCTTCCCGCGCCACTGGCTCGTCTATGCCAGGCGGTCCGCCGCCACCAGGTCCGTCGCCCACGCTCACACCGAGGAGTGCCTGTCATGATCGACCTGTCGGGGAAAGTGGCCCTGGTCACCGGTTCGAGCCGCGGCATCGGAAGGGCCTGCGCACTGCGGCTCGCCGAGGCGGGGGCCGACGTGGTGGTGAACTTCGTCACCAGCGGCCGTGAGGCCGACGCCGTCGCCGCCGAGATCGCGGCGCTCGGCAGGCGCGTGGCCTGTGTCCGGGCCGACGTCGGCCAGGAGGAGGACGTCGACGACATGATCGGCTTCGTCCGCGAGTCGTTCGGGCGCCTCGACATCCTCGTCCACAACGCCGCCACCGGCGGGTTCCGCCCGCTGGCCGCCACGTCGCAGCGCCACTTCGATGCCGCGATGCACACCAACGTCCTTTCGCTGGTCCACCTCCTCAAGGCGTCGGCGCCGCTTCTCGAGGGGGGCCCGGGACGCGGCAAGGTGGTCGTGCTCTCCAGCCACGGCACCCACATGGCGCTGCCGATGTATGGATTGATCGGCGGCACGAAGGCGGCGCTGACCGCGCTGTCGCGGCACTGGGCGCTCGAGCTCGGAGACCGTGGCGTGAACGTCAACATCGTCGAGGCGGGGCTGGTCGATACCGACTCCACGCGCCGCCTCCCCGGCGCCGCCGAGATGTTCGCCGGCCGGACGAGCAAGACGATGGTCGGCCCGCGCCAGCTCGAGGCGACCGACGTCGCCGACGCGGTGCTGTTTCTCGCCAGTCCCCTCGCCGATCTCGTGCAGGGCCAGACGCTCGTGGTCGACGGCGGCGCGGCGATCCACGTCTGATCCTTCCAGGACCTCCCCATGGCCCCCGACCGCTCCTACCTCCTGCTCACCGGCGCCACCGGCCTCCTCGGCCGGTCGCTGCTCCGCGATCTCGCCGCCGCCGGGCGGCGCGTGGCGGTGCTGGTGCGCGGCTCGAAGACGGCCGACGCCGCCGCACGCGTCGACGAGCTGCTCGCTGACTGGCAGGAGGTCGCAGGCGCCGTCGTCGAGTGCCCGGTCGTGCTCGAGGGCGACATCACCCGCCCCGGGCTCGGCCTCGACCCGGCCGCCGCCGACTGGGTGGCGCGCCACGTCGGCGAGGTGGTCCACTCGGCGGCGAGCCTGTCGTTCGAACGGCGCCCGAGCGACGACGAGCCCTACGCGAGCAACGTCCGCGGCACCGCCAACGTCCTCGACGCCTGTCGGACCGCCGGGATCCGCCGGCTCCACCACGTCAGCAGCGCCTACGTGTGCGGCCTCCGCGAGGGGCGGATCCTCGAGACCGAGCTCGACATCGGCCAGACCCCGGGCAACGACTACGAGCGCAGCAAGATCGACTCGGAGACGGCTGCGGTCTCGGCGCCGTTTCTCGACGTGGTCACCGTCCACCGGCCGAGCATCATCGTCGGTGACCTGGTCACCGGGTTCACCAACACGTTCCACGGGTTCTACAAGCCGCTGCGGATCGTGCAGCCGTTCGTCGAGGCGTTCGTCCAGGCGCGGCTCGCCCCGGGCAGCCTCCTCGACGTGCTTGGGATGAGCGGCCGCGAGGCCAAGAACCTCGTGCCGGTCGACTGGGTCTCGGCGGTGATGACCCGGATCATCCAAGACCCGTCGGCCCATGGGCGCACCTACCACCTGGCCACCGATCATCCGACCCCGTCGGGGCGGCTGTGCCGGCTGTTCGAGGAGCTGGTGGTCGCGATGGCCGCCGAGCGTTCCGCCGGCCGCGCGGGTGCCGCCCCGCGCCCGCCGGCGTTCGACCCGGCCACGCTCGGCCGGCTGTTCGGCGACCAGATGCACGTCTACCGCGCCTACTGGCGCGACGACCCGCGCTTCGACACCAGCCACACCCGCGCCTTCGCCCCCGATCTCCCCGCGCCGCAGCTCGACGACGAGACGATCCGGCGCCTGTGCCGATTCGCGATCGGCAGCGGCTTCCGCTGGCCCCCTCCGGGGCGCCCGGCGCCCGGGCCGGGCGCGCGGGGGGCACTCGTGGAGCGTCTCGGCGCACCGCGGTGGAGCGCCGCACCGGCCGGCCCCTGCGCGGGCCTCGCCGTGGCGGGTGCCGGCGGTGGGCAGTGGACGCTCGGCAGCGGCGCCGACGGGCGTCCGACGTGGCACGTCGGTCTCCCGGCGCCGGGCGCCCCGGTCGTCCGCCTTACCGCCGCGCGGCTTGCCCACGCCTGCGACGAGCGCCATCCGGCCGCGGCCCTCGACGGGGCACTCGTCGAGGGGACCACCGCGGCCGATCGCCAGGTGGCGGTCGACCTGCTCACGGCCGTCGTCATGCGAGCGCCCGGCGCTTCCGCGCCCGCGGAGCGGCCCGCCGGCTCCCGGCCACTGGCGGCAGTTCGCTGACGCCCTGTCGCTCGGCTCACGCCGAGGCGAGCGCGCGCTTCAGATACGAGTGGAACGCCCAGATCCGTTCCTCGCGGGTGCCGATGCAGCCCTTGAACGGCGTCGCGGCGATCCCGCGCTGCTGCGCCTCGAACACGCTGGCGTCCTCGCGCTGGATCGCGGAATTCGCCTTCACGCCGTGCCGCGCGACCATGTGGGCGATGATCCGGGCGATCGGCCCGCGCTTCTCCCCCTCGAGGCTGAACATCCACGCCATCGTCCGCGACGTCGTCGGTCCGGTCGGCAGGTACACCTGCGCGTAGGTAAACAGGTCGGCGAACGTGAACACCAGGTTGGGAAACACGTGGTGGTGCACGTACTGGTCGTGGCACGGCGGTCCGCCGAGTTGCCGCGACACCTGGCGCTGTTTCTTCACCGGCTCGCTCGTCGGATCGAGCGCGTAGACGAGCGTGGTCGAGCGGTCTTCGAGCCAGTGGGCCTGGGCCTCCTCGGGGATCATCCCGAAGCCGCCGAGCGTGGTCGGGTGGATGAACGGCAGGTGGTAGGTCTCGACCGTGTTCTCGACCGGGATCTTCCAATTGCAGGCGAACTCGCGCTGGTACGTCCAATTGCAGCGGTAGGGCATCGCGAACGCCGCGGCGACGCGGGCGTGGAACTCGCCGAGGTATTCGGCGAGGGTCGGTCCCTCGGGCGCGAGCCGCACGAACACCAGCTCGCCGCAGGTGTCGGCGGTGAAACACTGCAACCGGGCGTTTTCCCGGTCGAACGGCTTGAAGCAACCGCCGTCGGGAACCTTGGCGACCTTGCCGTCGGGCCCGTATTCCCAGCCGTGGTACTGGCAGACCAGCCGCGGGTCATGCCCCTGCGCGCGGCTGGTGAGCTGGCAATGGCGGTGGGAGCAGACGTTGAGGTAGGCGAGGAACCGCCCCTCGTGGCGGCGGAGGAGGACCGGCCGGCCGCACAGGTCGAGCGACCGGTAGTCGCCGTCGGCGTGGAAGTCGCTCGCCAGCGCCACCGGGTGCCAGGCGGCGAGGAACAACTTCTCGACCTCGCTGCGGGCGACCTCGGGATCGACGTAGTCGGCCGGATCGAGGAGGTAGGCGAGTTGTTCCTTGTGGACGAACATGGCGGCCGACCCTACTCGGCCGTGGAAAACCAGTCAAACCGCATCGCCGCCGCGGGGCGGCCCGCGCCCGTACCGTGGCCGCCCGGGCGAACTTGAGCGCCACGGCGGCGTGTTCTACATTGAACGACGGAGGGTAAGCGAACTGGCCAGCGGTCTGACTCGAAATCAGATGCCCCGAAAGGGGTTGCGGGTTCGAATCCCGTGCCCTCCGCTCTGAGTTTCTCGACGAAAACGACGAAAATAGCCCCGGAAACGGGGCTTTTTTCATGCGCGGACCGCGTCGAGACAAAGTCGTTGTTTTTCCCGCTTTTTCGATCCCGATACACTGAGGAGGTAGCCCACGGGTAGCCCAGATCGACGACTGTCGAGGTGTCAGATGCCCCGAGAAGCCTCCCGCAAGGCCGAGCCCAACTTCGCCGATCCCGACTGCCGAGAGTTCCGCTTCTCACCGTCACGCATCGAGGCAGCCTGTCGCGCCGTTGCCAACGGGGCCGCGCCCACCGATGCCAGCGGACGCGCGCAGTGGCGCGACACCGAGCAGCCCGGACTGTGTCTGCGAGTTGGCCGATCGGGTGCCGCCAACTTCATCCTGTACCTCAAGGTCGGCGGTCGCCCGCTGAGGAAGACAATCGGGCCGGTCGATGCCGTCGGCCTCCCCGAAGCCCGAGCCGCCGCCTCCCGACTCCGCTTCGACACCACGACCGCGGCCCAGCTCGCGCCCCGCAAGCGCAAGGATCAGACCATCGCCACGCTTGCCAGCGTGTGGGACCGGTACATCGTCGAGGCCGAGGAGGGGACGTTTCGGGTCAAGCGACGGCTCCGACCCAACACGATCCGCGTCTACAGGGGCGTGTGGGAGGCCTCCCTCGCCAATCACGGCCGGCGTCCGCTCTCGTGGGTCGCCGACAACCTCGAAACGATCCACCGTCCGCTCCAGGCGTCCGCGCCAATCGCAGCCAACCGAGCCCTCGCCCTGCTGTCGATCCTCTTCCGCTTCGCCAGCCAGCGCGGTCTGTGGAACGCTCCGAATCCCATCGCCGAAGCGATCAGAGCCAATCGAATCGCCCGAACCGAGGAGCGACCGCGGCAGCGATTCCTGAGCGACGCCGAGCGCGCCCGCTTCCTCGCAGCCTGTGACGCGGCAGCCGCGCCGTGGGGAGACCTGTTCCGGTTCGCCTTCGAGACCGGGCTCAGAAAGTCGTCACTCCTGGCCCTGCGATGGCGCGACGTTCGAGCCGTTCGCCGAAACGGACGATTCATCGCCGACGGAGCAGCGCTTGTCGTCCCGGCGGAGGCGATGAAGGGAGGACGATCCGACCACGCCGTTGACCTTCGGTCGGAAGCAGTCGCGGCCCTCGAAAGACGCTATCGCGACCGCAAAGAAAACGACGACTCTCCGGTCTTCTCCTGGCCCGACGGCTCGCCGGTGACATCATCCCCGTACGAGCGAGCATTTCACGCCATCATCCAGGCCGCCGGCCTGTCCGGACTGCGCCCCCACGACCTCCGCCGCGATCTCGGGGCACGTCTCGTCGCCGCCGGGACGCCCCTGCCAATCGTGGCCCGTTGCCTAGGCCATGCTCCCGCCTCAATCGCGATGCTCGCGCAAACCTACGCTCCAGTCTCGGACGCCACGGCAAGACAGTGGATGCTGTCATTGCCGAGCGTCGAGCCCGCAAAGCCCGCCTCCACACCGAGGCGTAACACTCCAACCCGCTAATCGCCGCCGACGGCAAGCCGTCATCTCATCGGCTTCCAGGCAGAGCCGCCCCGTCGGAATCGCACCGGCAGCACCGCCGGCAAGCGCGATCACACCCCGACGGCCAACCCGCGCGCTCCAAAAAATTGCCAGCCGTTCTCGTTGACTGAAAAAAACCGGCCGCTACATTGCCCACCCAACGCTGTCTCACGACAGCGATCCACAGCCGGAAACAACGGACGATCACGGGCAGCCACACCCCCTCACGGCTTTATAGATCCTCGTCGATACTTCCGGAGGTTCGCCAACACCCCAGGAGCCAATGCCATGGCAACGGATCAAAACGCGCTCGAGGATCGACTTGTCAGCCGCAAATTCGCAGCCGAGTTTCTCGACCTATCCACACGCACACTTGCGGCGTGGGCAGTCGATGGATTCGGTCCGTCGTTCGTGAAAATGTCGTCCGGTCGATCCGGAGCCGTCAGGTATCGAATGAGTGAGCTCGAACGGTTTGCCTCAAACCCCGTCGGTTATCGACCGCGAGACGTCGCTCCGTTCCGGCAGCCCGCCAAAGCCAGCAAGCACCCCGCAGCGCTGCCGCGTCGAGGGAGATCCAAGCGCACCTCCTGAGCCGAACGATAAAGCCACACAACCGCAACGCTATCGCCGGATCGACGCGACCGGAATCAGCCGTTTCCGCACCCCAAGACACCGGATGTCTCCCACCGGTCCGCAACAACACGCGACGCTTATCGCAGCGGCAAGCCGCGCCGCCGTGCCCGACCAGAGTCCGATGCCGTTGACACCCGCGGGACCGATAGACGCGGCACGTGCCCGCGCCGGTTCGCCAGCCACCCGACCCAGCAATACCTGGCAGAGCGCGACGCGCTCCAGACAGTGCCCAGTTTGCGGCAAAACAAAGTGCAGCTTCAGCAAAGATGGCGTTGTCCTCGTCTGCTGGCGCGGGAACGGAGGAGCCGATGTCACAGACGACCAGGGAGTCCTGTGGCGGTACAAAGGCCCCACCCAGACGCAAGGCGTGATCTACGTCGTCGACGGTCACGGCGACGGTATCCGAGCCAGGACCGAGCGCCAAGCGGAGCGGCGGCTCACAGGATCTGCCGCTTGGACGAGCCGCGCGGATCGCTACTACAACGACCAGCACGCTGACCATCGCCGAAATCAACTTGCGGCTCACCTCGGCGTCAGCCTTCGTTCCCTCGAAGGACTGTCCGTTGGATGGAAGAATCCCACCCCTGCGTACGTCGAGGGAGCATGGACCTATCCACAACGTTCCGCCAGCGCCGCCGTCGTCTCCGTCGGCCTTCGACTCGTCAAACCGATAGACGGTCCGCGTGATCGACAGCGTTACGACACCGATGGCACGACCAGCAGCACACACGGACTGATCTTCATCCCCGGTCGCTGGCTCACCCATGACGGACCCGTGTACAGCGTCGAGGGAATGACCGACACCGCAGCACTTGACAGCCTCAAGTTCGACGTCGTGGGCCATCCCGGCAACAGCCCAAAAGGAAAGCTGCTCTTCGAGTTGGTAGCACTGCTTCGGCGGGTACCGAGTGATCGGTGGATCGTGATCGTCGCCGAACGCGACGGCGACCCGAACGACAACAACTCCCCCGGCAGACGAGGCGCCAGCGACAAGGCTCGCGCACTCGCCCAGCACCTCGACCGCGATGTCGGCGTGATTCTTCCGCCGGATGGCCTCAAAGACTCGCGAGAGTGGACCCGCCACCGTGTCGCCGGTGACTGGTCAGCAGCAACGGTTGCAATGGTGCGGCAAGAATGGATTGACTGGACCACCTCTGCGATCACGTGGGTCTCCCCTGAGCCCGCCAGCGAGGCGCCATGCCGAGTCGAGGTACTTCCGGAACCGAAACCCAAGATCCCGCTCGACGACTACCGCCACCAGATGCGAGACAGCATCCGAAATTGGGCCCGAGCCCCACGAACGAACCAAGGAGGCGAGTGGATCGGCAAACTCGCCCTGATCGCCGCTCCGGCGGGCACAGGCAAGACGCAAGCGGTCGACGACCTGGCCCTCGACTGCTACGACGCCGTTGTCGCGGCCGTACCGACTCACGACAACGTCGCCGAGCGCCGCACGGCAATTCTCGAATCCATCCAGAGAACCAACGCTTCTATCAGACCCGACGACGTCGTCGCATACCCCAAACTTGACGAGCGCAGTTGCAGGTCGTTCACAGACGAGCAAGCAGCAGACCTCCGGGCGCAGGGACACAGCAAAGCGACGTCCGCGCAGCGTGCTACCGAGCTTGGCTTCGCCGCTCAGGCGACAGCGTGCCGCGGGTGCCCGCTGTCACCGTGGAGTAAACGCGCCACGCACGACGCCGCCTTCGCGGCCTTCGCCGACGATACCGTGGCGAGTCAACCAGACGCCTGTGCCTACTGGCAGGCGATGGACGCCGCCAAGACGGCCCGGGTTCAGTTGTCAACACATGAGCGAGTTCGACGGAGCGCCAAAACACTCACCCGAGGACCAAAGAAACAACGCCGGCTGCTGGTGATCGACGAGGACGTCGCTGCCACGCTATTCCCAACCGCCGAGGTACCGCGCAGCCACCTCGTGACCATCGCCGACGCGCTGGAAGGCGCCGCGCTACGACTCGAAGACCAAGACAACCAACGACGAAGGCGCCGCCGGCGCAGCGATAATCCAGAGCGCACGCAAAAGCAGGAGCAGCAAGATCAAGACGCCAACGACACGATCGTCTACGTTCGCCGACTGGCCGCGGTCGCCGCGTCCGTAGTCGATCGCCTCGATCGGCTCACAAGTGACCGGACGTTCGGCGTGACGGTAACCGAGAAGCCGCTTGACGTTCAAGGAGAAGCAGAGCCAACGACGCCGATCAAGCGCGCTCAATCACGCCTTGCCGACGTCGTCCTACGTTCGCTGCCCGACGACGCGATCGTCGATGGCAAAGCCCTGGAAGCCGTGAAACGCCTCCACTCCGGCGACTTTGACCAAGCGGCCCTCTGTGTGCACCAACTCGACGGCGGAAGCCGATCCAGACTTCCCGAGGAGGACCGCAGGGTCGCCGCCGCGGTCGTCGTGACCTGGACCACAGCAATCCACCGCGCCACCGACGTCCTGTTGATCGACGGAACCGTCGACGCGGAGACCCTCGAACGACGCATCGGAAGACCCATCCAGCGGCTTGACCCGCCAAACGTCACAGTCGGCCGGCAACAGCCCGCCATCCACCTCCCCGCCGACATCACCAACAGCACCTCGCCTGCAAAGGTCGGCCGAGCCCTCGAGCAAGCCCTCCTCGCCATGCCATCCGCCAACGCAACCGGCGTGATCCTGCTCCCGACGCATCGCGACGCGCTCTTCCCCAGGGACGACCAAGGAAACGACGTCAGGCCGTCAACCTCTCGCGACTTCGTCCCCGACGACGTTCTCGCCCGGATCGCCGTCGACAATAACGGCCGACTACTCGTCGAGCACTACCGCGGCGGCCGGGACAGGTCGTCAAACGAATGGCTCCACCACTGCGACGCCCTGGTCCTGCTCGGAACGCCACGGCCGAACGTCATCGCCATCGTCAGCCAGCTTCTGCGAGGCGGTCACACAGCCGAGGCCGAGGCCGGTAGCGAATGGGGCCAAGTGCAGTGGCAGGCACTCAACGCCGCCGGCGAGCGGCTCCGCTGCTTTGGCAATGGCTACCTCGATCCCACGTGGGCACAAGCCGCCAACTCCGTCACCCGAGCCGCAATGACTCAGGCCCTCGAACGAGCTCGAACCGTGCTCGAAAGCGGTATCCCGGTCGTCGTCGTCAGCAACGAGCCCACCGGGCTCCCGGTGATCGAGGCCCTACCCGACCCGGTAACGGCAGGCGCCCGCCGCGTCGTGGACGCCATTCGGAAAATTGCAGGTGCAGGCAAGAGAACGCGAGCCGGCAACACTACCAGTCCACCCGACTGGGTGGGGCCAAACCCTGCCACGACCCCTATAGAAGAGGAACTGTCTTCTATAGAAGTGTTGGCAGGGTCGGCGCAGGTGCTCGCCGAGTTGATGAAGGTGACCGGGCCATCGCAAAAGCGAACGTCGGAACGAACGGCGCGACGCTGGGTTCAACAGTCGACCGAGGTCGGCTTGGTGCGGACCATCGGCGCCGGGCCGGCTACGCGCTACGCCATCGTCGCGACAGCCGCCACGCGATCACCATCACGAGAGCCGCCAGCGCGTTTGCCCGCGATCGAAACGGGCCCTCGCGAAGTCACGCGGCCCGTCGTAACACGCGACCCAGTGACGTTGGCGATCGCCGCAACCGGGCCGAGTTACGTCCTGCCGTCAAACGGAGCGCCGCGGTCGTCACCGGTCCTCGTGCCGATGGCGTTACCGATCGACTATGCCGGAGGGCCGACCGGACCGGCGCTCACGGCGGCGGTGGACCGGCTCCGCGAAAGCCTCCGGGCGGACAAGTGGCAACGCGGCGTGGACGACCTGGAGCGCGAGGAAGCGGCGGCGGATGCCGCCGGCGTGGAATCGCTCGTCCGGTTGTTCGCCACCGGCGCGGTCGGGATGCCGCCGCCACCGATTTACGCGCCGACCGGGGCGGGGGTGTGAGGCATGCGAGCGGCCCGGTGGAGCGAGAAACGCCGTCGGTGCTCGCGGCCGTTGCCCTGGCTGACGTTGCGGTTCAACGCGCCCCGTCGGGGGCGCCAAACCGCGACCGTTGCGGTGGGGTGCTCGCGGTGGTGCTCCTGGCCCGGTGCCGCGGTGGACGTTGTGACGATGCCCACGCAGGGGATGGCGGAGCGGGGAGGCGGTGCGCCAGTGCCATGTCGTCCCTTTCGCTTCCTCGCGTTCGCCCACGCAGGGGATGGCGGAGCGGGGAGGCGGTGCGCCCGCGGGCCGGCAAAACCGGCGAAATTTCGCCGGTTTCCCGCAGGGGATGGCGGAGCGGTGATCGAGCGGCACCACCCACGAGGCCAACGTCGTGCCGCTGTCGCCTCGTGCGGGCCGCTGGCATCGTCGGTGGCCTCGTGCTCGATCGAGGCACCAACGTGATCGTCGGGCCGCTGGTGACGGTGCCCGACGGCGGGATTGTCCTGGCGCTTCAGCGGCCGCCCCTTCGCCGCGAGGATGACGAGGCCCACGTCGTCGCCTCCCGGTTGTGGTGATCGTCACCACTCCGCCGGCAGTGACAGAACCGAAAGCCCACGTTTCCCGGGCCGCGGAGGCTTCCGTCACTGCGGGATGGCGGGTGGCGGGGTGGGGGTCAAAAGGTACTCCGGAAAGGGGGGCTCTCCGACGCTCGCAGGCGAGCCGACGCGGTTTCAGACAGACGGGAACCATCACGCCCCCGCCGTCGCCCCGGCAACCGTCAGCGCCGCACCACCTTCTGCTCGACTGCTCGTGCCATGCAACCAGCCTGCCAGCATGGCAG
>Ga0194129_10005118_pt1 | contig 16949 bp, 18 predicted proteins | sample TA2KigCa35mmetaG_FD_150862 | JGI IMG/M metagenome (GOLD analysis project Ga0194129, IMG submission 150862) | Freshwater microbial communities from Lake Tanganyika, Tanzania - TA2015038 Kigoma Deep Cast 35m | ecosystem: Environmental > Aquatic > Freshwater > Lake | place: Tanzania: Lake... | reverse complement strand
ATATTGGTCTTGAAAACTGTATCGTCAAAATTCTTTCCACCGACATAGCCTCCGGTGTTGACATCAGCGGTTGTTAATGCCTCAGTCTGATCGATCATCAGGTAGCCACCCGATTTCAGATCAACTCGCCGGGCAAGTGCACGCTCGATCTCTGCTTCAATGTTATATAAATCAAAAATTGGCCTGTTGCCCCGATACAAGCGAATTTTCTCTTCCACGCCAGGCATGTAGGCGCGCGCAAAGCAAATCAAGTGCTCGAGCTCGCTTGCCTGATCCACGCGAACGCTTGCTGTCGATTCGCCGACCACATCGCGCAGACAGCGTTCGCTGAGGCTTAACTCCTGATAGAGAAGCGAGCTTGCAGGCAGCTGTTGACTCAAACCTAGTATTTCCTGCCAGCGCTGCCTAAGGTAAGCGATATCGATAGCCAGGGCTTCGTCGTCTGCTTGCTCGGCCGAAGTGCGGACGATAAAGCCACCGCGTTCTTCAGCGGGCATCAGGTTCTGAATGCGCTGACGCAAACCCTCGCGATCGCTTTCCTGGTCGATTCGGGTCGAGATGCCAATATGCTTTGACTGAGGCAGGTATACAAGGAGTCGCCCGGCAATACTTATTTGGGTAGAGAGTCGGGCGCCTTTTGTGCCAAGCGGATCCTTTATCACCTGGACCAAAAGCGGTTGCCCCACAAAAAGCGTTTTTTCGATTTGTATCGCGCTTAATCGTTGTTCATCACGCTGCTCTTGCCTCGCACCGAGCTGACGTGCCTGCCAGAGATCGGCAACATGTAAGAACGCTGCACGTTCTAGACCGATATCAATAAATGCAGATTGCATACCCGGCAAGACTCGGTTGACCTTGCCGAGATAAATATTGCCAACAAGGCCTCTTGTAACGGCGCGCTCGATGAATACTTCTTGCACGGCGCCTTGCCGCACCAGGGCGACTCGTGTCTCGTGCGAACAGGCATGAATCAGGAGTTCTTCAAGCATCGTCTAGCGCAGTCCCAAAACCTTGGCCGTGAGATACAAGGGCAGACCCATGATCCCACTTTGCGTCCCTTCGATTCGTCTTACAAAGCTTCCCGCCTGTCCCTGAATACCATAAGCCCCTGCTTTATCCATCGGGTCGCCGCTTGCGACGTAGGCACGAATCTCATGGTCACGAAGACGAGCGAACCACACCTTGGCGACTTCAGTGCGCATAACAATACGCTCTGAAGTTTTTACACAAGCCACCGAAGTAATCACGCGATGCCGTCGTCCGGATAAATCTTGTAGCATGTTGATGGCTTCATCGGCGTCTTTGGGCTTTCCGAGAATCCGACCACCGATGGCAACCGTGGTGTCAGCAACTAGGATAGGCCGTTTCGGCAGAGACTGCGCCTTCATACGCGCAAGCGCGGCAAGTGCTTTTGCATCGACAACGCGTTTGACGTAATCGCTTGGTGATTCGCTGTCGCGATTTGCTTCGAGAGCTTCTGCGTCTTCATCGTCTTGTGGCAAAAGCAATGCCACCGAAACTGGCAAAAATTGTAGCAATTCAAGCCTTCTTGGACTTTTTGATGCGAGATAAATCGGAAGGGCAGTCACAGGCTTTCTTAGGCGCGATGGTAGGGGTGTTGTTGAAGAATAGACCATGCGCGAAACAATTGCTCGGCAATTAGTACTTTTACAAGGCCGTGCGGCAAGGTCATATGGGAGAGCCTTAAGATGAATCGGGCTTTATCGCGGATGCTGGGATGCAAGCCATCTGCGCCGCCAATCACAAAGGCTGGCTCTTCGGCTTGTTCGTGCCATTGTTTGCATTGCGCGGCAAACTCAACCGAAGTAAGACTGCGGCCTCGTTCATCAAGTGCGACCAGCAAAAATTTGCCAGTCTGAAGCGAGGCTTCGATACGCTGAGCCTCTTGTTGCATACATTGGAGCGTCGAGCTATTTGATTTACGAGGCTCGGCGCGAAGTTCGCGCCATTGGATTTGCCACTCCTTGGGTAAGCGCTCGCTGTATTGTTTACATGCCTCATCGATCCAAGAGGCAGGTTTATGCCCTACCGTTAATACAAGACTGCGCATCGGCTAATCAGCGGACAACACATGTCGGCATGGTGGCGGTAGTCATCAAGCGATTAGCTGGCAAGCCATGAGATTCGCTAAGCGTCGTCTTCCTTGGCACGCCGGCTTGCCGTTGTGCCAAGTTTCATACGGACCGGTTTGTCACCCCAAATTTCTTCAAGCCGGTAATAGCTGCGTATTGCGGGTTGCATAATGTGCACGACGGCATCGCCCGCATCGACCAAGACCCATTCGCCAGTTGCCTCGCCTTCGACGGCAAGAATCTCGCCTCCAGCGGCTTTGACCTGTTGTGCAACCCGCCATGCGAGTGCTTTCGTCTGGCGGTTCGAGGTGCCGCTCGCGATCACGACCCTATCAAATAGATCGCTTTGAGCTCTGGTGTTATAGACTTTAATATCTTGTGCCTTTACATCCTCAAGCGCATCGACGATGACCCGCTGAAGTTTTCTTATATCCATATCGTTCCTTCAATGAGATCTTTGTGGATCCTGTTCTGAGTCTGCCAGGATCGGCCGATACAGCCCGTGTTGCCTAATATAGTCCAACAATGGCGCTCCGAGAAAACCTTTCAGCGCTTGTGCCTCGGCATGGGCACCTAGGCGCGGCTCACTAAGTGAAGTCCATGTAGCCAGTTCTCGCCGCAGCTGCGTCGAGGAGATGGGCACGGGTGACATCGAAAAGAAAACGATGTGCCCGTGACTCTTCCAGGGCAAGTGATCGCAGCCGAACTGCTGAACGAGTTGTTCGACGGCTTGAGGCAGATCTTGAAGCCCAAAGCCTGGACGGCTTGTTACCGCAAGATGCACATAATCGAGAAGCGCGCCATAGTGCTTCCAACTTGGCAAATTTCTAAGCTGATCCGCACCGATAATCATCACACGTCGCTTATCAGGATGATCTCGGGCCAATTCTTTCACGGTATCGATGGTGTAAGTGGGCTGTTCACTTACCTCATAGCGCCTTATCTCGCGATCATCAATGTCAAAAAAAGAGCGATCAGAAGTCGATAGCAAGCTTGATAACATGGCCAGACGCTGCGCGGTATTGGGGCGATATTGAAGGCTGTTGAGCTTTTCGGATTGCTTTTGCCAGGACTGACCCGTTGGCATAAAACGGAGTTGATCAAGCCCAAGCGCAAGCTTGGCGGCATGTCCGAGGGCTAGATGACCAAGGTGTGGGGGGTCAAAACTGCCACCGAGCCAACCCCAACTCGGTGAACCAACAGCAAGCCTGGTCAGACCCAATCCTTTGGCTTAATCAATTCGTACAACGATGCTTCAGGGCTGTCCGGCTCGGGATGCCAGTCGTAGCGCCACTTCACGATGGGCGGCATCGACATGAGGATCGATTCGGTTCTTCCTTGCGATTGCAGACCAAATAAGGTGCCACGGTCAAACACCAAGTTGAATTCAACATACCGCCCGCGACGATAGGCCTGGAAGTCGCGCTCGCGCTCCCCATAGGCAGTGGAACGTCGCTTTTCAACAATTGGAACGTAGGCACTTAAAAACGAGTCGCCCACCGAACGCGTTAGCGCAAAAGCTTCTTCTAAGCTCGGTTCGCTTAAGTCGTCGAAAAAAATGCCGCCAACCCCGCGCGCTTCCCGACGGTGTTTGAGAAAAAAATACTCGTCGCACCAGCGTTTGAAGCGCGGGTGCCATTGCTTGCCAAAGGGATCGAGCGCGTCTTTGCATTGCTGATGAAAGTGCCTGGCATCGTCTTCAAAACCGTAATAGGGCGTTAAATCCATACCGCCACCACACCAACCGTCGGCGTCCTTTTGCGCTTGGTCACTCGTGAATGTCATGAAAAGACGAACGTTCATATGGACCGTTGGTACATAGGGATTACGTGGATGCAATACTAATGAAACGCCCATGGCCTCCCAGCGACGGCCGGCTAGTTCTGGTCGGTGCGCACTTGCCGAGGGCGGCAGTCGATCACCCATGACGTGTGAGAAATTACAGCCGCCGCGTTCAAATAATGCGCCTGCCTCAATCACACGCGATATGCCGCCGCCACCCTCAGGACGTTCCCACTGGTCAAGCGCAAAGGCTTGCCCATCGAGTGATTCGAGTGCTTGCACGATCCCTGATTGCAGTCCGAGGAAGTACTCCCTTGCCTGATCCATGATGCCTGTCATCGGCGTTTCATCCTATCTGAGCTATGAGCTTGTGCCATGGTTGCGGCGTGCACGCCAGGCAATGTCCTTGCGGTATTGTCCGCCATCGAGGTGGATTTGTGCCATGCTTTCATAGGCATGTTGCTGAGCCAGCTTGATGCTGTCACCGATGCCGACTGCGCAAAGCACACGGCCACCACTGCTTAGCAGCGCCCCATCTCGGTCCTCAGTGCCTGCATGAAAAACCAGTCGATCAAGGCTTGCTGGGTCTGCGAGGCTACTGGCCTGTCCGAGGCAGGCGGCGGCGCCCTTGTTTTGCAAACCGCTAATCGTGTCACCGACCCGCGGTGCTTGGGGGTAGCCCTGCGCTGCCAGGACAACGCCCACCGCATGGCGTCGGTCCCATTGCGCTTCGATGTGATCGAGTTTTCCAACGAGCGCTGCTTCAATCAAGTCCACCAGGTCACTTCGCAGCCTTGCCATAAGCGGTTGGGTTTCAGGATCGCCGAGGCGGCAATTGAACTCAAGCACTTTGACCGTCTTTGTTGGGTCGATCATTAAGCCTGCATACAAAAAGCCCACATACCGACGACCTTCGGCGGCCATGCCTTTGACCGCCTTATTCATCACCTCACGCATCACAAAGGCATGAATATCGGGCGTGACAACAGGCGCTGGTGAGTAGGCTCCCATGCCTCCGGTATTCGGTCCGGTGTCAGCATCGCCCAGACGTTTGTGGTCCTGACTCGATGCGAGGGCGAGCACATGTTCACCATCAACCATCGCAATAAAGCTTGCCTCTTCGCCTTGTAAACACGCCTCGATGACAACGCGAGCACCAGCCTGACCAAAACTTTGGTCCTTGAGCATCCAGTCAATGGCTTGATGAGCCTCTTCAAGACTTTGGGCGACGACAACGCCTTTGCCGGCGGCTAATCCATCAGCCTTGATGACGATGGGGGCACCTTGCGCTTCGACGTAGCGGTGCGCCAAGTCAGGATCGGTAAAACTTTGATAATCAGCGGTGGGTATACCGAAACGGGTCATGAACTGTTTGGCGAAATCCTTCGACGACTCAAGTTGAGCCGCTTCACGACTAGGACCGAAGATGGCCAGCTTTCTCGATTGAAAATAATCGACAATACCCGCTGCAAGTGGTGCTTCGGGGCCGACCACGGTGAATCGAATGCCTTCTTGAATCGCAAAGTCTGCCAGGGCCGCCTGATCGCTTAAAGCCAGGTTTTGAACCTTGGGTTCGTGCGCTGTTCCTCCGTTGCCCGGAGCGACATAAACTTGTGTAACTTTAGCCGACTGGGCTAATTTCCAAGCAATAGCGTGTTCGCGTCCGCCAGATCCAATCACCAACAACTTCATGTTTCACCCATCGACGCATTGGTGTAGACCTCTTGCACGTCATCAAGACCTTCAAGCGCATCAAGTAGCTTTTGCATCTTCTCGGCATCATCACCTTCGAGCGCGATTTCATTATCGGGTTTCATAACAATCGCAGCAATCTCGCTTTTCAGGCCAGCCTTATCAAGTGCACGCCTCAGCGGTTCAAAGAGTCCTGGCTCGCAAACGACTTCAATCGAGTCGTCATCACCGCGAATGACATCGTCGGCGCCCGAATCAAGAGCCACCTCGATGACCTTTTCTTCGGAGGTGCCAGGTGCAAATAGGATCTGGCCGCAATGGCGGAATTGAAAAGCCACTGAGCCGTCAGTGCCCAAATTGCCACCGAACTTTGAGAAAGCGTGCCGAACTTCAGCAACGGTTCGGGTCCGGTTATCGGTCATGCAGTCAACAATAATTGCAGCCCCCGCAATGCCATAACCTTCATAGCGAATCTCTTCATAGTGGGCACCCTCGAGACCGCCCGCGCCGCGAGCAATCGCTCGTTGCACAGTATCTTTGGGCATATTGGCTTCAGATGCCTTGTCCATTGCCAGTCGCAGCCTAGGGTTGGTATCGCTATCGCCGCCACCGATGCGCGCAGCTACCGTGATTTCCCGTATCAGCCGGGTGAAGAGTTTGCCGCGTTTGGCGTCTTGACGACCCTTGCGGTGCTGAATATTGGCCCACTTCGAATGACCGGCCATGCTTGCCCTTGATCTTGAACGCCTGCTGGCGCGACCTCGCGATTTTACACCTCAGCAAGAAAGTCAATCGGTCAAAAGGATGACCCTTCGGGATCATTCTCAGGAGGCAGTCCATGCAAAGCCGATATCCCAGCTTTCTCATGTTGTGTGTTTTAACGCTGTATATGCTTTTTCAACACAGTCTTGTTAAGTCCGCCGAGTCAGCCTCGCTGTCTGTCACCCCGCCAGCATCGACAGCAACACGGCCAGGGTCGACGCTTTCATTGGGGCCAGGATCGACAGACTGCCAATTCCATGCTGATCCGATTCGCCTAAACCTTGGTGAGCTCAAAGCCTTGTCCCTATCAACCCGTAAAGAGCGTGCGCGTTGGAATGCGCGCCCCGATGTGATGAGCGTTCAAACTGGGCCGGGCCATAGCCATTTGCTTAAGGCAGAAAAACCTGGGCACAGCGAGCTGAGGCTCGGCTTTGATCCGGACTCACCTGGCGGCGAGCCAAGCTGTACGGTTTGGCGGCTCGAGGTCGGCGTTGATTTAAGCCAGGCACAAGCGCTTCTTAGCGAATGGGTGGCCCAGGAGTCGCGTGTATCGCCATGGTCCGCGCCTCGGGTTCAATTGAGTGCACGCGGTGCGCTGATTGTTTTAGAGGGTGAGGTGGCACAGGCTGAGCAAGGCAAAGCGCTGGAGTCCTTAATCAAACTATGGCTCGAGGCCCAGTCCTTTGCCGGTTTGCGATTAGTCAACTGGCTACATATTCGCCCTGCTGAGCAAATTATGTTGGAAGTAAGGATTGCCGAGGTCTCATCGCGATTGCTCGATAAGCTTGGGATTGACTGGCAAGTGGGCAAAGAGCAGCCCGTGTCGACCGGTCTGGGCCAGTGGAGCGCTCAGGCTGGCTTTTCTCGCGGCGCGGCCGCCTTGGTACGTCTGATGAGAGGCGCATCGGTCATTGGCGTTGACGCCGAGGCCTCGCGTTCGCAATGGCGATTGCTTGCTCAGCCCAATCTTATGGCACAAAGCGGCAGCGAGGCACAGTTCTTATCGGGCGGAAAAGTTTTTATACCCATCTCAATCCAGCAAGGACAAGGCGAACAAGCGAGCATCACTACTAGGCTCGATGAGCGAGAGTACGGCGTAAGTCTCAAATTCATGCCGCGTCTCATGTCCGATGGCCGTATCGAATTAAAAGTCGCTCCTGAGGTCTCGGAGTTATCCCGGGATGGCGTGCTTGTGAGTGCGGGCGAGCGCGGCTCGGTATTGCCCTTGGTGACGGTTCGCAAAGCAAGCACAACCGTCACGCTTGATGATGGTGAGAGCTATGTAGTGGGCGGACTTATCCATTTCGGTGAGGAGCTTGGTCGCCGCGGCCTGCCGGGTTTGATCGAATCCAAGGTCTTCCATGGTTTGCTTGGCTCTCGCGATCACCACCAGCATCACAGCGAATTAGTCTTTGTCGTTACACCGCGCCGTCTCATCCGACATCAAGGGGCCATTCAATGAACTGGGACGATCGCAGCATTCAGCAACGGGCCATTGAGCGATTAATCGGCGAACACGGGCCGCGCGCCCTCGCCAAGATGAACCCTGAGCAGTTGCAAGAGCGGCTCAAAGGTGCTTTATCACTTGCCTTAAGTGAACAAAACGGTGCACTTCAAGCCGAACAGTTGCAACGCATCCATGGCGAACTCATGGGCCTAGGACCACTTGAGCCCTTGCTTGCCGATGACAAGGTGGGTGACATACTGGTGAATGGACCTGAGGCGATCTGGTATGAGCGCGAGGGGCGTTTGTATCGAAGTGCCCAACGTTTTGACAACGAGGCCCATCTGCTTCGCATCATCGATCGCTTGGTTTCGCGTGGTGGAAGACGTATTGACGAATCCTCACCGATGGCCGATTCACGTTTGCCCGACGGATCACGAGTTAATGCCGTTGTTCGACCGGCTGCCGTCGATGGCCCACAGCTTTCGATCCGTCGCTTTATTGGTGGACCTCGATTGCTTGCCGATTGGGTGCAAGCGGGATGCATGACCACCGAGGCGGCCGACATCCTTGGCGATCTGGTTCGTCAACGCGCAAACCTGATCATCAGCGGTGGTACGGGCGCGGGAAAGACTTCGCTGCTTAATGCGCTGTCGGCATGTATTGACGAAGGCGAAAGAATCCTGACACTTGAAGATGCTGCCGAGCTTCGCTTATCGCAGCCTCATGTGGTCAGGCTCGAGGCGAGACCGCCCAATTTGGAGGGTAAGGGTGAGCTAACGATGCGGATGTTGTTGCGCAATGCCCTGCGCATGCGTCCGGATCGTTTAATCCTTGGTGAGGTTCGCGGCGATGAGGTTATCGAACTGCTGGCTGCGCTCAACACAGGTCATAGGGGTTCGATGGGGACCGTGCATGCCAACTCTGCCGCCGATGCATTGGTAAGACTTGCTTCGATGGCTGCCATCGCGCTGGGCACATCGCATCCGGAGATGCTTGATTCGCAAATACGCTCAGCGGTTGATGTGGTTTTGCACCTGGAGCGAAGCGATGACGGCAAGAGGCGCTTGCGAAGCATCCATCGCTTACAGTCCGATCTACCCGAGGCTGGAATGGGCGCGAAAATGCAGTGTTTGTGGCCTAAACCGGACGATAGGTCTCAACCTCTCCGTCGTAGCCCGGCAGCAGGCGTGCCCCGCAGGTCTGTACCTGATGACGCTTAACGCTTTGGGCAAGGGCCTGATCAAGCAAGATGCCATCGGCACTTGCTTCGCGTTGCAGCCGCTCGGCGCGGTTGACCACCTCGCCAAGTGCGGTGTAGCTTCGTCGCATGCTTGTCCCCAGATCCCCGACCAGCGCTTCGCCACTTGCGATACCAATCCGTTTGGAAAGGCCAGCGGCGGCTTGAATGGCTAAGGCAGCGTCAAGCGCGCGGTCTGCATCGTTGGGGGTGCTCAAGGGAGCTCCCCAAAATGCCATCAAACCGTCGCCCAAGTACTTATCGAGCGTGCCGCCATGTTGATGAATGAGCGCCGTCCATGCATCGAGCTGGCTGCGCAGCTTTTGAGCAAAGACCTCTGGGCTCTCATGGCGAGCAAGACGAGTCGAACCAACCGCATCAACAAACATCACCACAAGATGTTCACGCGAAGGCGACAAAGGCTGGGCTGAGCCCTCGGCAAGCAAATGTTCCAAGACATTCGCAGGTACATAGTCTGCGAAGAGCCGTCTCAGGCTCCCTGCTGTTTGACGTTCATTACGCAAGCTCCACGCTAGGCTGGCAAGCGCCGTACATGCGATAGCGATCGGTGGACCGAGCACTAATTGCAACTGATGCGTATCGGTGAGCATGAAGCTCAAAAGCGTAAGGCCGATCGCAAGACCCAAACTCGACATCGCAAGACTGAGATAGCGACGGTAGCGGCAGCTCAACACGATAAAGCTTATAGCGAGCAGGCATAAGCCTTGGACCAGAAACCAAGCCTTCACGCCGATCCAGCTTGCTTGTGCCTTTGGATCCTCCTGGGAAATTTGATCGAGCAAGGCGGCAGTCGCCTGAGCATGCACGACCACCCCTGCCTGAGAGGCTGCCATAGGTGTTGCTACCCGGTCGCTGACGCCAAGGGCAGAGGATCCAATCAACACGATCGCTCCCCGGAGCGCACTAATCGGTTCGCGTGATTCATAGGCCAGATGCGCAGGCACGCTGAGCCAGGCTTGGTTCGAGCGTGTGTAGGGAATCGACCAAAGGCCTTGGGTATCGCTTGCTAGATCCAAGAATCCCGCACTTAAGATTTGTCCCGCAGGCCATCGCGGAACCATCGTGACCTTCTCGGGTAATAGGCCCATACAAGCCAGCACTGCGAGTGATAGGCTCGCATGCCACTGATCACGATATCGCAAAAGCGGCGGCAGTCGCCTTACGACGCCATCGTCCTCGGGTAGCCAGCTGATATGGCCGGTGCATCGCGGGTTTAAGCCAGCATGGTGACCCACATGGCCGCTTGCTTGGGCAATCGCAGTCCCCGATGCAAGTTCCACTGCTTGAGGCCAACCACTGGTCACCTCGCCAGCGTCAGCTGCCTGCGACTGTCCCAGGCCAAAGGCTTGCGACAACACAAGGGGATAAGCTCGTAAGAGCTGCTGAATCGCCTCATCGCCTTCGCGGTCGCGGGGCTCCGGGAGGACAAGGTCAAGGCCCACCGCAGCTACCTGATGGGTTTCGAACAATTGCGTGAGCAATTGCGCTAAGGCTTTACGTTCCCATGGCCAGGATCCAAGTGCCTTAAGGCTTGCTTCGTCGATATCAACAATGACAACGCGTGACTCGGTGCTGTCGCTCGCACTCATCCGATGCCATTGATCACCTAGTAGGGAGGCCGCTCGTTGCAAGCTTCCGGGCCAGGGCAGGCCACTACTTAAGAGCACACTGAGCAAAAAGCCGGCGAAGCCGATCAAAAGAGGTGCGCGCCAAAGCCCCATATCACGAACTGGCGAGTAGTCGAAGTCGCTCGTGTAAAAGCAGTCTGCCTTCTGGCATTGACTCAATATAGCCTTCGGTTTCGAGAGCCTTCATGACTCTGGAGACCATCTCTCGCGAGGCACCGACCATTTTGGCGATATCCTGCCGAGCGATCCTATCCTTGACCACATAATTGCCGGCATCGCTTTCGGCAAATTCGAGGAGTACTTGGGCAACCCTGCCATAGACATCGAGTAAGGCTAGGGTTTCGATACGCCTGTCTGCCTCACGTAAACGCTGCACCAGGCTACGCATGATGCGCAGGCAGACTTCGTTGTTTTGTGCAATCAAAAACTGAAAGGCTTCTTTTGTGATCGCTATGAATTCGCAAGGATCGAGGGTGACAACGGTCGCTGAGCGCGGCTCCTCGTCGATGAGGCTCATTTCACCAAAAAATTCCCCAGGTCCGAGGACGGCGAGGATGACTTCCTTACCCTCGGCATCGGCCCGCTGAACTTTGGCGCGGCCCGAAAGCATGACAAACATGCCATGCGATTGTTCGCCCTCTTTCACGACGACTTTGCCTTTGCCGAAGCTGCGACGCGTGCTCGAGGTGGCAAGACGCTCAAGCGCACTCTCGTGCAAGCCATAAAAAAGGGGCACGCGCTTTAAGAAGGCTAAATTACTGCTGATCGAGGCATGGGCCATGCTTGTGATTGTGCAACACTTCAGCCTTGAGTCGCCAATGTCCGACATGCCACCACTTAAGCCAAGCAACGCATCGGCTGCATGCGAAGCTGAAATTCTTGCTTATGGCGGTGCCTGGGAAGCCGCGCTTTCGCTACGACTAGGGCTTCGGCAAGGACGCTGCGTGGTCTTGAACCAGGATCATCGAGGGCCCTTGCGATTGCAAAAGCTCTTTTGGCCCGAGGGCCCAAACCCTGCTCATGGCATTGTTTTGCATCCACCTGGGGGGCTGGCCAGCGGGGATGAACTTGCGCTTTCGCTTGAGCTGGAGCCGGGTGCGGCTTTAGTGATGACAACCCCTGGAGCGGGCAAGTGGTATCGGGCAAAAACCCCAGTCCGACAAGCTTTTGTTTTTAAGCTTGCCGCGGGTGCATCGCTTGAATGGTTGCCGCAGGAAACCTTGATCTTTGAGGGTGCTGCGCTGCGCGCACGGACCGACTGGCACCTGGATGAGGACTCCTTCGTTGCCAGCATGGAAATACTCGTCTTCGGGCGCAAGCAAAGCGGCGAATCTCATATTGCCGTGGACTTGCATCAATGCACGTCGGTGTATGTGAACCGGCAACTGCTATACCGCGATCCGATGCACTATGTCGGACGAAACGCGCTAAATGGTGCGGCTGTGATGGCCGGCAAGCACGTCAGCGGGCTCTTGTGGCTTTATTCGCCACGTCTGCGGGGAAGGCTGTCAACGAGCCAAGCCGAAATGCTCGATCAATCACTGGCAGCTATTGAGTCGACTGCATCGTTTGCCGGCGTTTTCGCAGGCGCAAGCTGCCTTGGCAATGGCATGCTTATCATACGGTCGGTAGGTGATGACCCGGAAGCCTTGCGGACGCATTTGCAACAGGCCTGGAGTTTGCTTAGGCCCTGGTTAGACCGACCTTTGGCTCATCCACCAAGAATCTGGGCAACCTGATTGCGCTAAAACGTCCCAGTCATCACAACCGGTAAAGGTAGCAAGCATGGATTTAACACCTCGCGAAAAAGACAAGCTACTCGTATTCACCGCTGGGCTTTTGGCTGAACGCCGCAAAGCCCGCGGGCTTAAGCTCAATTACCCAGAGGCCGTGGCCTATTTGTCTGCAGCCTTGCTTGAGGCGGCTCGCGATGGTCAAAGCGTGGCTTCACTGATGAGTTATGGCAAGCAATTGCTCAAAGTCGATGATGTAATGGAAGGTGTACCCGACATGATCCCTGAAATACAGATCGAGGCTACCTTCCCCGATGGCACCAAATTGGTGACTGTGCACCAACCGATTGCATGAAGGGGCAAGCAATGATTCCAGGTGAAATGCTCACGCTAGAGGGCGAGATTGAGCTCAACGTGGGCACAGCGGCCATTAAGCTCAAAGTGATCAACAAAGCTGACCGACCGATACAGGTCGGTTCGCACTACCACTTTGCGGAAACCAATCCTGCGCTCGAATTCGATCGCCAGCTTGCCAGAGGTTGCAGGCTCGATATTGCAGCAGGCACTGCGGTTCGCTTTGAACCCGGGCAGTCGCGTACGGTGCAGTTGATTCCCTTTGGTGGCAGGCGTCGCGTCTTCGGTTTTCGCGGTGAGGTCATGGGTGCGCTTGATGTGCCCGGTTCAGCTTCCGGGCAGAGCGACTCGGGAGGTGGATCGTTAATTGCCTCTTCTAATCAACGCGAACCCACACGAGATCACTTGGCCTTTCCATCTGATCAAGGGGATCGGACATGAGCGTGAAAATTGGCCGCAGGGCTTACGCGGAACATTATGGGCCAACCACGGGGGACCGTGTCCGGCTTGCAGACACCGCGCTATGGGTGCAGGTTGAGAAAGACTTCACGCGTTATGGCGAAGAAGTCAAATTTGGAGGCGGCAAAGTCATCCGCGATGGCATGGGACAGTCCCAGGAAGGATCAGCCGTCGCGGTTGACACAGTGATCACCAATGCCTTGATCATCGACCATTGGGGCATTGTGAAGGCCGATATTGGGATTAAGCACGGTCGTATCGCAGCTATAGGCAAGGCAGGCAATCCCGATACCCAAGACGCAGTGACGATTGTTATAGGCCCTGGTACCGAAGTGATTGCGGGCGAGGGGCTGATTGTGACCGCGGGTGGCATTGATGCTCATATTCACTTTATTTGCCCACAGCAGCTTGATGAGGCGCTTTATAGCGGCGTGACGACCATGCTTGGCGGTGGGACAGGACCCGCAACCGGTACCAATGCGACCACGTGCACGCCGGGTCCATGGCATCTCGCAAGCATGTTGCAAGCGGTCGAGGGCATGCCGATGAACATCGGCTTCATGGGCAAAGGCAACGCAAGTCAGCCCGAAGCATTGATTGAACAGGTTCGAGCCGGCGCCATTGGTTTGAAATTGCACGAGGACTGGGGCACGACCCCTGCAGCGATTGACCAATGCTTATCGGTCGCCGATCAATACGATGTGCAAGTTGCAATCCACACCGATACGCTTAACGAATCGGGCTTTGTTGAGGACACCATCAAAGCCTTCAAAGGGCGATCGATTCATAGTTTTCATACCGAAGGCGCGGGCGGGGGCCATGCGCCCGATATTTTGAAAGTGGTGGGTGAGCCCAACGTGCTGCCTTCATCAACCAACCCAACACGTCCCTTCACGGTGAATACGATTGATGAACACCTCGACATGTTGATGGTTTGCCATCATCTTGACCCTGGCATTGCCGAAGACGTGGCCTTTGCTGAAAGCAGAATTCGTCGCGAAACCATTGCCGCTGAGGATATTCTGCATGACTTGGGCGCAATCTCCATGATGTCATCCGACTCTCAGGCGATGGGGCGCGTTGGCGAAGTAATCTTGAGGACCTGGCAGACCGCGCACAAAATGAAGCTTCAGCGCGGATCGCTTGCAGGCGACGGACCTGCCGATAATCATCGCGTTAAACGTTATATCGCTAAGTACACGATAAATCCAGCAATCGCACAAGGCTTGGCGCACGAAGTCGGGTCGATCGAAGTCGGTAAATGGGCTGATCTTGTTTTGTGGCGCCCTGCGTTTTTCGGTGTCAAACCATCCTTGATTCTAAAAGGTGGATCGATTGCGGCTGCGCTGATGGGTGACCCTAATGCATCGATCCCAACCCCGCAACCCGTGCATTATCGACCGATGTTTGGTGCACTTGGACTCGCTGCTCAACACCGCAGTATTAGTTTTGTGTCGCAAGCCTTCATCGAACGGGGGCTAGCTGCTGAGCTCGGTTTAAAGCGTCAGGTCAGCGCGGTTAAGGGGGTTCGAAAACTTAGGAAAAAAGATATGATTCATAACGATTACTTACCGACAATTCGCGTTGATGCGCAGGACTATCGGGTTTATGCCGATGGTCAATTGTTGGCATGCGAGCCGGCAAGTGTCTTGCCGATGGCTCAACGCTACTTTCTGTTTTAGTCGCGATGGGTGCGCGTACCATTCCAAGTCTTGATGAAGCTCATCGACTCAACCCTCATGAGCTGCGTAGTGGCGAAAGCTCATCATTATTGTGGCTCACCAGAAAACTGCAACAGGCCCCCGACTCAACAGTCGGGCAGCCATCCCTATCGCTGAGTTTTGATCTGCGTAGCCGTTCAAGAATCAAAGCATGCTTAAGCGATGGTAGGGATGTGGGTATCGTGCTGCCGCGCGGCACCGTGGTGCGTGGCGGGGAATGGCTTGCCGGCCCTGGGCTCACCGTTCAAGTCCTTGCAGCAGACGAAGATTTGATCGATGTACGCAGCAACACGCCACTTAAGCTCTTGCGTGCTGCCTACCATCTTGGCAATCGCCATATTCCGGTGCAAGTAAGCGAAGACTTTTTGCGCCTTGGATGGGATAGCGTGCTCGCTGATATGTTGATTGGACTGGACTTAAATATTGAACGGTTATCGGCAAGCTTTGAGCCTGAAGCTGGCGCTTACGCTCATGGTGTATAGGATGCGTCGCAACGTCGATAAGCATACTGTCAGCGTCGCTATGAATCATGTTTCAGTCGGCAAGTCTTGGCCTATGTATGTCGATGCATGAATCAGAGCTGACTGCGCTTAAGTCGATGGCTGCCTTATTGCAGCTTGGCTCGTCTTTGCTACCTATTGGCAGCTTCAGCTATTCGCAGGGCTTTGAGCGTGCCGTCCACGACGGATGGATCAGCGATCAGGCAAGTGCGGTGGCCTGGATTCAAAGCCACTGGGATGCTTGGTTCGCACCGGTTGAGCTTCAAGCACTCAGTCAGGCCATGATGCAAAGTCCGGCGCGCTTGCCTGATTTGCATAGCCAATTCATAGCGACCCGCGACAGTAGAGAGGCAATCGAGGAGTGCTTGCAAATGGGGGCTGCGCTCAGACGCTGGCTGGTATCGCTGCGTGTGGACGATAAGGGCTGGGATCCGATGCAGATTGAAAGTTATCGTTGGTTGTTATCGCTTTCAGATCGTCCGGCAGCACCGATTGCTTTTTCGGTCTGTGCCCGAATCATGGGTTTAGGCCGGCTCGAAGCCATGATGGCCTGGGCTTGGAGCTGGCTTGAAAACCAATCACAGTGCGCGATAAAAATTATTCCATTGGGGCAAAGTGCAGGCCAGCAATTGCTGTATCGACTATTACCTCAAACATTGCACCAGATTGATCGTGAGCCGCTTGCACGCGCTGGCTTCGCGCCGATGGCTGCGATTGCAAGTATGCGGCACGAGCGACAGTATTCACGATTATATCGTTCTTAAGAGAGAAGATGATGAAACGAACAAAACGCTTGCCTGCACTGCGCGTTGGTATAGGCGGTCCGGTGGGTTCTGGCAAGACAACGCTGGTAGAAATGCTGTGCAAGGCGATGCGCGAGCGATTTGATTTGGTCGTGGTAACCAACGACATTTATACCAAGGAAGATCAGCGCCTGCTAACAGTGGCTGGTGCGCTCGAGCCCGAAAGGATTATGGGCGTTGAGACTGGTGGTTGCCCTCATACCGCGATTCGCGAGGATGCATCGATCAATCTTGATGCCGTTGAGCAAATGCTTGCACGCTATCCAGACGCCGACGTCGTTTTTATTGAATCGGGGGGCGATAATCTCGCGGCAACTTTTAGTCCTGAGCTTTCGGACCTGACCATTTATGTGATTGACGTGGCAGGAGGCGAGAAGATTCCGCGTAAAGGTGGGCCTGGCATTACCCGCTCCGACCTTTTAGTGATAAACAAAATGGACTTGGCGCCGATGGTCGGGGCTTCGCTCGACGTGATGGGGCGTGACGCGACAGCGCAACGGGGAAGCAGGCCCTGGGTCTTTACGAATTTAAAGACTCAAGAGGGGTTACAAAACGTCATTGATTTTATTATTGACCGTGGGATGATTTAAGCAATCAAGCGGACGTAGCAGCCATGGTTTGGCCGTATTGACCACTCCACCGGCTGTATTAACCCATCCACTGGCTCACCGGTGCTGCCGCCTCTTCGAGAGCCTGTGTTCTAATATCGATAAGCAC
>Ga0194129_10005112_pt1 | contig 16961 bp, 23 predicted proteins | sample TA2KigCa35mmetaG_FD_150862 | JGI IMG/M metagenome (GOLD analysis project Ga0194129, IMG submission 150862) | Freshwater microbial communities from Lake Tanganyika, Tanzania - TA2015038 Kigoma Deep Cast 35m | ecosystem: Environmental > Aquatic > Freshwater > Lake | place: Tanzania: Lake... | reverse complement strand
TTTGGCGGTTGCTTTGTTGGGCAAATACAAGGCTTATTATCAAGACGACAACCCCTTAAAATGGTACAATGTTGTTGCTCGAAAAGATTTAACTGTTACGAACAGCGACATCGCTCAGTTTATCAAGAAATCGTTTTCGTCTTCGTCCGCTTATTATCAATACAATGGAATTTCGAATTCTTTGACCGCTTCTTCTGAGGCGCGTGAATCGAAATCTCTTCAAGTTTCTGAATTGCCGTTTAATCAGGACGACGAAGAGCAGGAAGAAGAAGAACCGCAGAATATTTGGCAGTGTTTTGTTTGTCATGATTCTTATTCAGAGAATTTCAAAGAGCCGATTTTTGATCATGCCGGCAATCCAATTTGTGAAGATTGTATTTCCGAAAATTATGTTTATATCGACAGTGTCGGAGAATACTTTTGGTCAGGTCATAGTGATATATATTATGATGATTCAAAATGTCAGTATTTTCATGAAAAGTATGACACAGTAGTTCAGTGCGATTCTTGCGGTCATGTTCATACTTTTGTAGGAAAACATACCAACATTTCCGGATTGGTTGTGGATTTTGTTGATGCAAACAATATACATCATCAGTATTGTTCAAATTGCATAGAACAGTATGCCTCGACGCATGGTTTAAAAATTATTCCTTGTTATTGTGAAACCTTTGGTTATATAGAAGAACATTTGCCTCATGTCGTTAATCCCAACGATATTAAATATTATATCAAGCCGTTGGTGAAATGGCCATTGGCCGAACAGGGAATTCCAACTTCTCTTGAGATTAATTATACTTCTGAAAAGTTAATACTTTGCGGATTGTGTAACAATAATCAATCATTAGTTGATTTACAAACTTGTCCTTGTGGGAAATTGGTTAATTCTAATGATTTAAACAAATGCGTTGTAACACCTTTTCAGGTAGGGCATGCTCATTGCGAAGTATCTTCTGCGTGTTCTACTTGTATCGGTAAATTAAATAAATATGAAGGTATATTGTTAGGCGAATTTGTTCCGATGAATCCGTCGATGTTTATTGAATCATTTACAACAGGAGTTGTGTCTCATTCAGCGTCGGTTAATTATCAACAATCCAAAGAAAATGATTTACAAAAATTTGTTTCTGAAGCAATTAATTCAATAATAAACAAAGGTTAAGTCTAAATTATATTGGAGTTTTATGACAGATATTATACTTGAACAACAGACAGTTCAATTGGAAGATTTAAAATATTTTTGGACTTCTTCTGGTTTACCCTGTTTTTATGCCGATAGAACCGATATTGAGGATATCGTTGAGGGTCTTGGTTTTAAAATTTATTATTTGATCTGCAATGTTGCAGAAGACAAACCAACCACTACGACAACTCAAATAGGAAGTTCTACGGCCAAGGTTACCGCACCAAGTCAAACAATTCACACCAATTTTACAACTCAAATTGTTAAAATTGTAAACAATATTATTGGTCGTTCAATTTCTGTTGTTAACGACGATATAAGCGACCTTGCTTCTGTGCGTGAATCTGCGTCTTACACAATGCCTCCTATACCTAGGGTTATTGTGGACAAGCTTGATCAATTTTTCAGGTTGGTGGATGCCCAACACGGTACAGAATCTATAGTTCTTCTTACTTTTGATCCTTCAAAAGAAGATTCTAGTGGTTGGGGAGTTTTAGTTCCTGAACAAACAAATACATCTGTTCATTGTGACTATAATCCCGATTCTGTCGTTGAGGAAAAACCTGAAGATATATTGATTGTTGGTTCTGTTCATTCTCATCCTGGAATGGCCGCATACGCGTCTGGCACGGATCATTCCGATCAGGCCGATTTTGACGGCCTTCACATCACATACGGTTGGCAAAAAAGTGTCAACAACGGTGCAACGCAGTATCACATTGAGATGCAAATGGCAGGTTCTTCTTGGACATTACAGCCAGGTGATGTTTTTCAAGATTTTGAAATCAACAAGGAGCCTGATCCTGATGTCGTCGAATGGTCCAATAAAGTAAAAAAAGTTCACCCCCCGCTGCATACGCAGGCGGGGGTTACCAACACGGTTTTTCCACAAACAGTCCAATCTCCAGTAATACGTCCAATTACGGATACTACGGAGGTTGGTACTCTTAAGCAATACAAGCCTAAAATTAATTCTGACAAAGAATATATTATCGCCGCAGAAATTAATCCTTCGGCAAAAGATATTATATGTCCGAATTGTCACACTCCTTTGAGAGATTATGAAATTTCCACAGGATATTGTGACGTTTGTGATATAGCGCTTGTAAACGAAAATGATAGTATTGACGAAATTTTCGAACATTTAAGATGGTATTTGCAGTGTCGGTTTGTAAAAACAGATGTTGTTGCTTATATATGGACTACAAGTTCTGGTTCGACTTCTGAATTTCTTATGAATGTTGGCACAATAAGATTTAAAAATTCTCTTGAAGTTGAATTTGTAAAAGATTTTAGTTCTCCAGTTATGGTGACAAAAAATGACAAAGATGAAATTACTTTGTCCAATAATAGTTCTAAGTCCGATAATATTCCTGCCCCTAATACTCATTATTGGGATTATATCGAAGAACAAGAATTTTCGGAATTTGACCAAGATTTAACAGTTTGTTGTAGCACCAGGGTTGATTTGAATGATTGTCAATGTCCGGTTCCAGTTCTCGTTGATGACATAGAAAGTTTTGAATTGGCCCATTCAAATGACGATATATATGATTATCATTCTAAATGTTTTGAATGCAAGTGGTTTTCTGGACCAAATTGCGCAGATTACGTAGAGGCCGTTGTAAATTTTGCGACTTCTGGAATTAAAGTTATCAATCCAATTACAGAATGTAATCATTTTGAACCTTACAAAGGTTTGGATGACTATTTGAAACAGAAAATGGAAAATTATTATGAATAACGACCAAAAAAGGATTATAGTTGTCGGAGCAGGCGGAATTGGCACTTGGCTTTGCGCTGGTTTGATAAGAATTTTGGAATGGAAATATCCTGGCTCGGTTTTAGTCATTGTGGACGGCGATAATTTTGAGGCTAAAAATCTTGAGCGTCAGGATTTTTCACAGATTGGCAACAAAGCGTCCGTGAAAGCTTTAGAGCTTTCTAAGCAATTTACCGAGACAAATGTGTTTCCAATTCCTAAATGGGTTGTTTCTGATGATTTTGATCAACCCGTAGAAGAAAACAGTAATAAAATAAGAGCTTCTGATCTTATATCTGAGAATGATATTGTGATTGCAGTAGTTGACAATTTTGCTGCTCGAAAAGTTATTTTTGATGCTGCCAGCAATATTAACAATATAGACGTGTTTACCGGTGGCAACGACGAAGAATTATTTGGTTCTGTTTATCATTATCAAAGACGTAACGGATTGGACATTACTTCTCATCCTGCAACGACACATGACGAGTATCTAAATCCTCCAGACCGAAATCCTGGTGAGTTGTCTTGTCAGGAAAGGGCCGAGATTGAAGGCGGCACTCAAGTGTTGGCAACTAACATGGCGGTTGCCGCCTTCATTCTGGGTAGAGTACAGAAGACCATTGTTTCCAACCAAAGTCCTGAAGAGACTGAGATATATTTTGATCTTGGTTTGGGAATGTCTCAACCCTACAATCGTATGGTTGAACATGCTTTAATAACAATATAAATATAAAGGAATAATCATGGAAAATCAAGCACAAAACAATCAGCAATCAGCACCTGCACCTGTTGGTCAGCCAGCCAATATTCGTTTTGGTGTTTACAGTCAGCCAGCGCCAGTTTCTGGCAAAACAGTTGCCGAAGTACGTCAGCAATTTGCCAAAATATGGGGTATTTCGAACGACGCCATTGCTTACAAGGGCAAGGACAAGTTGGATGAGAATTATGTCATTCAGCCCAATGACAACCTTGAGTTCCACCGTCGTTCTGGCGAAAAAGGTTAGTTAATTTTTAGATTTGTGAGGGAGAACACTTTAATAGGGTGTTTTCCCTCACATTGTTTAAAGGCGAGAGTTTATTACATATTGGAGATTTGATGTTGTACCAACAGATGCAATTGGGAGTTCCTGCCCTTTGGATCCAAACCAAAGATTTTGTAAGGGTATCCGAACTTATTACAAAATTTTCATCCAGAGAATATTATACTATGCATCAGGGTCTGTTTTCTAAATATGTAGACAATGTTTGGAAACCAGTTCTTGTTTCCATGAATGATCCAGAAGGCAACAATATAGAGGTTACTACATCTAATATTCCGGTTGCTGTAAATTATTTACGTAATCTTTCAAATACTGTTCCTGTATCTTTCTTATATTATTCTTTGGAGCAAGCTGAAAAAACTGCTGTTGAAATAGCAGGACTTGCCTCTGAGCTTTCTTTTGCTTATCGAAATTCTTTTATGACTGACGACATTTCTAAAATGCCGTTTCAAATTATAATTATTTCTTCTCATGTGTGTCCAGAAGAGTATAAGTTTTTGTATGTTTTCATAGAAAATTCGTATCCTTCTTACGAGGATTTGGTAGAAATCGTCAATCACATGCATTCTTCAACCAATGGCGAAATTGTAGATTTGGAGAACTGTAAAGAGATAGCCAGAGCGGGATTGGGTTTGGATGAGTTTTCTTTCATTAATTATTGTCTTCTTTCAGTTCTTGACGATGGTAAAATTGATTCTGAGTATGTTTACAAATCTAAAATGGCTAATGTCAAGAAAAATGGCATATTAGAGATCGTCAAGCCAAAAATTTCCTTTGGTTCTATTGGCGGTCTTGACAACATCAAACAAGTCATTGAACGCAATGTGTATTTTTGGCGCAATCCCGAAGAAGCAGAGAAGTATGGAATTTCTCCAATTAGAAGAATGCTTGTTGTTGGAGTTCCTGGCACTGGCAAATCGGCTATTTGCGAGGCTACCGCAAATGCTTTGAATTTGGATCTTGCTAGAACTGGTGTTAGCCAAGTTATGAATTCATATATCGGTCAATCAGAGGCCAATATGCGTGCCGTTTTTCAACAGATCAAAATTATGGCCCCTTTGTGCGTTTGGATCGACGAGTTTGGCCGCGATCTTTCAGGTGGTGCCAGTTCTTCGCACGTAGACGGTGGCACCACAGACAGAGTTCATGCCGAGTTCTTGACTGGCATACAGGAACTTCCTGAAAATGTTTTCTTGATGTGTGCCGCAAATCAAATTGAAAACCTTCGTCCAGAGATGCTCCGCGCAGAGCGTTTTGACAAGATCTTTTTTGTTGGTTTGCCTGCGTTTTCAGAACGTGTAGCAATATTAAAAATATATCTTTCTGAAAAAGATTTTAATTATCAATCCCTTGCTCAAGCAACCAAATATTTCACCGGTGCGGAGATAAGATCTTTGATTAAGAATGTTAAGTTTGATATCGTTTCTGCTTATCACAGAAACATAACAACCGATGATATTTTATCTTATATTCCATCCGTAAGAAATATTCTTTGGAAAAAAGACAAGGAGATGGTTAAGAATCTTTATCGTTTGGCTTATGAACAATGGGATTGGGCATCAGCCGAACAGCTTGGCGAGATAGATGATATACTTAATGAAAGAAAACAAAGTTTTGAACCATGGGAAGTTAAAATATAGAAAGGAAAAATATGTCATTTGACGATTCTGTAGAGGAGTTTTTAAACACTTTAACGGAGCAACCAAGCCAGGCTGAAAAGAAAGAATACGATTCACCGTTGTACAAAAAATGGTTTCGTTCTAAAACTCAAAGCGGTTTTCTTTCGATTCGTCCCTGGTTTGTTGGAATGAAATTCAATATTGACATCGGAAAGACAAACCTTGAAGGCAAGTTGGAAAGCAGCACTTCGTGTTTTGTCGACGCGGTTGATTTTGCTGCATACTTAAAATCAATAGTTACTGGGAATGGTGTTTTGAATTATCCAGCAAATCAACGCACTGGTACGACTTTTCCAGAAAGTTTTGTGTCTTACGGCGGAGCAATAATTAACAATCAGTCCGTAAGTAGAATATTGAAAATCCAATATTGGCAGAACGCAGATTCCCAAACTCACGATGAAACTTCTTTTGTTTGGAAATCTGGTCATTTCAAAGCCCGTAAAACAGAAAGCGGGGCGTTCATTCCTGACATGAAGTCCCCAATTTCTGTCGATTCTATCAAGGTGTCAAGACAAGAGATGGTTTCCATATCTTATTTGTTGGACCTTTGCTTGTATTCTCACGTGACAAATAACGCCGATTGGTACGATGTATGATCGAGTCGGACCCTAAGGACGAAGTTTCCATTCTGCGTCAACACGTTGAAGATTTGCTGATAGCCTTGGCAAATAGATTTGAGTCTCGTTTACAGGAGTGTGAAAAACTTGTCGAAACTCTCGAGAAACAATTTGCTCAACTTATTGTTGGGTACGGCGAACAAGCTGTTTTTATGGAGGCTTTGATAGCGCAAATAAATTTTGCTTCTCCAGAAGCACAAAAAGCTTTTACCGCAAACGTTTCCGAGAATCGTAGAAAGATGTTTCAAGTAATGAAAGAAGGCGCACCTGGAATCTTGGGCTCAGAAAACGAAGACCTTGCCTCAGCCATTACGAACTTGGCTGATCAAAAGTTATCTGACACCAGTCAAGAATAATTCTTCACTGCTGTTAGTTCAACAGGATTATCTTCCGTTGATCAATAATATTTTTTATCTTTCACAGATATATCCTTTGGCAAAAGAGATCTATCCCGATTTGTTATCACTTCACATAAGCGCTTCGTCTTTGTATGATTTTCTCAAAAACGAAGTTTTATCTTATGAAACATTTGAATTGGAGATATAATATGAAAAACAAATTAAAACCTATATATGGAATTTTAGATAAATACAAAGATTTTAGCGAAATTTTTTATTCTTTGGTAGATCCCTCAGATCTTAAATTGAAAACTTTGACTTTGGGCACGGCTTTGTGGTTGAAAGAACGGCAATTGGATTTACTGCTTCAATATACAGGCCAAACGATAGAGTTACAGGAGAATCAATCTCAAGAAGCCATTGAATATATTCGTCATCTTGATGTTTCTTCTGATTATTTAATATATCCTGGTTCTGCCGCAGGTTTTTATAAGACATATTTTTCTTCTCGTTTTACGCCATTCGTAGGCGATGTCATGTATGATTGTATGCGCGTTCTTAAGCTTGTCAAAACTGTTGGTGCCGGTCAGGGGTACGCAGTTTTGGTCAAGCCCCCAACCACAGAGTTGACACAGGAGTTTTATCAATCTTTTGTCAGCGATTATGTTCCCAGCATATTGTCAGATGCTGTTTCGGAGTTCACTTCGTCAAAAAAGCGCGTCAAATTAAATAGCGCCAACAATTATTATAATATGATACATCGAGAACTGTTGTATTACCAAAATTTGACACAGAATTTGAGCACTTTGGTTGAACAGAAAGATGCTTTAATTAATAAGATTCAGAATGATATATTCGTTAATGCCCAACTTACTTGGCGGTAATCATGAAACCAATAAAAATAACCAGTATTGAAAACTGGGAAAGTTTATATAAACCTTTCCTGGATTTAATAAAATTAGATTCTTTGAGAATTCCTGTTTGTTCCAACTATACCAGCGCCAATATTCCTATTGAACATTCTGCTTTAACTTATGAATTTGCAAATCTTCCGCGAAAAAACTCCTGTTCTTCTCCGCAAAGATTAGAAAAAGCCGATAAAACAAGGATTTGGGATTGTCCTTTTGCCAACCACGTAGATTGTGTATTTTACAGTATTGATATTTTTCAAATATATCAATTTTCTGTTCTTGATTTTACAGGCAAAGAAATTATATATAATATTCTAAAAGATAAAGTAAAAAACGGTTATACATATTATATTTATAATTTATCAGATCAGTCCGTTAAATTAAAATATTTTATACCTTATATACAAAAAGATCAGGATGAGCAAGCTATTTCAATATTTAAGGAATACATAGTTGAAAACTATAATTCTGTTGTGTCTGATTTCAAGTTTAATTCTTCTTCAGATGTTATTGAAAAAGAACCAACAATTTTGGAAAAGCAAGACAAAAAATCTTTTTTACTTTCTTTGGTTTCTGGAGATTAAATTATGGAAAATGATTACGAGTATCATACGGCCCAAGCATCTCATACTTTGTATGCCTATCCGTATGTAATAAATGTAAATTATATATATACCCCATCATATCCAAGAACAAGAAATATAATAAAATATCCTTTGAAAGAATCTGAACAACCAACGATAAAAACTCCCATTTTTATAGTCAATGCTTCGATACGTTCTGCTAAAAAGACTTATCTTGAGAGTGAATACAATTCCAGTGAAAATTGCCCATCAATTGACCATATATATCCAATTGCTGTTCGTTATGCGGATGTTGATAGAAATATTTTTCTCGTAGAACGGCCTCCGTTCAAGGTTCCAATAGATTTTTATATAAGCAAAAAGTACAACGCCAAAGTTCCTTCTTATTTAAAAGGTAGGTCAATTTGGATTCCTTGGAGTTTGTTTGCGGTCAATTTGAACAATGATTTAGATCAAATTCATACCGGGTTGTACTACAACGATAAGTCCATTGATTCTTTGGACGATGTTGTGGTAAGAGCTTATACTCCAAATGTTTTCATGGATGCAAGAATTTGTTTTGGAAATACTTTTCATAGTTTTCTTCAAAGAATAAATTCTGGTGATTTAAAATATGATATTTCCAGTGTATATAATTATTTATTTAATGATTATTTTCATCAATGGAATCTTGATATATCTCCATCAATCACGCATTGGTGTTTTGATTGGATGCGACATCGTGGCATTTTTGATCGTATAAAAAATACTGAACATCCAAAAAGAGTTCATAAACATTTTTATAAATTTAATTATTGGATCAGATACAGGTCACTTTCTTGGTCTTTTATTTTGTATAGTTTAAGTTTTCTTTCTTTTGAAGAATCTATGCAATTTCTTTGTGATTATAAAGATCATGTCTGGATTCCTCGTGAAGACGAAAATCATTATCCTGTTACTAATTCCGCAAAACCTGTTAAAAACATTATTGAAATGTTGTATTATGAAAACAAATACAGAAGTATGCAAAATACGCGACAAAATGATTTTTCCCCTGATCTAGATTGTTCTGCAATTATTTACAATTCTTGGGGCAGATTTGTAAATGACTCTCTTGAATACGACAATTCTACCATTGAAGTACCGTATAAAATTACAATAGTTGATCATCCTGTTATGTTATCAACGCCCACAAAGGATTCAGTAAACTTGGCTAGTATGATTAATCAATCGAACATAACGAATATGATTTATATGCGTTTTGTTTCTGATTTAGTAAAGGCTGCTGACCAACTTAAAAACGACAGTTCGCAAGAGGATCATATTGCTTATTTCAATTTGGATACTCTTTTTGGTTTTAACAATAATAGGTTTGATCATACTCATTTGCTTAATGATTTTAATGCGATTATGCTTGATTTGGCTGCAGCCAATGAAATTAAATTGTCATATAATGACCTTGTAAAGAAGGGTTCTGCTCATGTCGGCGCTGATTGAAGAATTGTCGGATCACGATGGTCTCAAAAAGATTTCACCTATTTTATGGACTTCTATAACCAACAAGTCTTATGAGCATGCGTATTTAGAGCATTATAACGCATTTCAGCAAAAAGATATGAACATTATCAATACTCGTATTGGCGGTAGCGATGATTTTACGGAACAAGGTTTTGGGCGGTTTATAAGCAAAGAAGAATATTATGTTAACGTTAATGTAAGAGGTATTGCCAAAACTTTAAGTAATTATTGTGATAATTACGACATGAATGATAATATAAGAAATTTTACAAATATAGCTTTTAGTCCAAAAAAAAATATTAGTTCAGATAATTTGTCCTTGATCCATCCAGGTATTAGGCATTTGAGTGAAAATATTTTAGTTTTTGAGATGCCACCCGCTTACAGACATTTGTCTTACCAAGAATCTTATCGAGAGGCGACCGACAACAAACTATATCAGGATTATTATTTGCCAATTCCTTGGCAAATTTATATTGCTACTATGACTCCGCAGATGCGTTTGGCTTCGGTGCATATGTATTTTTCTAAAACTCCATTGTATTCGACCGATCAAAGACTATATGTACCGCCAATTTTTAACTTCTATTCTGACGGAAGTTTATGTAGGCCCTTTTTTGAAAGCATGGATGATATTGAAAAATATCCCAAAAATTATTCTGGGATAATGGCTTCTGCTTTTGACTGGATTTGGAACAGTGGTTTTAATTGGGATATAACTGAAAATATTTTTGAGTACATATATAACGACAAATATACAAGCATGATTCCATTGATAAATTCTCAAAATTCGTCAGAAGCTATTTTGAAAGAATTTTCTCAGAACAAAATCAATCATATGTCACACGGTTTTAAGGTCAGTCCTACTTCTGCAAGAATTTTGTTTAAGTTGTGGCAACAGGTTCCTTTAGAGCGTATCTTGGAAGTTGATTGGAATTCTTTTTGTATATATGGTGATTTTAATTATCGTTCTTTGCAGTATTATGCGCACCGAGAGTTGTATTCTATGGTTAATGAATATTGCGAAAAAAATGAGATAATTTTAGTTTCTGATGATGATGAAAATTCGTCGTATTCTGACGAAGAAAACATGCTTAGCTTTTCTTCTCTTTATGAAAATGCGGATTATGGTTTTAGAGATTCTTTTCATAAAGCCATATTGAATCATGAGTCTAAATTTTCGCACGCATATCAAAGAGCTTATGCTTCAGTTGTGAGTAATAATTTAAGTACTTCTGTTTCGCCTCGTCAATCTTTTATCAATCGTTTGTCTGAGTTTTTAACTTCTTGATTTTTATATCTCTATATGGTATTATGGTTATATAAACTTTTAAAAAGGTAAATATATGCCAAAGAATAAGTCAGTTGTTCCTTCTTTTAACAGATCAGAAGTGGCAAAAATTTTGAATGTTTCTACGTTAACTATTGCAAATAGAGAGAAGTCTTTGAAGTATCCAGTTTGCAAAAGAGATTTAAACAATTACCGTGTATATACAATTAATGATGTTTTGAATCTTCAATTGTTGACTTTTAACATGATAGATCCAAAACCCATTATATCTGTTTTGTATGACAAGGGTTACAAAGACACAAGACTTCTTTCAGAGATCATAGACGAAGCCTTGTCAAACAAGGTGGTTAAAAATGCCCAACGAAGAAGATAATAAAAATTCATTTGTTGATCCAGTAAGTGATTATGTTCCAACTGACGTTATAGTTGATCTAAAGTCTGGAATATATAATTTGTTTGTTTCTTTGTTGAACAATCTTATGTTGCATTATGGATCTATTGAAGCGGTAAATCAAGCCACTGCTTTTTTAGATCAGATATCTAATACATTTAAAAATACCTTACCAAATAATCCAAGCGAGGAGAAAGAAAAATGATAGACCCAAAGAATACAGTATCAATAACAGCTGGTGTTGTTGCAGACCCTGAGCTTGTTGCCAACGGCAACATTGCGAAACTGCGCATCGCAGTGGATTATGCAGGAAGTGAAAAAGGTTCTGGCATGAGTTCGGGATATTTTGATGTGGTCTACTATCTCAAGGATGGTAGCGATTTTGCATCGAAAAACGCCGCTTTCATTTCAAAACAAATTAACGAATCAAAAATGAAGAAAGGCGCTCAAATTCAGATTCTTGGACGTTTGGTTCAAGAACGTTGGCAGCAGGACAACCAAAATCGTTCCAAGGTTGTCATCGTTGCCGAAGCCATCAGTTACGCTGGTTCTTCATATCAGAAAAATTCTAGTTCATCTTCTTCCGATTCAACAGAATCGAAAAAGGCTGTATCTAGCTTAATTCCAGATGAATTCTGATTTTAATCAAAAACAATTAAATCAAATAATATCGTCTGCTTTAGATGATTCTGTAGTCCCAATTGATCGTCTTTACGGTCAGTTGGGATTTATGGAATCTCAGGTAATTGAATCTATTTTTACCGCTTTTCAAGATAGAGTTGGTGAAACAGATTTAATTAATGTCATCAGAGATTCTCGAATACCGGCTATCTCTGTAAAAAATAATTTTAAAATTACTGATTTACATACTGTAACCAAGAATTGCAGCAAGTGTAAATCAAGTTTGTCTGTAGATCCACAGCTTCCTAAATGGAATGTAAATAATCCAGATGTTGTGTTTATTATGGACAGTCCTTTATTAACTCAACAAGTTACTTCTTTATTTGTTGCCGCTTTGAAAAAATCTGGGTTTAATTCTAACCAAATTTGTTTGACTTATTTAGTTAGATGTCCGGTAATTTCATCAAGCATTGATGACGTTATAATTGGAAATTGTTCCAATTATCTTCATCAAGAGATTCAAATAATGAATCCCAAACTTGTTGTGCCTATTGGCAGCAACCCCCTGAAGTTATTTTTTGGGCCAGATGCCAAGATTAAAACATACAAAGGAAAAATAACATGGCTTGGTTCATGGCCTATTTTTCCTATTTATTCTTTATTGTATATACTAAAAATAGGAGCTTCTGCTGAAGAAATTTTTTATGCAGATATGCTTCAAGCGTACCAATTTTGCTACAGTAAAGGTAGTTGATTAAAATGATAAATAGGTTAGATGAACAAGAATTTATGAAATTGAAATCTTTCGTTATTGACGATGTAAAAGATTCGTCAAACAAGGAAGTTTTTGAATATCTTCACGGATCCTTGGATTTGTGGTTGTATGTTCTTCAAACTTTGAGACGAGAAGTGGAGTTGCAGTTATCTTGTCAAAATTCAAAACTTAAAATGGATATTTATGGAGTGAAAAATTCGAATACTGTTTCAGACATTGCAGAAGAATACAATCTTCAAAATGAAATCGTTAATCTTAAAATTAAACACCATAAATGGCGTATGTCTGTTTTGAAGTTTTTGACAAACATTGAGAACAAAACTTTGTATGTTAAAATGTTGATATCTAATCGAAATACGTTAACAGCATAAGGAGAATAATGGATCCCGTTATATTAGCTGCCATATTGACCGCTTTTGGCGCAATTTTGGTTGCTGTTATAGAAGGATTTTTTGCATATTATTTATCAGAATAATTTATGACACAAACAGTTGTTGATACAGATCTAATTTGTAAACTTAAACCGACTCTTGATGAAGAAGAGTCTTATGGCTTTATGGTTCAAAGCTGCATTGACAACTGGTTTATATACAATTCTGACAAATTAGGTGTAGAAAATGTAAAGGCTTTGGCTAATAATTTCATGGCTTTACATGGGACTACATTTTTTCCTAATAAAAATGAATTTTTTGACGAATTTTGGACTTCTGTTCCGTTGGGTATTTTTAGATATAAAATGTTAGCTGACGGAACGTTTTATTTGGTTGATTCTTATAAAAAAATTGATGGATATATCGTCGAAGGCGTTTATTGGGTCAACGGTTTTGTTTGTCTTGTCAGGGACAATATAGGTATTATTCAAATAAAATTATTTATAAACGAAAAAACTAAAAATGTACAGCTTTATCCAGATGTTGAGTGATTAAAAATAATTGCGTCGGTAGCTCAATCGGATAGAGCAATAGATTTCTAATCTGTAGGTTGCAGGTTCGATTCCTGCCCGACGCGCTTAATGCATATCCTTGCCGTTTGTGTTAGGAAGGATTTCATGTCTGGTGTTGTTATCTGTTTACATTTGTTTTTTATACTTATAAAGTTTTTGTTGATTGTTTTTGAAAAGAAGGAGTCAAAAATTTCAAATGAATACGAAGAATACTTTAAACTCGTTGCAGAATTCTGAAAATAGCGTACAAACTTATTCGCCATTAGATAGTTCTTTTATTGTCAAGATGTCTTGGTTTCAAGATGGTAACATTTTAATGTTAACATTTAAAACTGGCTCAATTTGGGCTTATTATGATGTTCCTTTTGAGATTTACAGTGGTTTTTGCAAGGCAAGATCTTATGGATCTTATTTTAATCATAATATAAGGGACAAATATTATTCCGAGAGAGTTAATTATGTTAATATAGATACTTTAGAGGTCTAATGAGTAGAAAAAAACGTAAAAAGTACGCTCGTTATATCAAGAATTTTTATTTTGAGGATTCTTTATTTTCTAAACCCGCTACTTCACAGCAAATCAAAAATATAGCTATAGAAGTTTTTGGTTCAACTTATTATACGGTTAACAAAGATTAATAGTTTTATAAATATGGTATAATGTCATTATGAGTGATTCGAAACAACTAGAGCTTGCAATAGCCCAAATCGAAAGACAATTTGGGACAGGTTCAGTAATGAAACTTGGTTCAGATAATTTTCAACCGTGGCCGTCAGTCCCCACTGGCGCCCTATCTCTTGATAGAATTCTCGGTATTGGGGGACTACCAAGAGGTAGAGTTGTAGAAATTTATGGCCCAGAGGCGTCTGGTAAGTCAACTCTTGCCTTATCGATTGTTGCTCAAGCTCAAAAAAATGACATCACTTGTGCTTACGTTGATGCTGAACATGCGCTTGATCCAGCGTATATGAACGCTGTTGGAGTGAACGTAGGCGAATTAATTTTTGCCCAACCTTCTTATGGTGAAGAGGCTTTAGAAATTGTAGACAAACTAGTTGCTTCTGGCGAACTTGGAGTGGTCGTAATCGATTCAGTTGCTTCTTTAATTCCAAAAGCAGAACTTGAAGGTGACATGGAATCTGCTCAGATGGGTCTTCAAGCTCGTATGATGGCAAAAGCGATGCGTAAACTTGTCGGTCACGCAAATACGCAGAAAACTCTTTTAATTTTCATAAATCAATTAAGAAACAAAATCGGTATCATGTTTGGCAATCCTGAAACTACTCCTGGTGGAATGGCTTTGAAATATGCTGCTTCGGTAAGAATTGATATTCGCAAAAAAGAAGATATTAAAGACAAGAATGGAAATTCTGTCGGAATCGTGTCAAAAGTAAAAGTAATTAAAAACAAAATGGCCCCACCAATGAAGATGACCGAGTTTGCAATTATGTATGGTAAGGGCATCGATGAGTACGGGTGCGTTTTGGATGTGGCCATAGAAACAGGTATATTTACCCAAAAGGGCGCTTGGATATATTATGAGGGCGAACTTTTTGCCCAAGGTAGAGAGAACGCAATCAATCAACTTAAAGAGAGTCCTGATATTTTTGTTTCGGTCAAGGAAAAGATTCAGAAATCGTCTCAATAGAATATTATGTTATAATAGTTGCATGACGACTATTATTGCAATACAAGGCGATAATTTTGCCTTGATGTGTTCAGATTCTCGAGTTTCAGATGTAGACGATGCTGGCTTTTCTACTCAAATGAATACTTTAAAAGATGGAACTTCTAAAGTTGCATCAAATGGAAAGTATTTGTTGGGTGCTGCTGGAGATCTTAGGGCCATAAACTTGCTTCATCACGCTTTCGATCCGCCCTCTGTTCCGGCAGGCATCAAGGGTAAAAAGTTGGATCAATTTTTTACGGTAAAATTTATACCATCTTTAAGAGAGTGCTTTGAGCAACATGGTTATGCAACTCCTGATATAGAAGAAAAGAAACATATAGCAGAGCATGATTCTGTCGTTATTGTCGCTGTTTCTGGCAACATTTACGTGATTGATGGAGATTATTCATGGCTTTCGGATACATCTGGGGTTTATGCGCTTGGAAGCGGTTCGTCTTATGCTTTAGGTGCTTTGACCGCTTTAATGCCTAAAAATGCTTTAAAAACCCCAATGAATGTTCAATCCGCTAAAAAACTTGCTTTAAAAGCCATGTCAATTGCTTCCCGTTTTGATCCCCATACCGGAGCCCCCTATCATACTTTTGTTCAAGAACGAAAATAATTATTTTTATGATATTGTCTTACATATAAATTAGTTTCATTTTTGGAGAATTTTATGGTTAAAGAACAGCTAAGTTGTCAACTTTGCAGCACGGTTTGGTTTCGTGATCGGGCTCGAGGTAGAAAGCCGCGATTTTGCCCGACATGTTTACAGGACGCTATTGTTGTGAATGCTCCTGTTGTGCACGCGAAAAACGAAGATATCGCAAAACAAAAACGTAATAACAAACGTCAATGGATTTGCCCGTCTTGTTCCATGGAAATTACTACTTATGTCAATTTGAGTCAGCCGCCAGGTTGCACAAATCCTTCGGCGCACACTTCAAGATATGTCGAAATGATCTCTTGTGATCGGAAAGAAGAAAAAATAGTTTCATATGCATAAAATAATTTTATGAGAATTTCTCCTAATATAGTTTATGAGGAATTTCTTGTTCTTGTAGAAAAATATGAAAAACTTGTTCCGGATTGGAATTATGGAACGGCTTATTTCAATATATTGACATCAGTCAAACCGCAGCTTGCTGATTTGATCCGCAAAACTATTTACGATCCTTACAACAAAAATACGGTGAACGACGAGACTCATAATTTTGTTAAATCAAAATGGTGAGTTCATAATTATTTTTTTTAATTTTTAGAACCCAAAACCGGGTTTTTATCAAAAGATCACATTCCAAACGGAAGTATTCCTTGACTACCCATATATGTCAGTCCACCTAGGCCAACGGCAGCAGCGCCAGTTAAGCCTATGATTTTTCCAGCAGAGCTTGGATCCATTCTAAGACCAGAACTTCCTTTTCTCATTCCGTAAGATCTAACTGCTCGAGCGGCTTCTTTGCCGGTCTTTGCGAGGCTGCGCCTATTAAGACCAGCTACTGCCAAACCCGTAGATCCAGCCATTCCAAATCCGGCTACACCAAATCCTTGAACGGCGCCCATAGTATCACCTTGTTTTGCGTTAAGGTATCCGATAACCTGCTCCGGCAACTCCAACTCCGGCAGCAATCTTTGAACCGGTAAATCTCCTGCTAC